>Ga0265296_1000233_pt1 | contig 101100 bp, 104 predicted proteins | sample MunlanPumphouse1_FD_189073 | JGI IMG/M metagenome (GOLD analysis project Ga0265296, IMG submission 189073) | Groundwater microbial communities from a municipal landfill in Southern Ontario, Canada - Pumphouse #1 | ecosystem: Environmental > Aquatic > Deep subsurface > Groundwater | place...
TATCCAATTGAACCAAGGGCTGCCCTGCTTTCACTTCATCGCCTACTTTCACATTTACCTTTTTCACCACACCCGCATTTTCAAAAGACAATTCCAAAGATTTCTGCGGCTTCACCGCGCCATTAATACTTACAGTTTGTTTCAAATCCCCCCGCGCCGCTTTTTCCACAGAATATTGAGGTTGTTTTTGAGGACGCAAAAAAATCGCGGCCAATATACCGCCAATAACCAAAACGATAATAATCAGCATAATCCATTTAGCGCGTTTTTTCATCTCTTTTAAATTTTAATATTGAGTTTATATTATAAATCTTTTTTAAACTTTGGTCAATGCTCCTGAAAATAAAAAATGCCCCTAAATATAAAAGTATTAAGGCAATTAAACTAAATACAAATTACTACCTTAAAAGGCCAACCAACTTATTATGAATTTTTTTATTTTTGGAAACAAGAAGAGATGGCACCCGACTGTCTTGATAACCGTCCCTTCGGCACCAATATTGATAAATATCTTTTTGATGGCCGTTAAATTCGCTCACTATCGCTCCAGCCTTTTCGGCAATCAAAGCAAAGGGTCCCCAATCTAGAGCAAAGGCATTATCCCGAAAAAAGGCATCAATTTCTCCTTTAAAAAATGAGGTTGGCGTCTTTAGCCGTTGCAAGTCGTCTTTACCCATTTGAATCACCTCTAATCCCGCCTCTTTAATTCTCTGCACTCTGCGGGATGAAAGCTTGTAGGTCAAGACTATATTTACACCTTTTTTAGAAAATGTTAAATTTTCTTGAATGTACTTCCCTTTTTGAGAAGCTGGAGTAAAAACTAAACTTTTAGGAAGCTTCTGGATAGCACAATAAAATTTTTGATCGTAAGGGGTATGAATGAGTGCCCCTTCTAGCTTACCTTTGATAAAAACCGTAAGAATAATCCGGAATAAAGGTAAATTCTTTTTATAATGTAAAGTGCCATCAATGGGATCTATGCCTACAATAACATTATCCTTCGGGGGGAAATATCTTACATTCAAACTTTTATCTGCTTCCTCGGTAAAAACTTGAAAATGATACCCTTCAGCCAGAAAATGGGCTAAAAGGATTTCTTGAATAGTGATATCAGCATCGGTCAAAGCCATAGCGAAAGGATCATGATCGCACGAAAACTTATTTTTTTGGGCGCGAACTCTGTTCTGAATATTTAAGGCATAATGCCCGCATTCTGCCAACACGGGCAGTGTATTTTTGAAAAAATTAAATAGAGTGGTCCGAGTCATAAATTAAATTTATATCCCCCGCTTTCAATAATCTTTTTGGGATTTAAAAATAATTTTTCTTTTAATTGCGCTTTGGAGAGCGCTCCTTCCAAAACTAAACCATAGGAAAGGGGAAGGAAAGAGGAAAAATTGGCAATGCCCGTTTTGCGCGGCAGGGGAGCATAATCACTCGCAATAACGTCAATCGTGCCGTCGGCTAGCCCTTTTTTCACTACCGCCACGTCTTCCTTTAATCCTAAAGGAGGATTCACTTTCACATTTAAATCATCTTTAGTGTAGGTGAAATAATGGGGACAGGTTTCGCAGGTTATTTTTAAACCCTGCTTCTTGGCGCGGCGAATTAAAGCGACACTCGCCTTTTTGCTCACGTGCTGAATATGAAGTCTGCCGCCAACTTTTTGTAAGACTTTAAGATACCTCTCTATATATACCGTTTCAAGGCGAGGATGCTTCACACCTCTCTCATAAGAAGGACTACAATGCGCCAACACAAGCACACCTTTTTTAAAAATCATAGCCAACAGATTCGTATTTTCTAAATATTGTCCGTCATCGCTGAAACCCACAACCCGAGGCTTAATCTTTTCTACCGCTACTAGCCTTTTACCAGACAAATTTTTAGTGATTGCGCTTACGGCTAGCGCCTCGCAATATCTTTTCTTTTTCAAAGACCGCTTGATAGCCGCTAAGTTATCCAAAGGAGGATCAGTATTGGCCATATAAACGACAACGTCAATACCACACGTTTTAGCGATTTTGGTGTGCTTTGCGATATCGTTTCTTAAATGAGTATGGAGATCAATAACCGGATAACCCAGAAACATAATTTGTTAAAAATATTAAAGATTGGAATTTTACCCCCAAATCAACAAGGCAGCCATAATGCCAATTCCTGAAATTATAGCCATTAGCTGTTTTATGGAAGTTTTGAGGTTAAATTCATGATGTAATTCCGGAATCAAATCCGCGCCCGCGATATAAATAAAGCCGCCGGCGGCAATAGGGAGAATTACGGATGAAAAGCCAGCCACGAACGAGCCAACTAATAAAGCTATCACCGCGCCCAAAATGGCCATAGAAGCGGAAAGAAAGTTAAATATAACCGCTTTTTTAACAGAAAGACCACCATAGACTAAAACACCAAAATCCCCAATCTCCTGCGGGATTTCGTGTAAAACTACGGCCAAGGTGGTAGCAAGCCCCAAAGAGAAATCAAGACTATAACTTGCCGCAATAATCATTCCATCAGTCAAATTATGCAATCCATCGCCAATTAAATTCATCGGCACCGCAGGGTGAATATGGGTTTTGGAGTTTGGAATATGACAATGCCGCCAACGCACCACTTTTTCTAAAATAAAGAACAGGCAGATCCCAGCCAAAATCAAAAGGGAAATTAAAAGGTGGTCTGTCTCACTTTGAAAAGCTTGAGGCAAAAGGTGGATAAAAGCGTCGCCAAAAAGACCACCCACGGCAAAACTCACGAGATAAAGCAATATTTTTTGCAATCTTTCCTTATTTAAAGAAAGAAAAAAAATCCCCACTAAAGAAATGAAGCTCACAATCACCACGCTAATAATGGTATAAAACCAAATAATCATAAATTCCAATTTAATTTTAGTTAGTATAGCAAATTTTTGTTAAAAAATAAATAAAAAACCCACCTTAAATTTTGATTGGGTGGGAGTAAAGTTGGAGGTCAGGCGAGAGCCTGACAATCACTCGTGTCGCGCTTTTCATGGCTATACCAGATCTTCAGACGCACGACCTCCTCGTGTCAAGCTTTCGCTTGACCTCCTTAAATCGGTTCAGGTCTGAAGACCCGAACCAACTATAGGTCAAGTTTCAAGACCTGGCCCCTATTTACTTTTTCTTGGTTTAAAAACCGCCTCAATTCGGGATTTTTTTAATTACTCAATTTGTTGCCCACGATACCCTAAACAAAAAACCTCCGTCCACGAGAAGTTTTTTCTTTAGATAATTTATTTAACTAAACTGATGTCACATTTTTGCTTTATGATTTCGCGCAACAATTTTTCAACCCGAGCAATACTTTTATCATCAATCACGGAAATTGGAATCACCTCTTTATTCAATACTTTTAATTTTTCCAATTTTTGAGCAACTTCCTCTTCACTCGCCAAGTCGATTTTACTTAAAAAAATATATTCTGTTCTATCTAATAATTCTTTATTAAAAGCTTCAAGCTCGTTTCTAATAATTTCATAATCTTTTATTGGTTCCGGCGATTCCGCGGAAATAAAATGAAAAAGCGTTTTAGTTCTTTCAATGTGCCGTAAAAATTTAATGCCAAGCCCTTTGCCTTCTGACGCCCCTTCAATCAAGCCCGGAATATCGGCTAAAATTAGTTCAAAATAAACTCCAAGATTCGGCTCAAGAGTCGTAAAGGGATAATTAGCCACTTTACTTTTGGCATTAGTTAAACTGTTTAACAAACTTGACTTGCCAACATTTGGCAAACCAATAAAGCCAATATCAGCGATCAGTTTTAATTCTAACCTTAACTCACGCTCCTCACCAACTAATCCCTCTTGGAACTGAATTGGGCTGGTATTAATTGGCGAACGAAACATAAAGTTGCCTTTTCCGCCCCTGCCCCCCTTGGCCGCCAATAGACTCTGCCCAATAGCCACTATTTCAATATCCTCGCCACTTGATAAATTATGAACAACCGTGCCAACCGGCACTTTCAAAACCAAGTCCTTGCCATCCGCTCCATCATTTAACTGCCGCCCTCCTTTTTCTCCGTCTTCTCCTATTAATTCTTTTTTATAACGAAACTGAATTAAAACGCTCAAGTCCGCAACGCCCTTAAAATAAATGCTTCCTCCATGGCCTCCTCTTCCCCCAGTTGGGCCAAGAGACATCTTTGTCTTATTAAAAGCCATGTTGCCGTCCCCACCCCGGCCAGCCCTGACCCTAATTTTTACATCATCAATAAGCATATTGATATAATAATGCTCTAATTTTCCCAATTTGTCTAATGTTTTTTAAATAAGCATAGAATTAATTCTACAAGGGGGGACTCTATATTTGCGAACAAAAAAACTCCCGTGTTGGGAGCTTTTTGTTGAATTTGAATGATCTATATTTCCATTCTTAAACGCGGGATACGTTTACCGCGTTGAGTCCTTTTGGAGAGTCAGCCTTTTCGAAAGATACTTTGTCACCGACTTTTAAATCTTCATAGCTTACGCCTTTGAGCTCATTACTGTGAAAAAATAAATCTTTTTCTTCACCATCAACGGTAATAAATCCAAATCCTTTATCTGTAAGGGTTTTAATTATTCCTTCCATAGTTGTAAAGTTAGTTTAATTAATTTTTTAAGGTTTTATCCTAAAGTTTAGTTCCTTGAATAAACTCGACTAGTGAGTTGGCTACAAAATTATTCCTACTGCAATTTTATCTTTTTGGCTACGGCTTCGTCAGACATCGCAAAAAGCTTTTCACCATAGCTCCAGCTATGGCTCAAACCTTTTTGCTCGTCTTCCTCTCCTCGCCTAAAAATCTAAAATTTCGCTACGAAATACTTTTGTAGCCATCTCAATTTTTTATTAAGCAACTATCTTACCTTAGATGACATTAACATCTAAAAACCAAATAGTCAAACTAATTAAAATTTGAACTCCGCGGCATTACGCGTTAGCGCCTGCCGCATACCCAGTGCTCCAACAAATTTGCAGGTTATAACCGCCTGTTGGACCATCTAAATCAATAATTTCACCGGCAAAAAATAAATTTTTAATAATTTTTGATCGCATTGTTTTTGACTCAATTTCTTTTAAATCAATTCCCCCGCTTGTGATAATCGCCTGGCTAAAACCAGTTGACCGCGAAACATTTAATTCTAAACATTTTAAAAAATTAATAATTTTTTTTCGCTCTTCTTTGTTGATACAATTTAATTTTTTATCCGGGCTTATGCCAGTAAACTTAATAATTAAATCGCCCAATCTTCGAGGGAGAAGTTCCGGCAAATAATTTTTAAAATTCTTATTTCTTTTAAAGTCCCTTTGCAATCTTTTATCCAATGTTAAAACATCCAAAGCCGGCTTTAAATCAATTTTTAAACATACTGCCCCGGTAGCCATTAATTCTCCAATTCTCTTGCTTAAATCAATAATTATCGGCCCGCTTAAACCAAAATGGGTAAAAATCATTTCTCCAAATTTTGAGTCCTGCTTTTTGTTATTTTGAAAAATAGAAACACTAACATTTTTTAAAGTTAAGCCCTGCAAACCCTTAACCCAATTTTCTTTGGTTTCTATCGGCACTAAAGCGGGCATTGGTTTTATAATTTTGTGCCCCATTTTTTGAGCCCATTCGTATCCATCGCCGGTTGAACCAGTTCCGGGATAGGCCTTCCCGCCGGTGGCTAAAATAAATGCCTTGGCAATTATTTCTTTTTCTTTTAGCTTTACCTCTTTAATTATTCCTTCTTTTACATCAAAGCCGACAACTTTTTGGTTAAGTAAAAGCTTAACTTTATTTTTATTTAAACATCGCGACAAAACATTCAAAACATCTTGAGATTTATTGGAAGCGGGAAAAATCCTGCCCCCTCTTTCTATTTTTGTTTTCAAACCATTTTTTTCAAAAAAATCTATGACTTCCTCGGGGCCAAAAACGAAAAGCGAGGAAAAAAGAAACCGTCCTTTCTTTCCTAATTTTTCAACAAACTTTTTAGCGTTAAACTCGGCTTGCCCCGTTAAAGACGAAGCCTCTAACGGGGCTTGCGTAATATTGCATCTGCCGCCCCCGGTAATTAAAAGTTTTTTGCCAAGAATCGAATTTTTTTCAATCAAAACAACCTTGGCGCCTCTTTCGCCAGCTTTAATCGCGGCCATTATTCCGGAGGGTCCACCTCCGATAACCGCCACATCAAATTTTTCTTGAATTTTGGACATAGCGAACAAGTATAACACATTAGTGTGAATAGGGTCAGGTCAGGAAATTGTGAATTGTCTTCTGCCAGAAACAAAAAAAGCCAATATTGCTGGCTTCACGTTTATAATAAAATAAGATTAAGAGGTTAATTCCACTCCTACCTTTTCCGCGATTTTCTGGATCCATCTTTCATGCCTCTTGAATCTTATGACTCAACATAACCATTTCTTGGAAATAGGTATCAGCTTTTTGACCATATTTATCAACAGCAGTTAGCAGATCAGAAAAATCTTTCCTGTTATTCTCCTGCATTTTTTCCAAATCTTCTTTGGTAGCAAAAATCTTTTCTTGAGCAGTAATGATTTTTTGAATATCTTTATTAGAAAGCGCAGCCATAATTTAATCAGCTATTTATTTCCTCTTAGAGAAATTATACCATTTTCAAAAATAGTGTCAATTTTGCGCGCTCTTTGTGGTTTAGGGCTAGAATCTGTTGGCAATAAAAAAGGGTCAAGATTCAAAACCTGACCCCAAGTTTCCAAATTATATTTACATTCCAGATTTAAGTCCACGGGCTTAATTTATCATATTTTACCCCACCCTGCCACGTCGCTCGCCCTGTCGCTCAAGAGCGACGGGGCTCGCGAGCGACGTGGTCTACTACTCACGGAAGTAAAAAAGGGGGTCAAGTTTTAAGACCTGACCCCTATTTCCCCCTATTTCCCCTTAAAAGTCGCCTTAAGTATATAGAGATGACTCTACATCCCTAAGTCATCGGGAATCTCCACAATCACCTCTCGGATCTTTTTCAGCACTCTTTTAGTAAAAAACTCAACCACTCTGGACTTTCAGTCCAGAGTGGTTGAGTCCATTATATAATCAAATTAAATCGCGACGGGTGGAATTTTCTAACCTGTATTTCGCATTCTAAACTTCCAAAGGCTCTTCATCAAAAATTTTATTTTAACAATCCCCATTTATAATTTAACCTGCTCTCGATATTCCCAAAAATAAACTGATCAAATATCACCCCTATTATAACTATTACCATCATTACAGCCATCACTTGAGCCATATCATTAAGCTCTCTTCCAAACATCAACAACTGCCCTAAACCCGCGGTAATAAATAACATTTCTCCAGACATCAAAGACCTCCAAGCGAAAGACCAACCCTGTTTAACACCCGTGATATACGAAGGCAAAATTGCCGGTAAAATAATATATCTGTACAAATTAACCCCTCGGGCTCCCAAAATCTTACCGGCATTAATCAAAGAGGGCTGAATACTGGTTACTGCTCCTTTCACGGAAATAGTAATGCTTAGAATTGTCCCCATCACTACTACAAAAATAATTGCTTTTTCGTTCAGCCCAAACCATAACAAAGCCAAAGGCAACCAACAAATGCTCGGCAAAGTTTGCAATCCTAAAATTAAAGGGTCAATTGTCTGCCTTAATAATTTTATCTTAGCAACTAAAAATCCAAGGGCTGTACCAAAGAGCAGGGAAATGCCAAAACCAATAAAAATCCGCCTCATGCTTATCAATATTCCCCAAATATATGTTCCATTTAAAAACCCCTTGAATAAAGTTTTGATGACGGTCTGCGGCGAAGGAAATAACCAACCGGGCCAGAAATTAAGGCTATAAATTAGCCACCATAGAAAAAATATAAGAAAAATAATGGCTAATATTTTAACTGCTTTGTTGATTCTTCTTTTCATAATAAGCTGAGAATTTAGTATATTAAGGCTATTTGTTATATTGTTCCATTTCTCTAATAACTTTTTCAATTTCATCTTTTAGCTCCATTTTTATCTCATTGCTAACTTTTATTACTTCCAAGTCTCCCAATTCTCTCGGCCGCGGAAAAGTAATCTTGAATTCTTTTTTTATTTTCCCAGGACGAGCAGTAAAAACTAATACTCTGTCTCCCAAACAAACTGCTTCCCGGACATTATGGGTGACAAAAATTATTGTCTTTTTGGTAAGCTGCCATATCTCCTGAAGTTCGTTATAAAGGATTTCCCGGGTTTGAGCATCTAAAGCCGCAAATGGTTCATCCATTAAAAGAATATCTGGTTCTAAAACTAAAGTTCTGGCCAAAGCAACCCTTTGTTTCATGCCACCGGATAACTCATGTGGGTAGGCCTCTTTGAAAGGTTTAAGATGAACTAATTTTAAAAAGTAATCAACAGTTTCTTTAATCTCTTTTTTATCTTTTTTGGCAATCTTTAAACCAAAAGCCATATTATCTTTCACTTTAAGCCAAGGGAAAAGAGTGGGCTCCTGAAACATAAAGCCAAACTTTCCATCAATGACAATATTGCCCGAGGTTGGTTTTTCTAGGCCAGCAATTAAATTAAGTAAAGTAGATTTGCCGCAACCCGAAGGCCCCACTAAGCAAATAAATTCTCCTTGAACAGCTTCTAAATTAATACTCGACAAAGCTTCTATATGACCACTAGGATTATAGTATTTCTTGCTAATATTTCGTATTTGTAACTTCATTTAAGATAGTTAAATCGTAAAGATTATTAAGATCAGGTTTAATTTCACCCAAAAATCCTTGCTCATATGCCCAATCGGCGAAAGTGAAAACTGAACTCTTCACCGGATCAATATCAACATTTAACATCTGCCAGGCATCTTTTAAAACTTCGGGGGATAATTTTTTTGTTGTTAATTTTTCTATCTCGGCATTAACAATCTCTTGGGCTTCCTCGGGATGCGTTTTGATCCAATTAGTTATTTCTAAATGGGCTTCAATCCATTTTTTCACCAAATCGGGATGCTCTTTCAAAAATTTAGTGCTGACAATTATATTAGCAGTGCAAAATTTTTTTTCTGACCACAATTCCCTCTCATCAATTAGACGCTGTCCCTTTGCTTCTATAATTAACCGTGAGGCCCAAGGCTCTGGCGCCCAAGCGCCGTCAAGTTGCTTCTGAGTAAACATCGTTAATTGGTCAGCATTGGCAATTGGTATTATTTTAGTTTTATCAGATAATCCTTTTTCTTTTAAATAATGCCTTAGAGAAATATCTTGAGTATTGCCCTGTTGGGGCGAAGCAATCTTTTTCCCCTCCAAAGCTTTAAGGCCTTCCTTCTTATATAAAGAAGCTAATTCTGGTTGGACGACTAAAGAAGCGCCACCCGAGGTCGCACCGCTAATAATCTTTAAAGCTTCACCGTTTGATTTAATATAACCGTTGATGGCCGGGCTGGGACCAATGTAGCCGATATCAATCTGCCCGGCGAACAAGGCTTCAATTTCTGAAGGCCCAGCATTAAAAGTCTCTGTTTTAATAGTAATATTATCACCTAAAAATTTCTGGAATGTCTCCTGGGCCATGCCGACTAAAGCCTGCGAATGCGTAATATTGGGAAAATAACCCACTCTAATCGTCTGTTTATTTATTACCTCCTGAGGATTGGCAGTTTGCTCTTTTTTATGTTGATATCTTACAATAAAAAAAACTGATAAACTAAAAATTAAGACAAAAACCAAGATGAAAAAAAGAATCTTACGCATAGTATTTAAAAAAATTAAAATTAATAATATAATTTTAAATTAAATCGTCTAACGTTAAATTTTCTAATTTATCAGCAATATAATCTCTGATTTCCCGCAAAACTTTTATAATTTTTTTTTCTTGGCTTAAGGGTGTTTTAGAAAAAAAATAATGACTAACTGATTCGGTCGGTGCCAAAGCGCCATCCATCAACCTAATAATTTCAGCTACGGTGATCCGGTTGGCTTTCCTGGCTAGTTGATATCCTCCACTTGTACCTCGCTTAGTTTTTATATAGCGGCTGTTTTTCAGAATATATAATAACTGCTCCAAATATTTCTTGGATAAATCGTATTCTTTGCAGATATCTTCTATCTTGATAAAACCGTTTTTTTCGCGACGGGCTATATAGATTAAGGCCAATAAGGAATATTCGCTTTTAGTGGTTAATCTCATATTTTTGTTTATATCTACTTTGTCTATAAACATAGTATACTTTGTTATTTTATTCGTCAAGGGGGGGGAAGCCTGTGGATAAATAAAAAAGACGGTTTGTCAAAAAACCGCCTTTTTTATTGCCTATTTTTACATTAATTTATATTAACTTCTTTCTCTCTAAATAAGTTAAAATTTCGTTAACACTTTCATTAATGGACATTTTGTCAGTTTTTAAATGGATAGCTGGTTTTTGTGGCTCTTCATAATGATGAGCAACTCCAGTAAAATCTTTGATTTTGCCTTCTCCAGCCTTTCTATACAAAAGGCGAATGGGGTCAGGTCTTGAATTGTGAATCACATTTCTCCACTCTTTAAACGCTTACTTAGAACTTAAAGCGTTTATGGAGTAAGCAGTAACTGGCTCCACATCGTGGACAATAGCCTGCCCTCAAGCGAGTATATTTACATTCCGGATTTAAGTCCACGGGCTTAATTTATCATATTTTACCCCACCCTGCCACGTCGCTCGCCCTGTCGCTCAAGAGCGACGGGGCTCGCGAGCGACGTGGTCTACTACTCACGGAAATAAAAAAGGTCAAGTCTCAAGACCTGACCCCAAATTTCCCAATTTCCGTGTCGCAAAATTATTATATTATTTATAAAAATTTGGGCAAACCCCATTAGAAACTTCACCACAGCATAATTTATCAAAACGCGTTTTTGGCGAAATCTGTAAAGGATGGTTTCTAACGGGGCAAATCCCGTTAAACATCTTCTGGAATCGGCGGCGGTTGATTGGCTGGACTAACAGTGGGATACCGCCAAGCGCTGATCAGCCGCAGCTTGGCGCCGTGCTTCTGATACATCAGCCAAATTTCCGTAGGATGTTTTTTGCTGCCAGCGCGCTGCATTAAAGCCACAGTTTTTGGCGCCACGCCTTCTTCAATGCGATTGGGATTTCGCAAAACTTTTTTCAGCCGATTTTCCGACAAACCATAAAAACGCATTTTTTCTTGACAATGCAATGTCCAAATAAACTTTTCACTTAATTTTGATTTAATAATATTCACCTTAGCAATTTAGCACCAAAAAATTTTAACCGCAATAAAAAACAACAGAAAAATTCCTGCTGCTTTATTTTTATTAACTAAATTTTTATTTAATGCTTGTCTCAAAAGAATCTAAAAGCGCTAAGGCTTCTGGCGCAGAAAATTTTGCTTTAGTAACCTTATTTTTGTTCGGATCAATCCCCGCAACCATTGACAGATTAAAAAAAGTTGTTGGCTCCATAGTCCGAAGCGTTAGCGAGGCGAGCAGGGGGAGTGTAATTGGGGCTTGGGCATAATGGTCTTTTATCTCTTCCTTTTATCACGGACGCGGTCGATTTCGGTCAATATTTTTTTCCTTAGGCGGACGGATTGAGGAGTGATTTCCAAATATTCATCATTGTTCACAATTTCTAATCCTCTCTCAATGGTTAATTGAAGGGGTGGAGTTAGAATAAGCGCTTCCTCGGCGCCTTTGGAGCGCACATTAGTCAAATGTTTGCCTTTAGTGGGATTAACCGCCATCTCATCGCCTTTGGCTGTGTTGCCGATAATCATGCCCGCGTAAACTTCAGTGCCCGCGTTAATATAAAGAGCGCCGCGCTCTTGCAAATTATACAAAGCATAAGCGACAGCGGTACCGCGGGCCATAGAAACCATTGAGCCGACTTTTTTCTTTTTAATATTACCAACAAATAGTTTAAAACCGATTACCTGACTATAAAGAATGCCTTCGCCCTTTGTATCAATCATGAAGTCGCCGCGATAACCCAATAATCCTCGAGTGGGAATTTCAAAAATAATGCGGGTATAATTTTTTTCTTGGATTAGACTAGTCATTATCCCCTTTCTTCGGGATAATTTCTCAATTACCGTGCCCATAGCAAAATTCGGCACGCTAAGAGTTAACTCTTCAAACGGTTCAAGCTTCACCCTATTTTCTTCTTTTATAATGACCTGGGGCTCGCTAACCTGAAGCTCGTGGCCTTCGCGCCGCATATTTTCTAATAAAATCGCGACATGCAATTCACCGCGGCCATATACTTTAAAATAATCTCCGGGCGAAAAATCAATTTTGAGACCTACATTCACTTCCAGTTCTCTTTCTAATCTTTCCCGAATTTGGCGGCTGGTTACTTTGGCGCCCTCTTTGCCCACAAAGGGTGAATTGTTAACTGAAAAATTTAGAGAGATTGTCGGTTCATCAATATTAATCGCGGGAAGAGCTTCCTCGTCGGGATCATTACAGACCGTTTCGCCGATATCAATATCAGGAAGACCGGCGAGCATCACAATATCGCCGGCAGAGGCTTCCGCCACTTCTTTCCTTTCCAAGCCTTGAAAGGTAAAGACTTTAGCAATTTTGCCCGGACGCGCCGCGCTGCCTCCCTTTTTAACATAAACTTTATCGCCCGCGTGAATAGTGCCTTCATAGACGCGGCAAATCGCCAATCGTCCCATAAAATTATCATAAGCAAGATTAAAAGGCTGGACTTTCAACTTCTTCCCGCTTAATCCTTCCTTGGAAGCGATCGGGACCTCCTTTAAGATAAGGTCAAGAAGCGGGGTTAAATCTTTGGATTCATCGCTTAGGTTTTTTTTAGCAATGCCTTCTCTGGCAATCGCGTAGACTAAGGGGAATTCAATTTGTTCTTCATTGGCGCCAAGATCAATAAAAAGTTCAATTAATTTATCATGCACCCAGGCTGACCGCGCCGCTTCTTTGTCTATTTTATTAATCACTACGATCGGCTTTAATCCGAGCTCTAAAGATTTTTTAAGAACGAATTTGGTTTGGGGCATAGGACCCTCCTGCGCGTCCACGACTAGAATGACGGAATCTATGGAACGCAAAACGCGCTCCACCTCGGAACCAAAATCGACATGGCCTGGAGTATCCACGATGTTAATTTTAGTTCCCTTGTAAAAAATGGAGGTATTTTTGGAGTAAATTGTAATGCCGCGCTCTTTTTCAAGATCATTGGAGTCCATACTAAATCCTTCTTCCACCACACCGGTTTGACGCATTAGGGCATCGGTAAGGCTGGTTTTACCATGATCAACATGGGCAATAATGGCGATATTTCTAATTTCCATAAAAAAATTTAATAAAGTTTTTGATAAAAAAACCCCGCTTACAAAAGAAGGGGGGAATTTTTCCGTTCCATCCTCGCTTTCTTTACTTAGATTATACTATATTTTTGTAAAATGACAATAGCGACAAAAAAAATTAACTTTACTTGCCAAATTTACGCCTTCGTGCTATTATACACAGCTCTTGAATCCCCTACCGCAAACGGCGGAGTGTAAAAATTCAATAGACAACTGCATACTAGGAACTGTAAATCTATAAAGGAGGTAAGGAAGATGTCCAGAGGGCTATATTATATCCCAATGTTACTGTTACATACGGAAGAAGAGCTGGGCGAGCTAAAAGAAACCTTAACAGAAGCGCACAAGAGTTTGTTTGGCGCCCAACAAACAGAGGTGTTATTCAAAGAGATAAAAGAATACTGGGGATTGGTGGCAGAGAGAATTGAAAAAGTCGCGCTTTATAAAAGAGAAACTGCCTCTCCCCTGCACATTTTTGTAGACAGCTTACCCAATGGCACAGAAGATCTGATCCAGAAAACAGTATAGAGCTTAATCGCTTCAGGGGAAATCCCTGCCTACCAGATTATTGCCAAACTGCAAGCAGCCGGCGCAAAAGTGCACGGCACAGAAAATCTTGAGTGACTCATTAAAGAGGTCAACTATTGGAAAGCTGTGGTCGGGCGCGAGCGACAAAGGAACCCCCAAGAGGAAAAAGAGCTCCTTGAAAATCGCGATAAGGCGATAATTGACCGAATCAACGAAGTAGTGCCCCAAGAAGAAATAGGTATTATTTTCATCGGCAGAATGCACAATGTGGTAAAACCGCTAACCCAACCGCCCTACAACTTTGAAATAATCTATCTATGAAAGAAGGTGAAAAGTATGCCGCGAGGCAAAGCAAGATGCGGGAAGTGTGGGTTCTTGGTAATTGCTGAAGTGGAGCAAATTATTGAATGCCCAGGTTGCGGCAGAAAATTCTATATACCTAATGAACCGCGATACACAAATCCTTTAAATTCTTTAAGAAGCCACTCCATTGCTCGGTTAAGTTTGGGTCTTGGTTTGGGGCCTCTCTGGAATATAGAAGATTCAAGGCGCTTTACAGACGCACCTGAAAAAAAATGGGAGATACACCCAGAAGCAAGGCGCAAGGATTTGCGGATAAAGCTGCTGCCTTTCCCAGCAAGAAACGACCCCGAACTGATGCTAGAACATGGCTGGTTGAGGGTTATTGTAGAATTCTATGGTCACGATGAGGTTGAGAAGATTGGAGTGGCTGTAAGAAAAAGTGAGCTCATCCTTCAGAGCCACCTGTCTCTTTGCCCTTACCGCAACACAATTGCCTTGCCCGAGGGCTTTGGAACAATATCCGAAGCCACCTTGAGAAACGGCATACTAGAGGTGAGATTAAAAGAATAATCTCCCTACTATTAACCGTTTAAGGATGTCATTCGCGAATGACATCCTTAAAGATATCCTTGTGATATCTTTTTTTATTTAGTCAGAATAAGAATCTTCGTTGGTTCAATTCTCTGAATTGAACCATTAGTTTATGCAGAATTATCTGGTTCAGGTCAGGAGACCTGAATCAACAAAGCGCATAATAGTAGACTTAGGAAAAATGAGGTCAACTCTGATTTTTTATTAAATTAAGTTTATTTTCTCGCCGCCAGCCCTTAATCTCGGCTTCTCTTTGTCTTGCCTCTCTTAGTGTTTTATATTCCTCCGAATACTTTAAAACAACCGGCCTACGAATTTTAGTATAATGGGCGCCATATTTTGATTGATTATGTTCTTGCAATCTCTTTTTTAGATTATTTGTACAACCAACATATAAAGAATTATCGACGCATTCAAGAATGTAAGTATAATATAACATTTTTATCTACTCGCTTTGTAACTTCCTCACTTCGTCGTCCTTCGTCGCTTCACTCCTCGGAGTTCCTCAGTGTCTCACTTTGCTCGAGCTGGGCATAAGGTACAATCTTCGAACTTTTTTTATGCTCAATGAATGAAAAAATGAGTTTGTGGAGAGGAAAAAGGTTAGGGTTCGGAAAATTTATGCCTCAGTTGTTTCCTTGAACAACTTCAAATAATTGGCTTGATGGGGGGTGAAATTATTGGATTAGAAACATTGTCTTGCTAGTCGAGAAATGAGAATTAGGGAAGCTTAATCAATAAATCTGAAGGTATCTAACATCTGATGTGAAATTTTATTATTTTTTATGGGTTCGGAGTAATTAGTATTTTCTTTTGCCACAGGAAATTCAAAGCTATACATTTTATCACTATTGGCTAAAAAAATTATTTCTTCTGATCCCTCAATAACAAATACTCCGTCAAGCGCTACGGCTTGGATCTCGTTGACTTTAATCTGTTTAATCGTATCATAGTAATAGGGATTAGGAGCTCTGCCTGCTTTATATTCATTTTCTGCTTCTTGGATTAACTTATTGACATATTCAATTGAATTAAGGTTTTTTGGATTTTCCTCAATAAATAATGTCACTTCATACCAAGCGGTTTCCTCAGAATTTGAAGGTGCGTGCCATATTATGAAAGGCGTTCCCTTACCTACGAGTTCGGGATGTAATCCGTGTTCTAAGATTTCCCAATTGGGAGGATATTGAATTTCAAATCCATACTCTTTATTTTTATATATATTCCACTCTGTTTTTGGATTAACTGAAATTACTCCAATTAGTTCTTTTTTTGGTAAACTATATGGTTCTTGTTGTTTTTCTGAAGGCTCAAATTCGTCGTATGATGAACTTATGGGATGAATTACAATGGGTTCTTGTGAATTGAAATTAATCCCCTTTCCTCTGAAAATTTGCAGACTACTATACGATATTATCAAAACAAAAAAAGCACCTAAAACGATAAGGATAATTTTAAGAGTGATATCTTTGGAGAAAATTGACTTATTCATGTTTTGATAATTATATTACCAAAAAATACAGAAATTGTCAACTTTTTAGATTTGATTTTTGCCTTCGAACCAAACATTTAGGCTAATCTAAGGATTTTTCAGGAAAACCGTACGGTCTGGGTATCAGGAGGAGTAAAATCTTCGAACCACCAATTTTGGCTTGTTTGAGAGAAAAAACGAGCATAAAAAAACACCCGTTTGTCTGGGCTGGGCATCGTGGACAACGTTAGAACTATTATCCAGCAACAAAATGAGTATATTTACATACCTACCTTATGTAACTCGTAAGCCACAATTGTAGAAAAAGATATTATAGCGACCTGCTCAAGAAAGTTTCTATATAAATCAAGTTCATCAGTTAAGATAGCATAACCTTTGTCCTTAGCTGTTGCAATAATAGAAATATCCGTAAATCCGAATTGTATGACTTGCTCTCGCTCTTTTAAAAGGGTTCTAAAATGAATATAGTTTTCTTCCCATTTCTCTATCTCTTGAATAATTCTGGGGAAATATTCATTTAATTTTTTCCCCTTGAATAGTCTTATACGAGAGAGACTGTTTACTTCTGCAAGAATTTGAGGTGTTATAACTATTCTGCCAATAAATATTTTTAAGATTTTTTCTAATAAATCAAAGTGCTCCTCGGTATAATTTTTGCCATTATCTGTCATCAATGGGCAATATTTTAAATAGCCCTTGTCATATATACCAATTAAAAAAAGAAGTAATATATTTGTATCAAGAATTAAACACGCCTCAGGGTGTCTGAAGCGATAATAACCAATCTTATTTATATCTGATAAGTATTTAACCACAGAGATTAATTTTTACTCCGACTCTTTTCTGCTTTTCTTGTCTTTCATAGAAACCACCTCACCTCCATCTGTAATTTCAAACTCCTTATACTCTCTCTTTTTATCAAATGGAAACTCTCCAATATTGTCGTAACTCAAAACAACCATCCATTTTTTTTTAATGCCACTCCCTACGGGCACAAATTCCTCAATTCTGACTTCAGATATCTTTTGAGTCGGTGGTGTTATATCTGCTAGATATTTATAAGCCGCAAGCACTATTTCTCTTGGTGTTTTAGACATAGTGTAATTATATTTAATTTTTGTAAGACTTCCCACCTCAAGGTTGTGGATAAAGTAACATAGCTTATTTAGTCAATAGAAGTCAAGGGAAATGGATTTTAGAATTCTTATTTGTCTTTTTGCTTTTTATTTTTTATATTTGTCAAATATATTAGTTTATTTCATTATATCACAGTTTTACCCCACCCCGCTACTCACTATATCTTGGAAATAAAAAAAAGGTCAAGTTTCAAGACCTGACCCCAAATTTCCCCTTGATTGTTTGAATCTTTATTTTCCCTCTCATATGTCTATCTGTTTCATTTTCCATTCAATACAGGCGGGAACATAAGTATCTCTGGTATGCCCATAATCATTACCATTTTGACAAAAAATATAACTATCTATATCAAACCAATCAACCTTTTCTTTACACATTTTTTCTCGCTGTTCAAGGAAAAAGCCTGTCAAATCAGGATTAGTTTGCATACTTTGCTTCCAATTTTCATATACTTCATCATACTTTCTATCACACTCTTCTTGAAATTTTATTCGGTAACCTAATAATTTTTCCTTCCGTGCTCTTTCTTCTCCCAATTTTTGTTGATTAGGCAAGAAAAATAAATAGTAATAAAAAACTGAACCAGCGATTATTAAAATGACTATAATTGCTACGATTTTGATAATTTTGTTTAAATCCATAGTATTTTCTTCGTTGATTCAATTCTCCCGAATTGAACCACTAGTTTCTGCAGAATTATCAGAGACTTAAGCTAACGAACTCTTTTTAAACTCCCTTTCACTATCAGTAAGTATCGCCATTATTAAATCTTTTTGATTTTGCCAAATAGTTTGGCTAATAGAAACAACTTGTTCGTTAGTTAAATTTTTAGCAACTTGCTCTGCTAACCTATTACCTATATTTTTAACCATATCTATTAAAGCCTGTTCTCTGTCTCTTTGTGCCTTAATTCTAAAATAAGCAATTACCACAGAAAGACCCAAAATGAAAAATCCTAACACGCCAAATAAAATCTGTTTCCGGAAATTTTGCTCATTGAAGACACCAAATACAATAACTGATCCACCTACATAGGTTATCACTCCAATAACGCCAAATTCTCTTAAAACCTTTACCAGATTTGATTGTATTAGGTTCATAAAATCACTTATTAATTTTTTAATTAAAGGCCATAACCTTTGCAATCGGCAAGCTCCATGAAGACTAGAATTTTTATTATTAGTCATAATTTAGCCAAGCTAGAGCTTTATCTAACGGCTAAGGGAGATAGGTGCCCTGCGCCTGTGGCTACGGAGCGCTTTACTCCCACCCCCTCCATCTCCCCCTCGGGCAGGGGGAGTGTAATTGGTGCTGGGCATCGTGAACGATGTTATAACCATATTTCAACGACAAACCGAGTATATTTACATACCAAATTTAAGTCTACAAGCTTAAAATCATTATATCAAATTTTACCCTACCCTGCTACTCACTATTGTTTTGCTCTTTGTTATTTTACCCCACCCCGCTACTCACTATATTACTAAGGGGGGTAGGGAGTGCCAGATTGAAAATCTAACGAATAAAAGAATTCTTATAGTCGCTCCGCACAGAAGTGTTTTTATCTTGAAATATATTTTAGTCCGATTTTTAAAATCTCCTCTAATGTTAGAACTATATTACAACGACAAAATGAGTATATTTACATACCAGATTTAAGTCCACAAGCTTAGTTTATCAGATTTTACCCTACCCCGCTACTCACTATTTCTTAAAAACAAAAAGCTCCCATTTCTGGGAGTTTTTTTGTTGGAATAGCAAGCTACTTAAAAGGAAAACAAGATTTCGTCGCTTGTTTCGCCCTTTGTTCGCTCCCTCAAACGAGGCTCTTGGTATGTCCGTAAACCAATGTTGCTTTTAACCGCACAAGGCGGACTTATTGCACAACACCGTTTTCAGCCAAAAGACCGAAAAATACCAACTCTCACTATTCCAATCAAATTATATCAAATTTTTCTTATAGCTTCCAGTAACTCCTGCTGGCGTTTTTGAAGCGAGGCGTCAAAGATAATACGGTATTCAAAGTTCTTATTTGCTTGCTGGAACTCCTTAAAGCCGATTTCTTTTGCTTACCTCGCAACATAACTTTGATTATTTGAACCAATTTACAATTTTTTTGAAGACCCTACCGATCTTTGCTGGAATGTCCGAAAAGGTCGATTTTATAAATGACAAAATTTTGTCATTTTTATTTATAGATACGCTACTTTCCTGACTACTGTTACTATTATCTTTATTTTCTTGTTCCGCACCCTGCTCATCCGTTGTCATTATCGTATTTTGCGAGCTTATGGCATTTTTTTCTTTCTCAACTACCACGGCTTTATCAGTGATTTCCAAACAACTATTTCCAACTTCTTTAAAACCTTCATTACATTGCCATACATCTGCAGGGCTATCCGTTACTGGATGTGCGTTTGAGGGTATTTTAATACATTCAGTCTTATTCAACGAAAGCGCATATCCCGCGCTACAAGTTTTTCTTTTTTCTGGGCTGTTTTGTTCTTGCGTTATCTTGGTTTGATTATTCGTTACTGGGGGGATCGCAAAGTCTAGAGGGGGAGAACTGTCTTCCTCTTCCTTTTTTAAAGTGTAATCAGAATCAATTTTTTCTAAACTTGTAATGTCGCAGGTTTCATCGTCATCTTGCAAAACAATCTTATCCCATCTATCAACATCAAAATCAATTCCTAAATTGACTACAATTCTATCATTTAAATATCTCTTAATAGAGGATGTATAGCATCCAGAATCATAAGTGATTAGGTAATATTGGTAATTATATTCACTTTTGATAATAGCCTGCCTCTCATCTGTGTTAAGTTCTTTTAAAATAAAATAAACATTATTTTGTTTTTCAACACATTGATTATCATCATTTAAAGTATAATTACTATCACATTCACATTTTTTATTTAAAGAATTATAAGAAGAGTGAAGACCATATTTAGTGAAGCAAGAGACGCATTCATTGCCACCGCCTATAGTTTTTTGCCTCAGAATATAGCCGTTTCGACACTCACAGACATCAGATAATGAATTGTATGTCGAATTATACCCAAGTTTATTGTGGCAATATTCGGTTGTATCTATGCATTTTGTTTTTCCAAAAAGGTCTTCACTAAAAATATACCCATAACGACACTTACAAGTATCAGACAAAGAATCGTATGTCGAGCCGTATCCATATTTGTCTTTGCATTGCTGTTCTGTAGAAATACATTGTGTTCTTCCTACTGCATCTTTTCCCAAAGAATATCCATATCCGCACTCACAAGAATCATTTAAAGAGTTATATTTTGAGTTAAAGCCATATTTATCTTTACACATTTGGTCTGCCGATACACAGCTAGCATTACCAAGAATATCTTTACCAAAAACATAACCACTCATACATTTACAGCTATCTGTTAAAGAATTATATGTCGCCCATATACCGTATTGAGAACACTCACCGTAGCTTTGAGTGATTTTAATGTGAAATAAAAACAAACCTGACAAAATAAGCAAAACAGTTATGGCATAAAATTTATGATTGAATTTGAAATCCACAAATTATATTTTAGTATTAGAAATTATTTAATTTCTAGCTAATAACGCAACTTATAACTTTTATAGGGGCTTGTATATCCTTTTGCGCCTGTGTATGGGTTGTAATTTCCTTTCGTTGACCAGTTATCTAATCTGCTTCTGTTGGGGCTAGTCCTATAATATGGCTGGACATATGTGCCAGTGCTTTTTTTGTAATAACTCCTAACTCTGATTGTGCGTGCTTCGGCAGAAAAGACAAACAAGCCAAAAACGAAAGACAGAATAATTGATAAAACAATAAGTTTTTTCATAATTTTCCCTTTTTAATTATTTTATAGGATATTTTTTAAAACATTCATCTTTGATTTGTTGATAGGCTTTCTTTAAATCATCTGCTCTATTTGAAGCCAATAAACAACTACCATCTGTGCCGATTTCCCTATTATCTACTTTGCAATATTCATTCCATTGGTCGCGAGATGTAGTTTTAGCGTCTTCTAGACAAGCCTCAAGCATTGATTTATTTAATTCTTTATCCACTTTTTCCTCAATTCGTATTAAGTCTTCTTTATTAGGAATATATATAACATAATGATAAAAAATAGCAAAACCTATCAATAATACGGCGGCTGCTAAAGTAGCTTTGAACCAATTAATCTTTTTTATTTTTTCTTTCATAAATTTAAGGCAAAGTTTCACACACAACGCCGTCTTTATCTCGGTCTAGTTTGTGCACATCTCCCCTGCCTTGTGTTATGCAGTAATTATAACAGGCTTGAGCCTGTTTTTGTGTTGTGAAATCAGGGCAATTATAGGTATTACTACTGCAATTGCAAACTGTTTCCGTTGTAGTAGTGGTGGGTGCAGGCGTAGTTTGAATTGTGGGGCTAGTTTGGGCTTGGTTTGCTGAATTATCAGCTACGCAAGCATCATCAGCCCATAATCCTCGCTTATTCTTCTCTGCTTCTTTTTGAGCTTCTTTAAATTCTGATTGGTATTTATAGGGTGTGGAGTAAGTATATTCGTAAGCGTAGCCTTCGGCAATCATTAGTTTATTAAAGTTTGTCCCGTCTTCTAAAAAGACATATCTCAATAATCTACCATATTTGTCTCTTTCTCCTTGGGTTGGGTCGTTTTCTAAAATTACACTTTTGCCATTCAAAACTTCCTTGGCTTTATCGGAGGCTTCTTTACCAAAACATTCAACGGGTTTGCGAGGGTCAACGGTTTCGGGGGTGTTAATACCTATAAGCCTTAGGGTCTCTTTTGTCCCGTCCATATCAACTGTTACCGTATCCCCGTCAACAACTTTAATCACCTTGTATAATTTCTGGGCTGATTGCCCCTCTGTTGCAGAATCTACACTTGGGGAGGTCTGTTGTGGTTCTGTCTGGCTGGCTTCATTTTGAGGCTCTTGGGTTGCGGATTCAACGGCTTGGGCTAGGGGCTGGTCTTGCTTTTCCTCCTGCGGCTCATTTATTGTCTGTTCTTGATTGGCGGTATCCTCAATCTTGGTTTCGCCAGTTTCTTTAGGATGTTGGCTAGTTTGAGTAGTCTCTGCACATCCTGCCAAAACAAAAAAACCTAGTAGGAGAATTGTCCATTTAACAAATTTGATATTCATATTCTTTTGGAATCTACATATTTTACCCCACCCCTCATTCACTTATATTTTTAGAAACAGGATTTTTATTTAACTTTTTCAGGAGTTTTAAAAATAAGCATTGTTGTTCCTATTTTTTTATAGAAATAATCTTTAATCCTATTGTATTTTTTGTTTTCGGGTAATTTATCATTAAAAACATTGTTTTGATATTCAAAAATAGAAACGACGATATATGAATCAGTCGGAATCCATCCCCATTCAATATTGTAAGGCTCATATCCCTTCCCCAGATAATATTGCAATGGAACATTAGTAAAAATATGAGCATAAATTTTATTTATATTATTATCCTTTACCCATTCTGCTAGTCTTTTTACATCCTGACCGCCCCAGTCATAATTTGAATCCGTTGCAATTTTATAACCATTATTAGTTCCTCCGGCAAAAGCGTTGTAATAACTCAAATAATATGGAAAAAAAACTATAGTTGATACTAAAATGACAATTGCCAAAAGAAAGAATAAAGATTTTGTTTTCAGGACGCGGAACAATTTTAAGTTCCAATGTAAATCAATCCCCCTCGCCGTTAATAGTATAACGGAAATAATTACGGGCATAATATGTCTCAATCCAATTTGTAAGTTTGAAGATAGAGTAATTACCATATATAAATACGAGAATAACAAGAGCAAAAAAGATAATGGATTTTTCAAGAATGTTGATAATCTGGTTTTAATGTCTATTTTAGAAGATATAAATTTCCAAGTTGCTAAAGCTAGAGAAACGAAAATTAAGATAAGGGCACTAATGGACAATTTCGTTAAAAATAGAATCGGAAAATATAATGCTCCGGCTCCTTCTGAACCATAAACTCTACCCATAAAATATGTTTTTTGTAAGGCAGAGGACATTCTTCCCCCAACCATTATTACGCCCAGTATATATTCTGCTATCCCTTTTGTTAGCGGATTGCTAATTACAAAACTTGATAATATTTCTACCCCTTGAGATGGTAGTTCTTGCGGATATGTCTGCACTATTTGGGTTATCATTTCATCATTAGTCATATTGCGAACGTGAAGAGAATAAAAAATGGCAACAATAAAGAATACGGAAAGAATAAACGAAGAATAACGAATTAAAAATTTACCCACTTCTTTTCTGCTCTTTTGAACGAAAATTATAAAAATTAATCCCCCTAAAAACATTGCTGGAATAATAAGGACTGAAGAAAACTTTGCTAATAGCGCCAGCGAGGTGAACAACACCGAGAATAGAAACCAAGCTAAAATTTTACCTTTTTGTGCATAGTTTTTAAGATAAATTGCAAAACATACAATAGCTATTATTTGAAGTAGGGACGACATAAAGTCCATTATAACCAGAGAACCCATTGAAATAACAAATTGAGAAGAGACCATTAAAAAAATCCCTATCAATGAGGTTCTTTTGCTCCATATTTTTGTTAAGAAAATATAAAGCAGAAAAATAAAAAATCCATTAAACACAATAACTGCTAATCTAGACCAAAAGGCAATATTGTCAGGATCATTATTTGGATTAAACAAAAAAAGTCTCCCCCAATCCCATTGGGCATTTCCAACCTCCAGCTTTTTCGGCATTATGTAGCTTTTAAAGGGGTAATCCCATCTTGTAAATTCTGAACCGAGATTAATTTTGTCTGAAATCTCCGGAAAAGTAGGTTTAATAAGCAACAGGGGTAAGCCGGCAATATCTTTAACAATAGGAGGATGTTCAGGATTTATGAAGTATCTACCCGTTTTTAGATAATAATATCCACTTGGAATATGTGATAATTCATCGGATGTGATTGCGTCTCCTGTATATTTTAAATTTTTCCAATGAAATCCCTCAACGGAAAAAAGGGCAATTAAAATAAAGAAGGTTGTTAAAAGTATTGCTAATATGAAATTTGTTTTATTTTTAAGAAATGATTTTGGCTCTAATTTTTTAATCATAAAATTAATTTCAGTAGATAATTATTATTTTGTAAAATGCAATCTTTTCATATTTTTAAATTATTTTTCAAGCATCACTATTTAACCAGAAACACGAAGCTCCCCGCCAGCGATAGCCTTGCGGCTACCCATATCCCTTTCGAGATATGACCGACTAAGGTGCTCTGAACGAGGAGCTTGATGCCTTAGTCGGTTTTATGCCATACCTCATAGCAAAACTATCAGGGTTAGGCAATTTAATTTTCAAAATACTATGTTATGTGCTTTCTCTCTAACAACCTCTTAATATCATCTTTTCTATAACGCCTTATCTTTTTTTCACCAATCCTGATTGCAACCAAAATACCTTTTTTGTCCCACTGGCGCAAGGTGTTAGGATGACATTTTAAAATATCACAAGTCTCTTTGAGGGTAAGAAGTTCTGGCATATCTTGTCTGTTTTTTACTACTTTTACCATTGATTTTTTACTTAACATTTGATACCATTATCATACAGCAGAAAAAAATAATCTGCAAATATTAAAATGAAAATTACTATAAATTACTATGACACCAGAAGCAAAAATTTGGCTAATTTTAAAAAATCTAAATGATGCACTTACAATTGCCCCGAGCAAAAATTTGGCACTGTTGAACGCAAAAGACTTAGAGAAGTTGATGGCTAGAGAAGAGCACGAACAAATTTTGGAAAAGTTAGTTAAGGATTACAAAGTGGTGGATATTCAGAAAAAACCAGATTATCAAAAAAGCTTTTTTTACAAATGCAAAATTACTGACAGCGACGAGTTTAATAAAATTTTAGAAGATGCTCATATCAAATATTTTGGTAGTTTAGGAATGCTGACAGGTGATAATTTTTTATCCGTAGTTGATGTAGCGACAGACATAATGAACGAGCTCCAAATGACCAAGGGGGATGAAACAGTGATACCGCTTTTTCCATCCATTGTCAGATTTTCTAATCTTATGCCAGCAGACAGTATTAACTTAAGAGATAGATACTGTGATTTGAGATGGAAAGCAGTAATATATTTAAGAGATAATGAATATATTAAAAATTTTAAGCTATTGAATCAAGCTTATGGAAACTTCCACAGATGGGATTTTGAAATCAAAATATCGCTGAATAGAATTAAATTTTATAAATTTTACGAACAATTGATAACAACATATAATAGGCGGGTAAAATTTAGAAGTGAAGAGAAAAAAATAAAAAAGGAAAATGAAGCCCTAGACTATACAGACACAGCTTCAAGAAGGGCGTGGGAGAAAAAATGGGACACATTGCAAGTAATATGGACTATTTATGAAAGCAACAACAAACCAAATCAGCTACTTGTGCCTATTAAAAGACTAACTATTAAAGATAGAATCATTCTTGAAATTGAAGGTCTATTAAACGGCTTTGAAGATGATGGCTGTTTTGATTGGTGTAGAGGAACGGAGAATTATGAGATTAAAAACATAAACCACAACCTATTTGCAGAAACTTACAAAAAAACAGGGCTTATTTATGATAAATTCGCCAAGATTTACCGAGAAAGGGTTAGCGATAAAAATATTGAAGATAAACAACCAACACAAAAAATTGAAATTGTTGGAGGTAAAATAGAAATTGAAGGATTGCAGGATGGATTAAAAGCAATCGCCCAGACCAAAAAAGAAGATAAAAATCAATTTCCTTATAAATTACCAGCAGGAACGAAATGGGAAAATTTTACTATTAAGTTTGAGGATGATGAAAATGTTTTTATCCAAGTAAAACAATTTAAGTATAGTGCTGACTACAGAAAGATGGGAATGGTCGGACGAGGCAAAAATCCCAATCCAAGCGAAGCGTGGACATTTCTGAAAGTTTTATCTCAAGTTAATAATGAACTGACAATAAAAGACGCCGAAGCGAGAGATAAATATAAAAAACAAAAAGAATTATTAGCAAAAGCACTTCAAAAATACTTCTTACTTGATTATGACCCCTTCTATCCTTATCACTCATCAACAGAAAAAAGCGGCAACTCTTATAAAATTAAAATTACCCTAATACCGCCACCAGACAAAAAAGAAAAAGCTGATACTAATAAAGACGATAACGACGATTTAGGAATAAAAGAATACTTCAATAAACAAACTCCACAAATTTATGAAGACCAGTAGCGAAGTTAACCTTTAGCTTTTAATAAATCTCTTACATAAAACTCCTCACAAAATGGGGAGTTTTTTGTTTTTCTGCGACAGAGCGTGAAATTCGCCATCTATAAGTAGAAGGTCGCAAAAAATAAAAAAATCACAATTACCCAAAATTAAATTATATGGTTAAAAAATCACAAAAAAGTCAGTCAGACGAGATGTTCGCCACTTACGATTTAGGATGTGCCGCCGCTTTGATAACGGCAGATTTTGAGTTGCTCACTTTGGATAAAGCTAATCCACGCAAAGTCCAGTTCATCTTTCGCCGAGAAGTCGGCATTGAAAAAGTCGTGGATGACTACTGGGCTGACAGATTAGAAGTTAAAGCACGGGCGTTCTTTGATAATATCAAAATGTTAAAGAACCGCATTTACTCGGAATAAATTATGATAACCGATGTGCAGATTGCAAAATTCCAGACACTTTACAAAAATCGCTTTGGCAAAACAATCAGCCGAGAGGAAGCGTTTGATATGGGAGTAAAACTCATCCGATTAGTTGAGTTGATTTACAAACCGATGAAAGAAAATGAATATCAGGAATTGCAGAAACGCCGCCAAAGCCAAAAAACTGACGACATTTAATAAAATTTAACATTAAAATTATGCAAGAATTACAAACCATTACAATTAAAGAGTATCTGGCACGCAAAGGCGTTGCCTTTCGTGAGAGCGGCAAAGAGCTTATCACCCACTGCCTTTTTAACGGCTGTGATGAGAATAGCAAAACTAACGAAGCTCATCTTTATTTTGACGCAGAAACAGGGCAATTCAACTGCAAAAAGTGCGGCGAAAAAGGCAACCTCATAACCCTTGCTAAACATCTTGGCGATAGAATAAATGATATTGCCCTTAATCCAATAGCTCCCATTAAAAATTCACAAAAATCCACGAAATTTGACGCAGAGCTGGTTGAAACCTGTCATCAAGCACTTTCAGTCAATATCCGCCAGTATTTGAACGCACGGGGCATCACAGACCCCATTATAGACACATACAAGCTTGGTTGGGGCAAATTCTACGGCAAATGGTGGATTACTATTCCTATTCAGGATATTGATGGAAATTTTGTTTTTCTCAAATTACGGCAAGACCCAGAAGATACAAATAATCCAGATAAATATAAATTTTATCCTGCTGGGAGTAGCGCAACTATCTATGGATGGAAAATGCTGAAAAATAACAAAGGCACCATTGTAATCTGCGAAGGTGAGTTTGACCAATTAGTGTTGTTACAAAATGCTATTCCCGCTATCACTTCCACGGCTGGCGTTGGAACTTTCAAAAAAGAGTGGATTGAATACTTGAAAAAATTGGAAAAAATTTATATTTGCTTTGATAAAGATGAAGCTGGTGAGAAAGGAGCAGAGCGGCTCATTAAACTTTTATCTGAACATTTATCTGATACTGCTATTTACAAAATTACGCTCCCAGAACGAATGGTTGACGGCAAAGATATAACCGATTATTTCCTAAGATACAACGGCAATGTGGATGAATTGATTTACAAATTAGCAAAAGAATATCCAGAGCGAATTGATACCTCGCAGTTCAAGCCGCTATCCTCGCAGGATTTGGTTGAAATACTTGGATTGACGATAAAGCAGGATGATGAAAATAAAATCGTAACCTTCCTTTGCGAGTTATCGGCATATACGGAAAACGCTCAATTCAACATCAGCTTTAACGCACCATCATCTACGGGTAAAAGCTATATCCCCACCGAGATTGCTCGGTTATTCCCAGAAGAAGATGTAATGGAGCTTGCCTATTGCAGTCCTACGGCATTTTTTCACGATGTCGGCGAATGGAACAAAGATATGAAAGGATATGTCGTGGATTTGTCTCGCAAAATTTTGATTTTTCTTGACCAACCACATACTTTACTTCTTCAACATCTCCGTCCGTTGCTCTCGCACGATAAAAAGGAGATTTCGGTGAAAATTACTGATAAGACGCAGAAGTTTGGATTGAAGACCAAAAATATCCTACTCAAAGGATACCCCGCAGTGATTTTCTGCACGGCAGGATTGTTGATTAACGAGCAGGAAGCAACACGATTTCTCCTGTTAAGCCCAGAGATTAACCAAGAGAAAATCAGGCAAGGGATTTTGGAGAGCATTAAAAAAGAAGCAGACGCCGAGAGCTATAAGGGCTGGCTGGATGAAAACCCCGAACGAAAGCTACTTAAAGAGCGGATACGGGCAATAAAACTGGAAGGTATCCGTGAAATAAAAATTGCAAGTTATCAAAAGGTTGTTGATAGATTTTTGAGCGAAAATAAGGTGCTCAAGCCCCGACACCAGCGAGACATTAAACGCCTTGTCTCAATTATAAAATCCTTTGCCTTAATCAATCTCTGGTGGCGGGAAAAAAACGGCACAACCATTACCGCCAATGAGGATGACATTGAACAGGCATTTAAGATTTGGGACGCTATCTGCATAAGCCAAGAGCTTAGTCTGCCACCGTATATCTACAATCTCTACCAAGAAGTTATCTTGAAGGCGTGGAATGACAAAAATAGCAACAGAAGCGAGGCAACGGGACTGCTCGGCTTATCACGGCAGGAACTACTGCAAAAGCACTTTGAGGTCTATGGGCGGATGTTGGACACAAACCAGCTACGCCAGCAGATTTTGCCAATGCTGGAGATGGCGGGGCTTATCGTGCAAGAGGCAGACCAAAACGACAAACGAAAAATGTTGATTTCCCCTACCGCACTAACCACTAAATCTCCGAACCAAAACAATAGTGAGAACGGGGGTGGGGTGAGCACCAACGAGGAAAACAATAGTGAAACGCAGGGTGGGGTAACTCCAAACTTAGGAATTTTCTGACACTATAAAAAAGGGCGAAAAACATATAACACTTCTAACATATGACAAAAGTATCACAAAAACAATTAGAGGCAAACCAAAAAAACGCCAAGCTCGGCGGAGTAAAGACCGATGAGGGCAAGGCGGTAAGTAAGCTAAATGCTTTAAAACACGGACTATTAAGTAAAGAGGTATTACTTAATGAAGAAGACGAAAAATCCCTTATTGAACTCGGAAAAAGATTGCGGACAGAGTTAAAACCAGATACGGAACTTGAGCTATTGTTAGTTGATAGGATTGTAGCGAATTTTTGGAGATTGCGAAGAGCAATGATAATAGAACAACACGATGTTATCTCTGACACTGGAGGGTTAATGTATGATTGTGATAAATTTTTCCGCTATGAGACACTGCTTGAAAGAGGAATTTATAAAGCCCTTCACGAATTGCAACGGATACAATCTGCTCGTGCTGGAGAGAAACCGCCCGCCCCATTGGCAGTGGATATTGATGTTTCTACTGATTAATAAAATGGGTTTGTTTCGCAAAAATGGTGGCTTTTGGTGGCTTTTTTTGTAAGGTTAATTGGAACAACAATTTATTCTTTATTCAAGCGGAAAAATTGATTTTAATTTCAAAAAATAAACCTATCAATCTCTAATGATTTCGGCGGATTTTGAGAAAAAATATTATGGCAAAGCAAGAAGCAGAATGGAGTAAAAGATTAAGTATTTTCTGGCTAAAGAAGCACGGCTATCTTGATGGCGGCTGGCAGTATGGGAGTATTAAGTGGACTTATGGGATGAGCGGCAATGAAAGCAGTATCGGCTTCAATGTTATGATTAACGGGGATGAGGGCGACAATATCAGATTACAATACACATACACGAGCCGAGGAACTGATGAAAAAGAAAGTATGGATTACAGGGTTGAACTTACTACAACTCCTTGTAACTATGGCGGCAAACGATACTGGTTTATCTGCCCACTAACCAAGGATGGAAAGTATTGTGGACGGCGGGTAGGGGTGCTTTTCAGTATTGGCAAGTGGTTCGGTTGCCGACACTGTGGAAATATTGCATACCAATCACAGTTTGAGGGCGGTAATATTCGCACAGGTTCAGTTTTTGAACCAGATGTTGAAAAAGCATACAACGAAGTGAAATTGCAATACTACAACGGCAAACCAACAAGAAAATATAAACGCTACCTACGATTAAGACAAAAGATGGATAATTCGTGGGCAAAAGCGGCTTTAAAATTTGGCATTAAGTTTTAAGTATGGTATTATAGATGTGTTGACCCGCCGCAAAAGCAATTCACAAGGATTTTTATTTGTAATGCTGTCCCTAAAGGGGCGGTCTGCCAGCATTACTACTCCTTGTGAGCAAGTGGTTGGGTCAACCAGACCGTCCTTTTAAGTAATAAATATGACAAAAATTACACAAATTACACAAAAAAACATAAAAAATAAATATTTTCTTTATGCCCGCAAGTCATCAGAAAGCGAAGATAGACAGGTGCAGTCCATTGATGACCAAGTAAATCGGCTTAAACAACTTGCCAAAGATTTAAGTTTGGATATTAAAAAAATCTATACCGAATCAAAAACAGCCAAGAAGCCAAACAACCGCCCCCTATTTGATGAAATGATACAGAGAATTGAAAATGGCGAAGCGGATGGAATTTTATGCTGGCACTTAAACAGATTGACACGCAACCCAATTGATAGCGGTAAATTAAGTTGGCTTTTGCAACAAGGAGTAATCAAATCCATTCAAACCATAGAACGACAATATCTACCCGATGACAATGTTCTACTATTTAATGTTGAGACTGGTCAGGCTAATCAGTATCTTTTGGATTTAAGCCGTGATACTAAACGGGGACTTCTCAAAAAACTGAATACGGGCTGGCAAAATGGCATCGCCCCATTGGGTTATCTGAATGACAAAGAAAACAAAACTATTATCAAAGACCCAGAGCGTTTTAATCTCGTCCGCAAAATGTGGGATTTAATGCTCACGGGCAATTATACGCCGCCAAAGATTTTAGATATTGCTAATAAGGAGTGGGGTTTTAGAACACGAAAATTCAAAAGGATTGGCGGCTGTCCTCTGTCCAGAAGCGGGATTTATAAAATTTTTACAAGTTTGTTCTATGCGGGGGTTATTGAAAATAAAGGGGTGCAATATGAGGGGAAACACGAGCCGATAATTACCCTTGAAGAATACGACCGAGTGCAAATGTTGCTTGGGAGAAAAGGCAAGCCAAGACCCAAAAAGCACAAATTTGCCTTTACTGGATTTATTCGGTGCGGGGAGTGCGGCTGTCTTTATACTGCTGAAACAAAACAAAAACTAATCAAAAGCACTGGCGAAATCAAAAAATATACTTATTATCATTGCACCAGAAAAAAAAGAGATATTAACTGCACCCAAAGGAAATTTATTAGAGAAAACAAATTAGAACTCCAAATTGAAAAAGAATTAGAAAAATACACTATTCTCCCAGAATTTTTACATTGGGCTTTAGAGGGTCTGAATAAAAAAAATGACACCGAAATTGAAGACCGAACAAAAATTTATGAAATGCAACATAAAACTTTAACTGAAACTCAAAAAGGATTGGACGAGCTTACTAAAATGAGATACCGCCAGTTAATTGATGATGAAACTTTTGTCAAAGAGCGTAATGAATTACAAACCAAAATCACCCAGCTTAAAGAAAAATTAAGAGAAACCGAAAGCCGAGCCGAGCGATGGCTGGAGCTAACAGAGAAGACTTTTAATTTTGCAACATATGCTAGAAAAGCATTTTTGATAGGAGGGTTAGAACTAAAGAAAGAAATACTGATGACATTAGGGAAAAATGCGATAATAAAGGACAAAAAGCTCTATATTGAGCCGAATGAATGGCTACAACCAATCAAAAATGGCTATCCTGCCTTAGAAAAAGAATATCTAAGGTTAGAACCAGCCAAAATGCGCTTAAATAAAACAAAAACAGAGGCTTTAACCTCTGTTCGTGCACGGTGGCTGGGGAGGCAGGATTCGAACCTGCGAATGGCGGCTTCAAAGGCCGCTGCCTTACCACTTGGCTACTCCCCAAAATGGAATCAGGAATAAGGAATTATGAATTAGGAAGATAAAATGAAATTCATTATTCATGATTCACAATTCCTGATTCATAATTCCCTATTTCACAATCTCCCCTCCCAAAACCTCCAACGCTTCTCTAGTTAAATTATTATTCTGCCGCAATTCCACCTTTTCGCATTGAATCTGCCATTTGCCACCTAAGATTTGGTCTAAAACCCCTTCCACTATTTTTTTATTGCGGGCTTGAGAAACCATATCTTTATGGAAATCCCGCGGGAAACCCAAAACCAAGGAGCCATCGCGAAAAGCGACTGGCTGGCAGAGTTTCAAGAAAGCGCATAGAGAATAATTTAAAGGTTCCACCGCCTTTAATACCTCGCTCCATTTACCTACTGCCTGTTCTAAATTCATTGTCGGCTTTTGATATTCGGGCAACCCCGTTAGATGTCTACTATCTAACGGGGCAAAGGAAGGCATTGATGGCTCTTCTTCTTTTTCTCCCAGTTTCGGGCTTTGCGTTTTCTCCTCGGTCTGCCCGCCTAAATTTGCCCGCCTAAATTTGCTTTCAAATTTTGGCGGGTTTGCTGACAAACTTGGGTGGGTCTGCCGCGCTTCCGCTACTTTGCCCATTGCTTCACTATATTCTATAATGGCTAACTCCAAAGACAATTGAGGAATTAAAGCCGCGTCCAAACTATTCTTCGCAGCCATAAAAAGCCTTACTAAATAGGCTAAACTTTTCAGAGAGAAATTTTGGGCGCGAGCGACTAATTCTTCTTTTTGGGCAGCAGAAAAAGAAAGCCCGGCGTGATCCAATAAAGCGGGCTGAACCTTAGCCAACATCATTCTGCGGAGATAATCAACGAGCTCGTCTGTAAAATTAAATAGGTCTTGACCATTGGCGACGATCTCGTTCACTTTGCGAATAGCTTGCGCGCTGTCGCAAGAAGCCAGCATATTCACGAAATCGGATATTAAAGACCAATCGACCGTGCCTGAAAAATCAGCCACTTTACTCAACTTGAGCTCTTTTTTGGGCCAAGAAAGAATCTGACCTAAAATACCTTCGGCATCCCGCTCCCCGCCGTCCGCTTTGATGGCGATCAATCTCAAAATCTCGGGGTTTAAAGCGCGCTTCTCCTCCCTTAAAATCCGCGCTAAGCGGTGTTCAATTTCAGCGACTGTTAATTTTTTAAAGTCAAATCTCTGACAGCGTGAAAGAATCGTCTCTGGCACTTCGTGCACCTCTGTCGTCGCTAAAATGAAAAGAGTACGCGGAGGCGGCTCTTCCAAGGTTTTTAAAAGAGCGTTAAAGGCTTCCCGTGTCAACATATGCGCTTCATCAATAATAAAAACTTTAAAACTGTCTCTTTGGGGCGCGAAACGCACATTCTCACGGAGAGCGCGAATCTCATTGATGCCGCGGTTGGAGGCGGCGTCAATCTCAATTAAATCCAATGACCTGCCAACCGTAATCTCCTGACAACTCACACAACGGTTGCAGGGTTCCACTTTCCCGAGCCTGCGCTCGCGCACGCTTTTTTTGTTCTGGCAATTAATCGCTTTAGCGAGAATGCGCGCCACGGTGGTCTTGCCAATGCCGCGGGGACCCGCGAAAATATAAGCATGGGCAATTTTGCCCAAGCTTAATTCATTCTTTAAAGTTTGGATAATGGCAGTCTGTCCCTCCACTTCAGAAAATTTTTGCGGTCTGTATTTACGATATAAAGTCATAAATTGGGAATGGGGAATTATGAATTATGAATCAAGAATAAGATTGTAAAAAAAATTCTTTTTCTGTTCACTCATCACTTATGAATTGCGCTAGTTATTCTCTTAAAATAACGCCTTGGGAATTAACCATTCAAAATTATTCTAATTAACCTAATTGTTCTAATTATTCTAAATAAATCCCAATACCCAATGACCAATGCCTAAAATTAATTTTGGTTATTCATGATTTGGTCATTGGTCATTTCTTAGGTTAATTAGATCAATTAGAACAATTAGAATAATTCTTAGAAGTGAAAGGCACGGTGAATACCATAGCCTCAAATTCCCCTAAAATCAAGATGTTTAATTAGCATAATCCCTATTTACTTATATTTTTACTTGCTTCTTTTTTATTAAACACAAAAAATTTATAGCCCACAAAATTCCAGATTAAAGAAACCGCGGTAGCCACAACCTTGACCGCGTTCGCCCATAATCCGACCGAGAGCCCGAAATGCGCGCTTACCATGGTAGTGCCCAAATAAACAATCGAACTGTTAATCCCCATTCCTATAATCGTCACAAAAATAAACTGGGCATATTGGAAAACCGCCCGCTCCTCCCCTTTATATTTGAAAGCCCACAGGCGATTCCAGAAGAAACTGTTCGTGGAAGCAATCGCGAAAGAGATCGCATTAAAAACGAAAACTGGCCAACCGCGGTAAATACTAAAAATCCACATCTCTAAATTTAAAATCCCGAAGTCAATCCCCGTGTTTATAAAACCGACAACCACAAAACGCAAGAATTGACCAATGATGGGATACTTTTGCAAAAGATTTTTGTTTTCTGGACCCATAATTTTATTTTATCTGATTAAAATTAAACAATTTTATTCTAACAAAAAAAAGAGAATCTAGCAATTAAGTAAATTCTCGAATTAGCATCCTTCACCGCAATCATACTTAACCACCCTGATGTCAACGCCTTGCTCGCTATTTTTTTTACAACAGTAAAAAAAACAACGATCAAACTTGGATACGTGATTGTTATTACTATTCCTCATCATCTACCAAACCTTCCAAACCTTCCAGCTCGCTGTCCAAGTCGTCCACAACCTGATCGGGAACAACTTCTTTCTCCACCTCGGCAGAAGGCACAGCAGTCTCATCTCCCTTTTTCTCTACCATATCTTTCAAACTCGTTTTCTTGATAATATTCTCCACCGCGCCCCATTCGGATTCGCCCTGGACGGGAATAACCAATGTTACCTCATCACCCGCTTCACCTTTAAAATAAGTGACGCTCGCTAATAAAACTTTGTAGGCTTTATTCTCAACGATTACCTGATACTCCCCTTTATCATCCTGGGAAAGCACGCCTAACACCTTTTTACGTTCCACGGGCCCGATTTGTTTATAAATAAAAGAACCGTCCTCGGTAATGGTAAGTTTAAGGGTATCACCCTGAATAATCTTGGATTTAGAGGCGTAATTGGCAGGCACGGGGTATTCTGTGTCGTCCGGCGCGACCATACTCTGACCATTAAAAATACCCTGAATAATCCGCGTTTTCCCCGCAGAAGAGGCTAATTCTTGTGCCTTTTCTAAAATTTGTTTTTTACTAATTTTCGGCTTGGAGCTTTCCACATCCCCCCCTAAAAATTCAGTCAGAACCTTTTTAGCCTGGGAGAGATTGGACTCCGCTTGCTCTAATATTTCACGAATTAAAGCGATTTTTTCTAAATCTGCCATTTTTTTGCAATTTCTCTTTTATTTTATTTTTGGAGAAATTACTTGTTAATTTTTAGTTTTTGTTTTTGCGACTTTTTGATAAAAATAATATAGCAAAAAAAGGGGGAAAGGTCAATGATTTGTATTTGACCCCGTTAGAAACATGCCCCGCGGCTAGGCTAGCGGTTGGGTAGAAATGATAACTCGTGCGGTTGGGTTTCATGCCTCGCACGAGTTTCTAACGGGGTTGACCTTCCAGAAATAAAGTTTTATAATTGATTTAACGGCACGAAACTTGCCTGTACTTTTTGAAGTTACGATGAATAATGCCATCCTTCGTTCTAATGAACTACGGAGGGCAAGCCTTCCTTTGCTCTAGTGAATTATGGCGGATAAACCCGCCTTCTCCGCCTTAGGTGGATTCGGCGGGCAAGTCCACCTTCGCTCTGGTGAGCTATGGCGGATACAAAAAATGAAAACTAAAAAAATCAAAATCATTAAATCTTATAATCTGACTTGGTATGATCTGGAAACGCCGGGAGAAAAAGAATATAAATTTTTACGGGAGCGTTTTCAATTTCACCCCCTAGATATTCAAGACTGCGTTTCGCCGGTGCAACGTCCTAAGATTGAAGAATATAATCACTATATTTTTTTAGTTGTCCGTATCCCTTTCTACCAAAAGGAGGAAAGAGTCATCCGCGCTTTGGAGATAGATATTTTTGTGGGACAAAATTATCTCGTTACCGTGCATCAGGGTAAAAGCACCACCTTGAAAGATTTTGTCCGCGAATGCCAAAATTATCGCGCGATTCGGGAAAAATATTTTCAATTTGGACCCGGCTTCTTATTATATGAAATCTTAAATCGGATGTTTGACCGCTGTTATTCTCTTCTGGATGCCGTAGGCTCTGAAATTGACCGCGTAGAAAATCAAATGTTCAAAGGCCAAGAAAGGGAAATCGTGGAAATTATCGCCGGCATCAAGAGAAATGTGATTAATTTCCGCAAGATTATGAAAGCGCACGGACCACTGATGAAAAAATTGATCAACAGCGAAAAATTCTTTCTGAATTTAAACGGCGCGCGCTTTAACAACAAGGAAATTCTTTTTGACAATCTTTTTGACAAGATTCAAGACATCTGGGACATCCTTGACGGCCACACGGAAACGATCGCCGCTTTAGAGACGACGAATGAAAATCTGATTTCTCATCGTTTAAACGAAATTATGAAGACCTTGACCGTTGTTTCGTCTATATTGCTGCCCGCCGCTTTAATCACCCAAATTTTTGGAATGTCCTATGAATCAGCCCCGTTGCTTACGACCGGCGGCGGCTTATTCGTTGTCTTTTTATTAATCCTCTTCACACCTATTTCGCTGATTGTCATCTTTAAAAAGAAAAAATGGTTGTAAAATCTATTGACTTACGTTATATTACAAAGGCAGCTTTTTAAAAAATAGCTGTCTTTATTTGTTATGTGCCGTTGACAACAAATACCGGAAAGGAGGGATAACTGATGCACCTTGTAAAAACTACAGCAGCACTCCATATGGGTTCCGAGCTAATCGGTAGAGTACATAAAACCCAAGGAAGATTCGTATTCAGGATTGTGCGCGCGATCCACAAATGGCCAATTTTGAAATGGATCACGGCGGACATATTGACGGCGATGCGTTTGGTAATTGCCCTTATGAATGTTTTGCTCTTTATTTTAGGAATAAGATGGGGCTTAACCCATTTTCTCCCCCTTCTGTTAAGCCTCACTATCATTGCCTACGCGTCTGACTTTTTTGACGGACAATGGGCTCGCGTGGAAGCAGAGGAAGGGACAAAGAAAAAAGATACAGATTTTGGCTCTTGGTTTGACAATACGGCGGACAAGGCCGTATGCATACCAAGTATGTTTTTCATAATGTACTTACAAAGGGCCTATCTGGCGCCCATTACAATGCTGATTATAGATATCGCTCTAGGAATCTTCCGCTGGATGATTGCTCGGAGATACAAAATGCAACTTCGAGCCAACCATTACGGAAAGTTCAAAACCTGGCTGCAGGGTTTTAGTATCAGTTTTGTCTTGGCAGACTACCTTATTCCGGGTATTGGGCAGGTGGGATATTATATCCTGCTCTATGGAGCTATCCCTGTAGGCATATTAAGCTTCCTGAAACATTATCAAAATGTATATCCTCAAATTAAGGGAGTGTAAAACGGGCTTTGAAACAAAGGCCCTTTTTTTTATCAATTTAATGAGGTAAAATAGGAGAAGAGTTAAAAATTATTCTAATTATTCTAATTATTCTAAATAATGACCAAATCTTGAATTACCCAATAATCTAACTTGATGATTGATTTTGTTTATTGGGATTTAGGCATTGGGGCTTATTTAGGTCAATTAGGTTAATTAGAGCAATTAGAAATTTACAAATTTATGCTTCAACTCTACAACACTCTAACCAAGAAAAAAGAAACATTTATACCTCTGCATCGTGGCAAAGCAACGATGTATACCTGCGGTCCAACGGTTTATAATTACGCCCACATTGGCAATTTTCGCGCCTATTTAACCGCGGATATTTTGCGCCGTTTTTTAGAATATTCAGGCTATGAAGTAAAAAACGTAAAAAATATTACCGATGTGGGACACTTAACGTCTGATTCCGACACTGGCGAGGATAAAATTGAAGCAACCGCAAAAAAGAAAAAATTGGATCCTTATGAGATCTCCTATTTTTACATGGAAAAATTTTTAGAGGATGAGGCACGGCTTAATATCCTCCCGGCGCACAAATATCCCCGCGCCACCGCGCATATTCAGGAAATGATTAAAGCAATCGCCAGTTTAATCAAAAAGGGTTATGCCTATGAAAAAAATGGCAATGTATTTTTTGATGTTACGCGCTTTAAAGATTATGGCAAATTATCCGGCAACACTTTGGAAAAATTAAAACAAGGAGCGCGGATTGAGCCCCATCCGGATAAGAAAAATCCTTTTGACTTTGCCCTCTGGAAAAAAGCGGAAAAGGACCATATTATGCGCTGGGAATCACCTTGGAGCGTTGGCTACCCGGGCTGGCATATTGAATGTTCGGTAATGAGCATGGAATACCTTGGCGAAACATTAGATATTCACACTGGCGGAGAGGATAATATCTTCCCCCACCACGAAGATGAAATCGCCCAATCAGAAAGTTTAACAGGCAAACCCTTTGTCCATTATTGGGCGCATACAAGCTGGCTCCTTGTGGACAACGAAAAAATGAGCAAATCGCGCGGTAACTTTTACACTTTGCGCGATCTTGTTAAACTTGGCTACTCGCCGATGGCTTTCCGGCTTTTGGTCTTGCAATCGCACTACAAAAGCCATCTCAATTTCACCCATGGGGCGATTGACGCGGCGCAAGAAGGCTTACAAAAAATATACGATTTTACAGAAACTATGCTCTTATCCGGCGAACACGAAAAAGGCGGCGCTTCGCCCCAAGCAATCCGAAAGTTGATAAAGGAATACGAAAAAAAATTCATAGAAGCGCTGAACGACGATTTAAATACGCCCCAAGCCGTAGCCGTATTATTTGATTTTATACGAAAAATTAATAATCTCGCTCCTCTGCGCAAGCGCGAAGCAAAGCCGATTTATAAATTTATATTACATTTGGATCGGGTTTTGGGGTTGGGAATAGACAAAGTGGGTCAAAAAAAGCAGGAAATTCCAGAAAAAATAAAAAAGATGGCAGAGGAAAGAGAAAAGGCGCGCGAGGCAAAAGATTTCGCGCAAGCGGATAACTTGCGAAAGGAGATAAAAAAGGCCGGATTTCTGATCCGCGATACAAAGAAAGGCGCGATTTTGACTAAAAAAAGAGGGCACTGATGGAATAGTGCCCAAATTAAGGAACAAACTTCACTAGGCGAATAGGTTTTGCCTATATGCATTTTTTATGATATCCGCAAGGTAAGCTGGAAGTATAAACAGCACTACTAAAACAATCACCAAAACAACCAAGAGAATACCAAGATACACTAACAGTGGTCCCAGCAATAACCAAAACCAGTATTCTGCAAAAAAATTCAAAAATTTTTTCATCCTCTCCTCACCACCTTTTATCTTGATTCAGAATCTTAAAATTAGGACAGGGGTGGGTAGAAAAAGAATAACTGGACGTGGGGATTGCCTACAATCGTATACTCGTGCCCTGCCAGACAAGCAGGCATCATTAGGGTCACGCCCGGTTTTAAATAAAGATCGGAACCGAACCCTTTCAAATATCCGCTCCCAGAAGTCACGGCTATTCCGTAGAAGCCTTCTTTACATATCTCAACCTCTGAATTAACCGTAAGGCGAGAAGCGCCAAAGAATTGCCCCGTATTCTCTGGCAGGATGTCGCATTCGTTATTTCCGCCTTCCGTCCAGATGGTGCGGGGCTTCATAAACACTTCACTTTCAAACTTTTTCTTGTTGAAATAGCTAAAGTCAAGAGAATCTAGGGCTGTTTCCCAGTCCAATCCTAATAGCCCGTCGGCAGCACGAGGCAGACCAAGCATCTTCCACTCGGCAAAGATACTCCAGTCCGTCGGTTCCTGCGGCTCAAGGACGCAACAACCTATCAGCGAATGCGGCACTCCCGCTGGAATATAGAAGATATCCCCCCCAATTTCTGGTTCATAGATGAACATGCAGCTACGCATCCCGTTCCCATTTTGATCCCGATACCATTCAGTAATGTCACGGCGAGTGATCTGACGGTCCCAGCCTACCCATACCTTGGCATCTCTCCTCGTTGCTATAATAATCCAGGCTTCCGTCTTCCCAAAAGGAGAGTTTAAATACTTTTGCGCAAATTTGCGATCCGGATGCCAGTGGACGGGGATATAGCTTGCTGTGTCAAAAATCTTTACTAAAATCCCCAGTGCCTGCCCCCATTTTACTAAATGATTGGGTCCTAACATTTCGGCTGGGAATTGCGCAATCAGTTCAGTTAAAAGGACAGTGCCGCCCCCAGGAAGCGCAACCCGCCCAATCCCCTCGTGGGGCTCATTCGTTCTTCCTGGCGTCATTGCCTTGTTCGTAGATAAAAACCAGCCCTCCGGGCGGCGATCATCCCGGGGACTAGGTTCGCCAAAGAATTGCGCCCTTAGTTTTCCACCCTGGTAACAATGCGGAAAAACACTGGGGACCAGAACCAACGGACGTTCTAATAGACTTCCCATCTTGGACCTCCTTGAAAGAGAGTTATTGGTTTATAGCGTTGTGAAAAAGAGCCCTCTAGAATCTAAAATTCTAACACTGTTTTGTAAAAATGTCTAATTTTCATTGGCAAAAACTCACCAAACCCTTTATTTGTCTGGCGCCCTTGGCCGGGATCTCTGACTCCCCTTTTCGTCAAATCTGCAAGGAATTTGGCGCGGATGTGGTTTTTACTGAAATGATTTCCGCTGAAGGACTTAGCCGTGAGCAAAATAAAACTCTAGAGCTCACCGCTTTTTCTCCCAAAGAACGACCTATTATCTTGCAACTCTTTGGTAAAAATCCAGAGAGTTTTGGACGCGCCGCGCAAGTGATTCAGAATTTATCGCCTGGGAAAAAACCAGATGGCGTTGACCTGAATCTAGGTTGTCCAGCGCGTAAAGTAAAAACTCACGGTTCGGGAATTTCCTTAATGCGCGATCCTGGTCTCGTTAATAAAATTATTGCCGCAATCACCGCGCATACCGATCTGCCGCTCTCCATTAAAATCCGCGCGGGAATTGGGAAAGAAGGGATTAAAGCGGCGAGTTTCGCTTCAAAAATCAACTGGCAAAAACTAGCCGCCGTTACTGTCCATGGCCGTTATTTAGAACAAGGATTTTCCGGACCCATTGATTATACGGAGATTAAAAAAATCAAAAGGATTGTGGGTGATAAAACCGTGATTGGAAATGGGGGGATTAAGGACTTAAGAAGCGCCCAAATAATGTTAAAAAAAACGGGAGTTGATGGCGTAATGATTGGCAAAGGAGCTTTGGGGAGACCGTGGGTTTTTGAAAAAATTAAAAAAGCCTTAAAAAGAAAGACCCCTCCTAGCCTCCCCTTGCCAAGGGGAGGAAGAAATACTCTCCCCCTTGGTAAAGAGGGTAGAAAAGAGAGGGTCTTCGCCCCTTCATTACCAAACACAATAAAAACCGCCCTCAAGCACGCAAGATTGATGATTAAACTCAAAGGCGAAGAGAAGGGAATACGGGAAATGCGGAAACACCTTTTATGGTATTTCCACGATTTTGAGGGCGCCAAAGGAACAAGGAAAAAACTTACTAAAATTGAAACATTTAGAGACTTGGAGGACACTCTCCTTTATCTTCCCAGTAATTAGCCGCAACAATCATAGCGCAAAAAATTACGGCTAAAAGAATGATGAGCAACCTTATTATAAGCATGATCCTACCCTCTTTCTTTGATAAATGCGCCCTTTGAATCCCTTCCTTTTCTATGTTATACTAAAATGAATTAGCAGGCAAAATCTAGAAGCCTATGGCCAGAACACAAAATCAAAAAGAAATAGAAAAAATGCCGCCTCAAAATATTGAAGCCGAAAAATCGGTTTTAGGGGCGGTGATGCTTGATCAAGACGCAATCATAAAAATCGCGGACACGATTAATGCCCAAGATTTTTATGTGGAAAAAAACAAGCAAATTTTTGAAGTAATGCTTGAGCTCTATGAAAAACGAGAACCAATTGACATCTTAAGCCTATCTAACTGTCTAGAAAACAAAGGCACATTAAAAGAGCTGGGGGGCTCAACGTATTTAACAAGCCTCGTGAATAGCGTGCCTAGCGCCGCGAATATTTTGCATTATGCAAAGATTGTTCGGGAAAAAGCGACCTTGCGCAGACTCATCCAAACTGGTCAAAAGATTGTGGAGTTAGGATATCTGGAAGAAGAGGATTTAGAAAAATTATTAGATAAAGCAGAGCAAGGGTTGTTTGCCGTTTCCCAGAAATATTTAAAACACAATTTCATTCCCATTCAGAGTATTTTAACCGAGGCCTTTGACCGCATTGATGAACTCCACAAACAGAAGGGCAAGCTCCGCGGCTTGCCGACAGGCTTTACAGATTTAGATAATCTTTTGGCGGGTTTGCAAAATTCTGACCTCATTGTCCTCGCCGCCAGACCTTCAATGGGGAAAACCTCTTTAGCCCTGGATATTGCCCGCCAAGTAGCCACACAAACGAAAGTGCCGGTTGGCATCTTTAGTTTGGAAATGAGTAAAGAACAGCTTGTGGACCGTCTCCTCTGCGCTGAAGCAGGCGTGGACCTTTGGAAGATGCGCACCGGTAAAATTAAAGAGGATGAATTCCCATATATTGGCGAGGCAATGGGCATTTTGGCGGAAACGCCAATCTTTTTAGACGATTCCGCAACCAGTAATATTATGGAAATCCGCACCAAAGCCCGCCGTCTGCAGATGGAGCATAAAGTGGGACTCTTAATCATTGATTATTTGCAGTTGATGGAGGGCCGCACAACCGACAATCGGGTGCAGGAAGTTTCGGAAATCTCCCGCAACCTAAAGGCAATCGCCCGAGAACTCAATATCCCCGTTCTCGCTTTGTCCCAGCTCTCGCGCGCCGTGGAATCGCGCTCACCAGCCATTCCTCAACTTTCTGATTTACGCGAATCGGGCAGCATTGAACAAGATGCCGATGTGGTAATATTTATCTATCGGGAAGTAATGTATAGGCGGGAAACCGAACGCGCCAATATTGCCGACATCTTTATTAAAAAACACCGTAATGGTCCCACTGGCCAACTGGAACTTTATTTTAACGAAAATCAAGCCTCATTTAAAAATCTAGACAGACAACACAGCGAACTAACTACCTAACTGTCATTTCGCGAGCGACCTGCCTCGGGCGGACTTCGTCACGTCGAAGGCTCTAACTTAGTCCAGCCGAAGGCGGACTCCTCGCATATTATAGACCTTTTACAAAATAACCTTTTCTACTGCAATTGCCAGATTTCGGCTGCAAATGTTTCAGGGCTCGTTGCCGTATTTTAACCAAATACGGCTTCCTCGCCCTTCAACATTTTCGCTCGAAATCTGTCAATTTCGTAACGAAAAATTATTTCACAAAAGGTCTTATGTTTGACTCTCTCAAGAATCTCAACCAATTAAGACAACAAGCCAAAAAAATCAAAGAAGAATTAGGTAAAGAAGTTTTGATCGGCACCGCGGAAGATGGCAAAATTCAAATCACGATGGACGGCAACCAAGAGGTGAAGGCTGTGCGCATAGAACCGGATTTGCTTATTTCCGAAAACAAGGAAAAAATTGAAAAAGGCATCAAAGAAGCGATTACCCAATGTATTACCCAGATGCAAATGGCAATGGCGCGGAAAATGCAAAACGGCGGTTTATTTTAATTACCATTTTGAAATTATTCTCATTCTTCTTGATTTGGAGGTCAAGCCTGCCGGCAGGCAGGCGAAGGCTTGACACTGGAGGTCGTGTGTCTGAAGATCTGGCATAGCCATGAAAAGCGCGACACGAGTAGCTGTCAGACTCTCGCCCGCCTGCCATCGCCTGTTGGTGAAGCCAATGGCGGGCAGGTCTGACCTCCAAGGCACGATACGGTTAATTAGACTAATTAGACATTAGGTTAATTAGAAATTTCTATGTCTCTTCTTCCCCAATCCATAAAAGATTTAATAGATGAATTTGCCAAGCTACCCGGCATCGGTCCTAAGACCGCGGCTAGGCTTACTTTTTATTTATTGAAACAGCCGGATCAAGAACTGGAGCGTTTTGGCGAAACCTTGCAAAATCTAAAGCAAAAAATCAATCTTTGCCCCACTTGCTTTACATTGGTTCAAAATAACTTCTGTCCTTTTTGCGATAATGTTAACCGCGATTCTAATCTAATCTGCGTAGTGGAAGAACCATTGGACATTATTGCCCTAGAAAAAACTAAAGAATACCGCGGGCTTTACCATGTCCTCCACGGTATCATTTCACCGATGGACGGAATTGGACCCGAACACTTAAAAATCCCCGAGCTAATCTCCCGTATTAAAAAAAATAAACCCGAAGAGATTATCATCGCGACCAACCCCTCTCTTGAGGGAGAGGCAACGGCGATGTATCTTCAACGAGTTTTAAAAGATTTTAAGATCAAACTTACCCGCCTTGGCCGGGGATTGCCCACAGGCGGCGAATTGGAATACGCGGATGAAATTACCTTGATTAACGCTCTGCAAGGGCGGAGAGAAATAAAGCTATAATACAAAATGTAGAGACGCAAATCATCGCGCCTCTACAACATATTGATTCTATTTTTTGTAGAGACAGGTTTCAAATTGGTCTCTACAATTTTTTTATTTTTTATTTACCCCATTAGAGAAAGTTCATCCTGTTACAAATAAATTTGTAACGGGACACGCTGACAAAGTCGGTGGCGGGGAAGATATAGACGCTGACGGTGGTTTAATGCTACCGTCAGCGGAAACCGTTAGAGAACGAAGTTCTCTAACGGGGTTTACACACAATCTCTTGCACTTGTAAAACTGTATACTGCGGACGAAAGCCTTGTCTTTTGGTATATCGCTTTTTCGCTTTGAATTTCAAAATATGCACTTTTTTACCTTTCTTGAGCGGCTCCAAAACCTTGACGGAAACCGAAATGCCAGAGACGCGCGGCTGGCCAACCTTAATCCCTTTATCATCCGCGTATACTAAAACATCATCCAAATTAATTGTTTCTTCTTTTTTGACATCCATTTTATCCACTTCTAAAACATCACCCCGCGAAACCATATATTGTTTTCCCTGAACACGAATAATAGCAAACATAAAATAAGATAAATAATGATATGGTTTAGATTATAGCAAAAAAATAAAAATTGGTCAAATAAAAATAAAATATGCTGATCTAGAAAAGGCGCCTATAAAGAAGCATCGCGCCCCTCCTTACGGCGATACCGTAAAACCAAGGTTAAAGCCAGACTAACCATAACAACGACCATAATGATAAGCGCCAAAAGTTTTTCTTTAGCTTGCAAAAACAAACCCGAAACCCCAAAGGCAAAAGATAAAAAGCACAAAAAGAGCACGGCTTGACGATGGGTAAAGCCAATGCCCAAAAGACGGAAATGCAGATGTTTCGCGTCGCCCTTAAATGGCGAACGGTGCTCAAAAAAGACGCGGCGGCAAATCACCCACAATGCGTCTAAAATTGGAATCCCCATAATAAGGAGCGTGGTTGCGATTTTTCCTCCCGCTAAAATAGCAAGTACCGCAAGCATAAAACCAGCGAACGTACTCCCGCCTTCGCCTAAAAAAATCTTCGCTGGATGGAAATTCAGAACTAAAAACCCCAAGAATACGCCGGCGCAAATTATGGATAACAGAGCCGTTTCTGGCTGGTGCACGGCTTGGCTTAAACTTAAAAAGAACAAAATAACTGCTCCAATCGTCGTAACCCCCGAAGCCAAACCATCCAAACCATCCAGATATTTCGTAGTGTAGATCATACCCAAAATCCAGAAAAAAGCAAACAAATCCGCGAACAAAGTAAGATAATAAGGAATACCCGCTAAAGTGAAAATCTCGATTTTCACCTGATCAAAATAAAAAAGCCCGCCCAAAGGATTAGTCGCGTATTTGATACCAATGCCGGAAGCTACGATGGCGGCAGCGGCAAGGAGCGGCCAGATAAACTGCTTCCACGGTTTTAAATTGTATTTGTCGTCTAAAATCCCTCCAATCATTAAAAATAAGCCGCCTACTAAGATGCCAATCATATTTTTCAACCTAATCGTGCCTGTGGCTAAACTATGCGTAAAAAAAAGGTAAAAGAGAACTACCAAAACAAAAGCCGCGTAAACCGCCAGCCCGCCTAAAAGCGGAATCGGCGCCTTTTGAATCTTGCGTGGTAAAATTGGGTAATCCAAAATCCTAAAACGCAAAGCCAACTTGCGCACTAAAAAAGTCAAAATCAAACAAAGCAAAGCCCCGATGAAAAAGGGAAGAATGAAACTGGCTAAATTATAGTGCCAAATGGTGGACATTATAATAACTCAAAATGTAAAACTCAAACCTCAAAACTGTAACTTGAAAATAAAAAAGCTTCGAGGTTTTAGGTTTTGACTTTTGACATTTGAGTTTTGAAATATTTTATACTTTCTTAAACAGCGCGCTAGAATGGGCTTTTGCATCTTTGATATTTTCGGCTTTATGTAACCGCGGTTTGGGCGTTACTAAAAAGCCCATATATTTTTTCAAGGCAAGCCGCGTCTGGGCATCAATCGCGGGCACGCTCCCAAAAAAGATGGTCACAATCGGCAAAAGGAGCCACTGCAAAACCATATAAAAATATTTATAACGCCGATGCTGCTTGGGCCGTGGCGGCACTAAAAACGTGGAAATAATCGCGGAAACGAAAATCCCAATCATAGAAAGAGTCATTAAAAGCCGCGTCAAATAGGGAAGATTGCGCGCTAAAACTGTTTCCCGAAAATCATCGCCCCCCAGAAATATAGGCATCCAACCGACGACCACTAAAATAATTGCCGTTACCGCCCAAGAATATTTCCCCTCTAACTCCCTGTAAATAATGCGCGTCTTTTTAAAAAAAGGAATGCCGCGCGTTTTTATGGAACGAAAAATCACATAAGGCAAATTTTCCACACCCCAACCCCAACGCCTCCGCTGTTTATATTGATTTACAATACTTTCCCAAAAGGATTTGCCCAAAACCGTATCCATAGAGACCGGCATATAAAGAGGAATCACGCGATAGTTCCCGCGATAATAGAAAAAGCATTGATAGAAAATGCGCGAGTCTTCCGAGACGATATTTGTTTGCCAAAAACCGATTTCCACCGCGGTTTGGAAGCTCATCGCGTGGGAAGAAAAAGTTCCCATCCGCTCTGGCCGCTCCTGCTCCATCATATGCCAAAAGGTAGTGGAAGCGCTAGCCACGCGCGCGAGAGCCGGCGCATCCCAAAGGTTATTATTAAAGAAAGGAACGGGTTGGTAGGAAGCACGCGTCCGATTTGATGTCGCAAGATAATGATAGGCAAGACAGGAAAAATATTTGGGGTGGACACAGGTATCGGCGTCAAAAACGGAAACGATTACATTATCATAGGGGATACCCTCTCTATCAAGCCATTTTTGGACCTCGCGACCCGCCCAAGTCTCATTAGAACCCTTGCCGGCAAGTTCGCCGATAATATCGCCAGGGTGCACCGTGACCATAAGTTTGTAAAACTCGCTGCCAAATTTTTCTTCCAAGTCCTGCGCATTTTTTAAACCGTTTTCACGATCCCTCTCTTCCACGCCGAGCACGACAATCATCTTCTTCGGGGGATAATCGGAATCCACTAGGGCTTTAAAAGTGGTTTCTAAAACCTCCAATTCTTCTTTGTAAGTAGGCAGGATAATCAAATGATAAAGCTCGCTCCATTTTTTATCACCCTGAAAACTCTGGCATTTTGAGAACCAATCCGTTTTCAAATAGCGCTTCATGCGAAAATAAGAAGCAATCTGATGGACGCAAAGATAAGAAACGCGCAAGAGCCAGTGCAAATCAAAGGCAATAATAAAAATCGCCACCCAGATAGGCTTCACAAATGAGAATATAATACAAGAAAGAAGCGTGCCCCAAGCCAAAGCCGCAGGAAGAATTTCTAAACTGCGATAAAGGATCCGATCGCGGGGATTATCTAAACTTGTGTAGTGAGCGATACCTTTAGGGTCCATAAAGAAAATGTAAAATTGAAAATGAAAAATGTAAAATAATATTTGAGATTCTACATTTTTATTGGTTGATATAAATCAAGCTTACTGCCCCGATTAAAACAAAAATTTGCACCGTGAACGCGGTTAAAAGTAAAATATAATTTACAAGACGATCTTTCAAATAAAACCAAAAGCCGAGGACAAAATTCATTAAAATAATGAAGAGCCCAATTAAAGGGAGGGTAAAAATACGGCGATAGGAACCAATTAAGTCAATACCAAAATAGATATTATAATGAAGAGGAATGGGATATTCCGAGGGTTTGATAAAATAAGCCAAAAAAATCCAACTTAAAATGTTAAAAAATAAGCTCCCGAAAAAAAATCCTAAATTAGTTTTATTGCGCCAAAATTGGGCGCGAAAAAAGCTCTGGACATAAGCCAGGAAACGGCTAAAAATATTTAGTTTTTCTTGATTTTGGACCTCTTGCATCTTGCTATAACTATATCTAAAAAAGCCTTAAAAGTAAACCCCGTTAGATGTTTACTATCTAACAGGGTAAACAAAATATTGACAAATAAAAATAGCTGTGCTTTAATGTAGTTTCTCCCCCAAATTGATCTTTTATCAAACAAGTTTCCTGATTTTGGGAGAAGATTGGGAAAAATCATACGGAGGAATGAGAGATGGCTGAACAGAAATATGTTATTGGAAGATTGGTGGCTGAAGTGAATGATAATGGCGCAATAAATGGTGAATTAACCGATCTTACAGTTTATGAAGGAAGACGACCAGCAAAAGCCGAAGACTTTGGCGCAGATCCCGAGCAAATTGCTTTACTGAATTCCAGAATTCCTCGTGCGAAAATCAACACTTTAGTGCGTCCCGGTGTTGGTGCGGGGATAATCTTATTTAGTCTCTATACCTTAAGACTAACACAGGAAAAATGGATGGAAAAATTTATGATGAATGTTAAATCTCTGAAACAGAAAGCAATTATTGGTCCTCGCCGTAATATTAGAGCAGGAGGCACTTGGCTGGTGCAAGATACCTGTGCTGGGATCTTGGAAGAAAAAGATTTTATCGCAGGAGCGATAAAGGAAATGGTGGAAATTGGATTTTATGATGTTGATGGTTGGCTAAAATATATATTGCCAGTAGAATATTCACAGTATCAAGATATGCTAGATCAAGAACAGAAAAGTGTTTGGCAACTTTTCGGCGGTCCTGATTTTAAACCAATTAAGGAGGAAATGGTAAATATATTAAAAGCGCGAGATAGCCTTAATGGTTTTTCTGTGATACTGTCCGGGGAAGAGAATTCTGGAAGCGCTGAAATTACACTACTAACTTCAATAAGTCTGCCAATAATAGAAAAAGGTTGGCTAATAACAGATCTGGAAACCGGTAGCGATGATGAAAGAGGAGAATTTTTACTAAACAGGAAGGTGTTGGTTATAGCAGAAAGACAAATGAAAACCCCTATCCAGATTGGATTTGGAGATGAGGGGATGGATCTTGATTATCCAGCTATAGCCATGGAGGGTGAGAATCTTTTACTGAATACAAATGCTAAGGTGCGCTCAATGATGGCGTATCTAGGTTGGATCTAAGAATCTGTAGAAGACTTTGGTTCAAGTCGGGAGACTTGAACCAATAAAAGGAGTAAGAAAATGAGAATGACAAAAGTGAAGAAAACGCAAGATTTCGGCTTAATCGGCTTAATCAGAGTAGAAAATGTAGGAGACAAATGGGAAATTTTCGATAGAAACAAAGGTGAGTATATCGGGAAAGACTACGATCAGGTTTATAAACCAATAGTACATAATCAACGATATGCAATGGCTTTTATAAAAGATGGGGATACGAGTATAATATTTGACGGCACACCTTTAAATGCAGGTTACGTTAAAATTAAAGGATTACAATTCAGCCCGGATGGTAGGCGTATCGGTTACATAGGAATGTTGAAAACGGGAGAATTTGTAGCAATGAGCCATGCAGATCCTCATTATGGATCTTCCAAAGGATATTTTCAGTCTGATCCTTCTAAATCAATTACGAACTTAAAGATGCGGAATGACGATATATCCTTCGATATAAGAAAAAAGGGTGGTAAAAAACGGGGTTATAGTATTGCTTTAGCGAAACTAAAAGAAGAACCTGACGACACAGACTGGGATGCAGTATTCCATAAAAAATAATTTCAATGACTGAAAAATCTAGACTGATTTAAAAATCAGTCTTTTTTTATATTTTCGATTTCATAACCCACCCCTACCCTCCCTTATCAGGGAGGGAGTAAAACAATTGCTGAAAAATAATACGTAGTTTATAATAAAGATGAAGATAAAAATTATCAATGAGATTGCTTCGTCGTCCCTCGGCAAGCTCGGGACTTCTCGCAATGACAGTATAAAATAAACAATGCACACAAAAAGTAAAATCACCATAGTTTTATTTTTATTGATTTTGATTCTCGCTGGCATCTTCCGTTTTTGGCAAATCCGGGATCTCCCTGGCGGACTCTACTCGGATGAAGGCGCGAACGGGTTGGATGTTTTGGATATCTTATCCGGCAAGAACCGCGATGTCTTTTATGAGCGCAACTACGGTCGGGAGGGATTATTCTTCTACCTGCTCGCTCTCTCGGTTAAAATTTTTGGCATTGGTGTCTGGCAAATGAAAATCGTCTCGGGGATTTTAGGGATCCTCACGATTATTGGCCTTTATCTCTTGACCAAAACACTTTTTAACCGCACGATCGCGCTTTTAGCCTCTCTATTTGCCGCGGTGTCTATTCCTTATACTTTTTTGAGCCGCGTGGCTTTCCGCGCCAATATGCTGCCTTTTGTCTCGGTTTTTCTTTTTTATTTCTGTGTTAAGACCCTTAAAGATAAAAAGGATGAATACTTTTATTCTTTTTTAGCCGGCATCTTCTTAGCCTTAGGATTTTATACCTATATCTCCTTCCGCATTGTCCCCTTCTGCATCATCGCTCTCATCATCCTATTTGAAATTATTTCCCGCCGCACTGGCAACCCAAAAGGATTCATTGTCCCCCACCGTAAACAAATTTTCACCGCTCTTATCGCTTTTCTGATTGCCATCGCGCCTCTTGCCTTCTATTTCTACCAACACCCATCTTCTTTCTTCGGCCGCGCCAATGATGTTTCTATTTTGAATCCCAATCTAGCGCATGGCCCTTTTTATTATCTCCTCCGCAATATTGGCATTACCGCAATTATGTTTAATGTTTATGGCGATGCCAATTGGCGCCATAACCTTTCGGAAGCGCCATTTTTTGACCCCGTGACTGGCGTTCTTTTTTTAGTCGGCTTGATCATCGCAGCGACTATATTTTTAAAAACAGGCTTAAAAGTTTTAAAACATAAAGACATCGCTTTGCGCGAAACCTTTGCCGGCTATCTTCTTATTTTTGGCTGGTTTTTCAGCCTCCTTGTTCCGATGATGGCGACAGAAGAAGCAATCCCGCATTTCTTGCGCAGCATTGGTATTATCCCTGTCGTGTTTATTTTTCCCGCTTTGGGTCTGCGCGCCCTTTTCTTACGCATCCGCTACCGACCAGTGATGCTCGGCTTTCTGCTCCTTCTTTCAGTTGTCTTTGTGGTCAACTATAATCTCTGGCTATATTTTCAAGTAGCTAAAAATGCTTACGGATATTATACCTCCTATTATGGCGATTTAACTTTGGCAAGTCGCTACATCAACGAAATTAATGCGAGTAATGCTAAATTCCCTACCATTAACAGCGCCAACACTTTCCTTGTGCTTGATGACAAAGCTGACCGCACAGTCCGCTTCTTGACTGCGCCCGCGAATCCTTATATTTTAATACCAATAAACGCAGAGATAAAAACGACCTATCCCGAGAGCGCAAGAATTATCTTTCCCTCTTTAAGTTTCAATCGCTTGGCTTCCTTCCAGAACATTTTCCCGGAAGCGAGATTAATTTATGAAGAATACAATCGGTTTGGGGAAAAAGCATTTGAAGTATACACAATAATTTTTAATTCTAAATTTTAAATTTTTCCGCCCAAGGCGGATCAGCTCTTCGAGTCTGAAGACTCATCAGAGTCTGAACGACCTAGGGCTGAAAATCAATTTGAAAATCCAAATTTTAAATTTTTTAATTTTAAAACTTTTTTTGTTTTAGAATTTAAAATTAAAGCATTTAAAATTGAATTAAAATTAAGAATTAAAAATTTTATGTCTAAACTGACTAAAATTCTCCCCCCTCTCTTAATTATCATAATGGTCTTGATCTCTTTCTTCTCCGTCCGCCAGGATTCCGCGATTATGGACGAGGTCGCCCATATCCCTGCTGGCTATTCCTACCTTAAATATCAAGATTACCGCTTAAACCCCGAGCATCCCCCTTTAGCGAAAATGCTGGCTGCTCTTCCTCTCCTTTTCTTGCACCTCCAATTCCCCTTAAATCATCCCTCTTGGACAACCGATGTGAATGGTCAATGGGAAGCGGGATATCAATTTTTATACCACCTTGGCAATGACGCGGATAAAATACTCCTCTGGTCGCGCCTGCCGATCATCGCTCTTTTAATTTTGCTGGGGATCTATGTTTGGAAATGGGCGAAAGAACTTCTGGGAGCAAAATGGGCGCTTGCGGTTCTGTTTTTATATACTTTCTCTCCCACGATCATTGCCCATAGCCACTATGTGACCACTGATTTGGCCGCGACATGCTTTATCTTTATCGCCTTTTATTATTTTGTTCATTATTTAAAAAAACCGAGCCTTAAGAATACTCTCTTGGCTGGTCTTGCTCTGGGTTTAGCCGAGGTCGCTAAATTTTCGGCGGTTCTTCTTTTCCCGTGTTTTGTTCTTCTTGCCCTTGTCTCTCTCCTTTTGAACAGGCCTCCTCAAACCTCGTGGCTCAAGCAAACAAAAAACCATATCGGCAAATTTATTCTGATTTGTTTGATTGCGCTCGGAGTAATCCTCATTGTCTATCAACCCGCGGTCTGGGCTTTCAATTTAGAAAAACAACAAGAGTTAATCCGCGGTTCTATCGGGCCGGAAAAAATTGAAAATATTGTGCTCGCTATAAGTAAAATCCCAGGCGCCCAAGGCCTTGCTCAATACATCTTGGGTATTGTGATGGTCTTTGCCCGCGTGGGAGGCGGCAACACCAATTACTTCTTAGGTCAGGTTTCTAATCAAGGGTGGTGGTATTATTTCCCAACCTGTTTTTTTCTAAAAGAAACAATTTCGGTCTTAATCTTAACGGGATTAGCTTTGCTTTTTGTGATTCGTAAATTTGCCACCAATCTCGTAAAAGATCGTTCGCGCAAATGGCTTCCTTGGCTTAGGGAATACGCGCTTTGTCATCTGGCGGAAATCTCAATGGTAGTTTTTATCATTGTTTATGGGGTGGTCAGTATGAAGGGCAAACTGAACTTAGGTGTCCGCCACATTATGGTCCTTTTCCCCTTTATCTACATTTTAATCATTAAAGAATTTAAACGGCGTACAGCAGAAACCGCCTACAAAAAACTTTTCACAGGAATATTAATTGTTCTCCTTGTTTGGGTTGGCGTGGAAGTCACGATAAATTATCCTTCGTACCTTGCTTATTATAGCGAACTCACTGGCGGCTCAAAGAATGGTTACAAATTTATCACGGATTCCAATCTGGACTGGGGGCAGGATTTAAGACGTATGGCGGAATGGGTGAACGCTAACCCTGATATCCAAAAGATTAAAGTGGATTATTTTGGCGGCGGAGTACCCTCTTATTATCTTGGCGATAAATATCAAGAATGGCATTCGCAGAATGGACCAACAACGGGTTGGATTGCTGTCAGCACCAACTATTTTTCTGAAAGTATTTATCGCAAAGATTCCACCCTTGCCACCTCTTATTACTATCTGGAATTAAGAAAGCCCGAAAAAATCTTCGGGCATTCCATATTTGTGTATTATATACCAGAAAAGTAAATTTTAAATTCTTAATTTTTAATTTTAAATCAATTTTAAATGCTTGAATTTTAAATTTTAAAACAAAGAATAAAAAGTTTTAAAATTAAGGATTTGAAATTTGGATTTGATTTAAAATTTAGAATTTAAAATTTATTTATAATACACCAATCCCTGCACTCTCAAATCAATATAGTATTTAATTTCTTTATTATTTTTCCCAATATCCTCTTTAAAAACTAAGGTTAAAGCTTCAAGTTGGTTTTGCAGGCTCTGTTTAGTATCAAAAAATATTTGATAACCTTTGTCCGTTTTGATATATAAGTCGCGGGAATCAGAGATCGGCACAATGAATTCTTGGACTTTCAAATCCGTCTTTAAAGATAACAAATCCTGCACTTGAAAAAGAAAACGCAAGAAAGAGGGATCTAAAATCTGCTCACGCGGCTCTACTTTTTTAAAAGACTGGTCATAAAGAACGGGTAATCCCTTTTCCCATACCGTTTCCTCGGGAATTTCCTCGCCAATTCTTCCCTCTGCATCTAAAAAGTAATAAAGAATAGTGGGATTTTCGGGATAGGAGGTTTGAGTCAAGATGGCTTGCGACTCCTTATCTTTAACTTCCCCGATTTCCTCCCTACTCGTAGAATCACTGGCAAAAGCTTCAGGGGGTAAAAATAAATCCTGCGGCGCGCCATTTGCCCAAATCGCTTTCGGCTCCCTCTCGGTAATGGTAATCTTTAAAACATCCGGAAATTCTTTTTTAATGTCTATTTTCTCAATCTGGGCAAAATGGTCATAGATTACGCTACTTAAATGCTTTTTACCGGCAATGATCAGATTTTCTTTGGGAAAAATAAAAGCGCGTCCCTTTAAATTCTCTCGCGCCAACTTTTCCACATCTTCACCCTTGACATTAACATTGCCCACCACTACGATCTCCTTGATTTGCCAGAACGGAAAAAAGAATAAAAAATAAACGAGCGAACCTAACGCAAGCAAAAAAAGAAAAAAGGCAATTTTCCGCTGCAAATGTCCCGAAGACTCGCGGGCGCGAAAACGAGGAGTCGCGAGATAAATCCTGGGGCTCGCCAGGGTCCGCTTTTTCCTAAAAAACCCGCGCTTCCACTCCACTCTCCTTTTGCGGGATTTTTGTTTATACGGATTTAAGTATAATTTTTTGCGGCTGGGTTTGTGAGAAAACACTTGACAAAATGCTAAGGTTTATTATATAATATTAATTCGCTCTTTGATGGTACATTCTACATTTAGTTGCGCTTTGAACAGTTATAAAAAATCCTAATTATAAGGAGAGACGCTATGTCTTTTAATAACGATATATATGATAGTTTTGGGGATATAATAATACCCCAAGAGAAGAAAAAAGTCGTAGCAGAAAAATTAGAAGGGATTACACAAGAAATAGAAGAACTCTCTGCTAATTTGGTGCAACTCAACTCTGTGGAATTGTTAAAAGAGATCCTTTCCCTCCTTAAGCAAGGAAAGCGAGGAGAAGCAGAGGAAACCATTGGAAAAGCATGGACAACTCTGGAACGTGAGTATTATAGTCTCGCGGAAGGATCCTCTCTTATCCCTACTGAAAAGAAATAAAAACTATGTAAAATAGCCTCTTTAATAGAAGGGGCTGAGGACGATTTTATAACCCAAGGATTAGATACTAACGTGTCTTTTTCTTTGGGTGGGGATAGCCATATAAGAACCATTAAACAGGACATGTGGCTCCCTCCAGATAAAAGAGTCTATCCAGTGCTTTTGATGGGATTGATGAAAGCTACATCCATGCCGCAACCCTAAAAGTTGCGGATTTTTTTATAAAAATTGAAATATGATTTTTTACGATGCAATTTCCCAAACACTTGCTCTGTGATTAATTTTCTGCTTTAATATAAACAGGTTTGTTCCTGAACGCACCCTTAATGCACCTTGAATATCTTCAGGAGGTAGAAAATGGCGGAAGGTTTAAATTTAAAACTAAGCCCTGTTCAAAGCTTAACAGTAAGATTAATTGCTGGAAAAGAAAATATGACAGGAGAAGAAATAATAACTGTCGCTCTAAACCTATATGAAACCGTACAGGGTGAGCTAGACTCATCACCTGACCGAGTAGCCTTAGCATTAGTGAAAAACAATGGAGAAGTTTATAAGGAAATAATCCTCCCTAACCATATTCCAATACTACCCGCTCATACCAATATAATTTCAATACAAAAAACATCATCTTAAAGGAGGTTTAGTAATGTCAGAGTTGAGTATCACATTTAGTAAGAACTGGAGCGCCGAGATAAAAAGAATGGCTGAAAAAAGGGGAATAGAACCAAAAAACTTGATTTTAGACGCGCTGACTGTACTATCAGTCTTAGAAGAAGAACTAGCTTCTGGAGAGGGAAAACAAGGTTTAGCTTTAGTAAGCCCCCGTTTCCGAATCAGAAAAGAAATAGTGCTTCCCCGTCATTCCTCTAAACTATTAACACAGAATTCGCTTACAATAGGGCCCACGCTCGCCGTAGACTAAAAATCTACGGTTTTTTTTTATTCTACTAGACCCCTCCCCAGCCTCCCGTAGGTCAAGGGGAGGAAAATTTTCACTCCCCCTTGCCAAGGGGGAGAAAAGAGGGGGTCTTTCTACCTCTTGATCTCTTTGAACCCACAATATTTTTGCAAAACCTTGGGCACTTCAATAGAACAGTCTTCGCGCTGATAATTTTCCATAATCGCAATTAAAGCCCTGCCAATCGCAATAGCAGTGGAATTGATGGTATGGACAAATTTTTTATTCCCTTTCTCGTCTTTGTATTTGATATTCAGGCGGCGCGCTTGGAAATCCGTGTCGTGGCTCGCCGAAACTACCTCGCGGTAACAACCCTCTGACGGCAGCCAAGCTTCCAAGTCAATTTTTTTAGCATTAGGCGCGCCCAGATCGCCGGTTGCGATATTCACTGCTTGATAATGAATTCCCAAGCCCTGCCAAATTTCTTCTACGGTTTTGACAATCATTTTATAAACTTGCCACGAATCTTCTTGCGTAGCGAACGCGAACATTTCCAGTTTATCAAATTGATGCCCCCGCAAAATTCCTTTTAAATCCTTGCCATAAGCGCCAGCCTCCCGCCGAAAGCAAGACGAAAAACCCGTATAAAGTTTTGGTTTCCCGGGGGCTAGCCCCAAAATCTCGTCCATATGATACGCTGCAAGCACAACCTCGGCGGTGCCAATCAAATATAATTTTTCTTTTTCATCACCCGTGAGCTCATAAATTTCATTTTTATCCGCGGGGAAGAAGCCTGTGCCATACATCGCAGCCTCGCGCACGAGCATAGGCGGCAGGATCGGAGTAAAACCTTTTTTAATTAAAATATCCAAAACATATTGTATAAGAGCAAATTCCAGGCTCACAAGCTCGTTTTTTAGATACCAAAAACGGGCGCCTGAAACCTGCGCGCCTTTTTCAATATCTATTAAATCCAAAGCCTCCCCCAATTCATAATGAGATTTGGGTTTAAAATCAAACTTTGATGGCTCTCCCCATTTATGATCCACCGCGTTGCCGGAAGCATCCGGCGCCACTGGCACAGAATGATCTGAAAGATTAGGAAATTGATCTAATAAAATTTTGATTTCTGCTTCTTTCTCCTTTAATTTTTCCTTTAACCCTTTTTCAAACTCACTCTTTTTCTGTATTCTCTGAATCATTTTCTGACGCTCCTTTTCATCTTCAATTTTCACTATTTTACGGGAAAATTCATTCTTAGCTTGTTCGTGTTTATTTTTTATACCAATCAGATTCCTCCGTATTTTGTCCAATTCTAAAAATTCATCCACTTTTTCTGATGGCATTGCCTTTAAATGGCGATTTTTAAATTCCGTCCGCCAGAGATCTGGCTGTTCGCGCAATAATTTTATATCAATCATAGTTTTATCTTTATAACGTGAATATTAAAGTCCTAAATTTTGAGATATATCTTGCATCGCCCGAAGGCCGATTTGAATGAATTCTTCCAGCACAAGACCAAAAGATTCGCAGGAAGCAATCACTTCGCGTCTAGCGCCTTGGGCGAAAGATTTTTCTTTAAATCTCTTTAAGACAGATTGCGCCGATAAATCGGATAATTTTTTCGATGGCAAAACCAAGGTGGCAGCCACAATCAAACCAGTCAAAGGATCCACGGCATAAATCGCTTTTTCCATTAAGGTTTTGCGAGGTGCGCCGCATTGATCATTATGCGCCTTGATGCCAGCTAAAATTACGGGATGCACTCCTTCTTGCTCTAAAATCCCCGCGGTGGTCGGACCGTGTTTTTCCGGCGTTTCACGATAGTCAAACATCTCCATATCTAGGTCGTGCAGAAGACCAGTAAGCCCCCAGACTTCCTCATTCTTTTGAAAATGCTTGGCGAGAGCGCGCATTATCGCTTCCGTTGCCAACATATGTTTGCGCGAATTTTCATTCTTTACATATTGGCAAACCAAATCCCAAGCTTTGGCGCGCGTAATCCCTGACTTAACTGCCTCCTCGTTTTGAGTGGGCGCTTTTGTCGCTGGACAGACCTTCTGCGTATTTAATGGTCTCATTAGAGGAAAGAACACTGCCTCACGGATGCTCGGAGCGTTGGTTAAAAACATTACCAGACGATCCACCCCCATCCCCCAGCCCGCGATCGGCGGCATTCCGTATTCCATCGCCCGCACATAATCTTCATCCATCATATGCGCCTCCGCGTCCCCCGCTTCCCGCATTTCAACCTGTTCCTCAAAACGCCTACGCTGCTCCAAAGGATCAACTAACTCGGAATAAGCATTGACTAATTCCTGCCCTAAAACCACTAGCTGAAAACGATCCACAATCTTTGGATTCTGATCGTTTCTGCGCGCCAAGGGCGATAATTCAATGGGATGACCGGTTAGAAAAAGAGGACCCTTAATTTTCGGCCGCGAAACCTTTTTATATAATTGATCCACTAAACCCCCAAAGCCTAATTTGCCAAGGTCTTCAATTTCAATTTTTTTCTTCTGTATTTCCTTTCTAAGCTTCTCCGCGGTATCAGCCTTGTTAATATCAATGCCGCAATCTTCCAAAATCAAGCTTCTAAAATTTTTTTTCTGCCAAGGAGGAGTAAAATCTATTTTCTCGCCTTGGTAATCAATTTGCAAGGTTCCGAAAACGCGGTTTAAGAGATAAACCAACATCTCTTCAGTTTGCGCCATCAAAAATTCATAATTTTTGTAAGCCCAATAAAATTCCAGCATCGTAAAATCTTGAAGATGGGCGGTGTCCATTCCTTCATTGCGAAAAACCCGCGCCATCTCAAAAACCTTTTCCAAACCGCCCACAATTAAGCGCTTCAAATATGTTTCCGGCGCAATCCTTAAATACAAGGGAATCTGCAGGGCTTCGTGCTCTGTAATGAAAGGCCGCGCGAGCGCGCCCGAAGCCTTGGTTTGAAGCACTGGCGTCTCCACCTCCAAAAAACCCCTCTCTGTTAGAAAATCACGCAGGGCATCGCAGATCTCCGCGCGCTTCCGAAAACGCTCACGCACTTCTGGATGAACAAGCAGATCCAAATAACGTTCCCGAAATCTGATCTCTTGATTAGAGAGGCCTTTCCATTTTTCCGGCAGAGGACGGATGGATTTAGCGAGAATTTTATAATCGGAAACAAGGAGGGTTCTTTCCCCTTTTTGGGTGACAAAAACGGTTCCTTGGAGTTCAATAAAGTCGCCAATGTCAAAATTTTTAAAGAATTTGTATTTCTCCGGACCTAAAATGTCTTGTTTAAGATAGGCTTGGATTCTGCCGCTTTCATCATCAATATGGATAAAGGTAGAGCCGCCGTGTCCGCGAATGCCGCGTATACGCCCCGCGACCACGATCTCGCCTTTTTCCTTTTCTATGGCTTCAAAATCATCCAGTATCCTCCCTATTGTATGCGTCCGACGCGAAGAATCAGGGTAAGGATTGATTTCGACCTTTAAAATTTTATTCAATTTTTCTTTGCGATTTTGGATTAAATCTTGAAGCATATATTTTATTATACCTTGAATTACAAAATTCATTTTGGTCTATTAGCGAGGGAGGCATTTGATGCCGACCGAAGCCCGCCCGCCTCGCCTGAAGCGAAGCTTGTGAGCGGGCAGGCAATCTCCTAAATCTGTATAAATACAGCTCGATGAGATTGCGGAGCCTGTCCCGAGCGGAAGCGAAGGATCTGACTTAAAGGGCCCTCCTCGCAATGACGACGCATTTCGCAATTCAAGGTCTTTAATATATTATATCAAAAATCATAAATTTCACCAAACAAAAACAGAGACGCAAAATTTCACGTCTCTACGCATAAAATATTCATCATCCCTCCCTAAGATATTTCCAAAATTTTGTATTCTATCTTGCCACCCGGCGTCTCCACCTCTACTGTATCTCCCTTTTTCTTACCAAGGAGCGCCTGACCAATCGGGCTTTCATTAGAAATCTTCCCCAACGGAGGGTCAGCCTCATTGGAGCCGACAATGGTAAATTCTTTCTCGCTGGTATTATTTTTCACCTTCACGCTGTTTCCCACTTCCACAATATTATGCTGACCACTTTTATCAATAATAACCGCATTTTTGATCATATTTTCAATCTCTATGATCTTTCCTTCGTTAAAAGCCTGTTCATCCTTTGCGTCTTGATATTCCGCGTTTTCGGAAAGATCGCCCAATTCCTTGGCTACTTTAATCCGATTGGCAATTTCTCTTCTTTTGACTGTCTTGATAAACTCTAATTTTTCTTTTAATTTTTTGAGCCCTTCGGCAGTAATATATTTCTTGGTCATATTTTGTAAGTTTTTTAAAATGCGCTTACGCACTATATAAGCACATTTCTAGAGTTCTCTATTTAATTTAATTATCCCCATCATAATAATCCAAGAAAAAGGCGATGTCAAGGGGATAAAAAATTTTAAAATTTAAAAATCAAAAATTAAAATAACAAATCAAAATGTTAAAATTATTTTGGGAATTCAGAGTTCTCGCCCGCTTATACCTAAGCATAGCGATGGCGAGCGGGCATCCTTTTCACCTTTTTCCAGTGACCACCCGGGAGGCGTGGCAAAACCCTATAAAAAACCTCGGTTTTAAAACCATAAATGGTGAATTCTCAAAAAACGTAATTCATTTCAAAATTTTACATTGTCTCGCTTCGCGAGATCTCGCAAAGCGATGATCATTTTGCATTTTGATTTTTACATTTTACATTATTTACCAGTTCTACCAGATTCATAAGAAGCATCATCACAGTCATTGGTCCGACGCCGCCCGGCACAGGCGCCAGAAAAGAAGCTTTTTTCTTCACGCTCGCCGCTTCCACATCCCCTTGAATTTTTCCCGCCCTCCAGCTCGTACCGGCATCAATCACGACGGCTCCTCTCTTGATCATCGTCCCGCGAATTAAATTGGGTTTACCCACACCCGAAATGATAATATCAGCTTTTTTAACTTGAGCGGCTAGAGCTTTTGTATTTTGATCGTAAACCTTTACGCTTGCGCCTAATTTTTGCATTAAACGCGCCGCCGGCTCACCCACTAATTTTCCCGCTCCCACTACCGCCACCTCGCAACCTTCCACCGCGACCTTATATTCGGCGAGGAGCGCGGCAATTCCTAAAGCCACAGGCGAGACTATGGCACGATTTTTAAAACCCTCTACGTCCATCTTCTTAGGTATACATTTCAGAACTTGATCTCTATCAATACCCTTAGGCAGGGGCAACTGCACCACTATGCCGTGAGGTTCTTTTTGTTTAATCGCCAAACGCAATATTTGGCAAATCTTTGGAGCGGGGGAAGAAGCAGGCAGGGTGACTAAGGAAAAGCTGACCCCCAAAGAATGGCAAATTTCCTTTTTCCTGCGCACAAAAATTTGGGAGGCTCGATCATGCCCGACCATCAAAACTAAGAGGCGAGGTTTTACAGATAGACCTTTTATCTCCTTCTGAAGATAACGAAAAAATTTTTGGGCTAGTTTTTTACCATCTAAAATCTGGAACATAATGTTGGGAATCAGGAATAAGGAATTATGAATTAGGAATTATGAAGCAGGAATTAAATATTTGTCTCTAATTGCTCTACTCACTCCTTTTCAAAAATTTCGTAATTTGTAGGACTCCTTATTCCTTATTCCTGCTTCCTGATTCATTCTTCCTACTGCCTATTAAAATACCACTCTAACACATTTTTTGCGATAGGTACAGCTGCTGTTTCACCGCCGCCACCGCCCTCGACCAGAATAGTCAGCACAATCTTAGGACGGTCATAAGGCGCAAAACCAGTAAACCAAGCATGGGTAGGCTGTCCACTGCCCGCAAATTGCGCGGTGCCTGTTTTTCCCGCTACCGCCACAGGAAGGCTATTAAGCAAACGGGCAGAACCATCGGTGACAGTTTGGCGCATACCTTGCCGCACCACCTCTAAACTTTTGCTACTAATAAAATCTTTTCGGATAATCTCAGATGGGATTTCTGTTTCTTTTTTTTCTATCTCATCAATCATCTTGCAGCCCATCTTTGGCTTGTAAAGAATCCCGCCATTCGCAATGGTAGCAATATAATTAGTAAGCTGCAATGGGCTAACTAAAATATCCCCTTGACCAATACTCACATGATAAGTGTCGCCGATGTACCATTGTTCCCCTTTGACTTTTTCTTTCCATGCCGCATCAGGCACGAGACCCGCCGTTTCTCCCGGTAAATCCACGCCAAGAGGGACATTGAAACCGAACTTGCTGGTCCAGGCTTTTATTCTATCTATTCCTAAACCCTCAATTCCAATGTCTTCATTCCCTCCGCCTACCGTATAAAAAAACACATTACAAGACTCGGCGATCGCGCGCCTGACATCCACCGCGCCGTGGGCTTTCCAGTCCGGGAAATTCCAAACTGTCCCTCCCCAACCTTGGTAAGTGAGACTCCCCGGGCAATTCACCACTTGAGACGGGGTAATAATTTTCTCTTCTAAAGCGGCGGCGGCGATGAGGGGTTTAATAATGGAACCCGGGGGATATTCGCCGGAAATCGCTCGATTAAACAAAGGCTGATTAGGATCACGATTCAACTCGTTCAATTTCTCCTCGGAAATCCCTTGGGTAAAAAGGTTATTATCATAAAAAGGGAAACTGACCAGCGCTAAAATGCGTCCATTCTCCGGATCCATAGCCACAACGGCTGCTCTTTCTGTTTTTGTTTGGGAAAGCATTGCCTTAACTTCCTCGGCAATCTTTTTTTCTAATTCTAGGTCCAAAGAGAGCTGTAAACTGCGACCCGCCTCGGGACTTTCTCGCCCTATGATCTTGGCAATTTGCCCGCGCGAATTTACCTCCGCAATCTTGCGACCATTTTTACCTTTTAAGACTTGTTCGTAGGAATATTCTACACCTTGTTTGCCAATATAATCGGTTAAAAAGTAACCCTGTTCTTTATTTGCGGCGTATTCTTCCGGCGAAATCCTGCCGGTATAACCTATAATGTGGGCAATGAGTTCCCCGCCTAGATATTCCCGCACGGGAGAACTAAGAAGACTAATCCCTGGCAGAGAAGATAATTTTGCGTCCAGAATTAACGCCTGTTCGCGTCCTAAATTACGCACCAAGATTTCCGGTTCATAAGAATGAGGATCCGCCTCCCTAAACGCGATTTCAATCTCTGTCGCGTCTTTCCCTAAAATCTGGGCTAAATTTTCAATAAAACTTTTTCTCTCAGGAGGAGGAGGCAAATCCGCAGGAATGAACACAACCTCGAAATTGGGAATGTTGCGCACCAATAAGTTTCCCTTCTGATCATAAATAACGCCCCGAGGAGCCATCAGGCTTAAAGTGCGAATCCGATTGCTTTCCGCTTCCCTGGTGTAAGACTCTCCAGCTAAAATCTGCAGGGAAAAAATACGCCAACCCAAGATCAAAAAACAAATAATCACTACTAATCTTAAAAGACTCAAGCGCCCTAAGCGGAAGCGCAACTCCGCCGGCCTTAAATCATCCTCTTGCGCAAAACCTTCCTGCCCCTCCCAATCCTTCTCCGCTAAAAACTTTTCGGAAATCTTAAATTCGGATTTTGAAAAATTAAAAAAATTCATTAAAGTATAAGCCCGCTCGGCAAACGCTCTTAGCTTCCAGAGCGTGTGCGGCCCGCCCCCCTTTTTATTTAATTTGTTCTTCTGTCTTTAATAATACAGAATAACAATATCTTAATATCCTGTAGCCCAATACTGTCACCACTAAATTATAAAATATTGTGGGCAAAACTAGATATTTTAAATCATAAAATAAATCTACCTGAAGATCGCTTAAACGCATCCAGCTAAAAAGTTTTACCAAAATAATTAGGGCTAAATTGTAAATTATACTTCCTAAAATAGTCACGAGAATAATTGCGCTCACATCCCTCTCTCTGAATAACTTAAGAGATAATATTCTAATCAAGAAGATAACTAAAAGAAAACTTAGAGTTACCACCCCGAAAGGAAGACTAGAACTAAGGTCTAAAAAAAGCAAAAATGGGAAATACCATTTCAAGGTTGTCTTGACTCCGAGGGTGAGAAAACAAATTAAGAAACCAATCAAAATAAAGTTTGGCCTTGCTAACCCAATACTTAAATGAGGTCCCCAAACCAACTCTAGAAAAAATAAAAATAATAAAATCAGCAAGAAAAAAAATTTATTCATAATAGTTAAGCTTGAGGCAAGATTCTCTATTCACTTTGAATTATAAAATACATTTTTTTGAGGACTTCGGGCATCCCCGCCCGAAGTTTCAGCCAAGAGCAAGATGCCCGTGGCCCTCAAAATCTATAAATCACTCCATTTCGTAATTAAAGGCTATTTAAAAAGCACTAATCACGTCTATCCCCTTAAAACCTTTAAATCTGAAGGATTGATGGTTCGGCTTCGCTCACCATCAATCCTGGAGCGTAGTCGAAGGATTGATATCCGTCACTACCAGCACCTTTTCTAATTTTGAAAAGTTCACATAAGACCGCACTTGGGCTTTTTGAAAGAGTTCACCGCTATTACTTTCCACCTTCACAATTTCACCAATCACTAACCCTTTGGGCAATTCGCCAGAAAGCCCGGAGGTAATGACTGTATCCCCTACCTGCACAATCTCGTTTTGGGGGATCATCTCCATTGTTAACCCCAAACCATGCTGACCATAAATATTACCGCTTGCTCGCGAATCAATAATTAAAGCGTTCACCACACTATTTTGATCAGTAATTAATAAAACAGTCGCTGTTTTGGAAAAAACTTCAATTACCTTGCCGACCAAAAATCCTTCCCCAAAAATCACGGGCGCGCCGACCCTGACATTATCTTGCGCGCCGCGATTGATTTTTAGACTCTGAATGAGATTATCCGGATTCCGCCCAACGACATCAGCGTCAATTCCCCTCACTCCTCCCTTCTCTTTAAATTTTAATTGATCACGTAAAAACGCGTTTTCCTTCTCTATTTCTTTCAACCTCACATTTTCCGCAATTAAACGATAGTTCTCTCCACTTAAATCTTGGTTTTCCCGCGCGAGATCTCGGATCGCCGTCAAGAGATGAAAAAAATTATCAATCTTATTTACTGTTTTAAAAGCAGCTCTTTCCACGGGCGCGGTAACAACAAAAATCGCATTTTCTACAGGACGCAAAACTTTCACATAATGCAAAAAAATGAGCAGTGTAATCACGCCCATTGCTAATAAAATTATACCCGACTTAGAACGAAAAAAACGAGGCATAAAATATAAACTCAAAACGTAAAATTCAAAATTTAAAACCACAACTTAAAACTAAAAACTTTTGAGATTTCATTAATTTTGAGATTTGAGTTTTAAGCTTTGAATTTATTTATACTGTGTGTCCACCAACACCTCGCGCAAAAGGTCTAAATTTTCTAAAACCATGCCCGTGCCTCTAACAACACAAGTCAATGGATCATTGGCGATCTGCACGGGCATCTGCGTCTCCCGCGCGACGAGACGGTCAAGACCACGCAGGAGCGCGCCTCCGCCCGCCAAAATAATACCCCGATCCATAATATCCGCGACGAGTTCAGGAGGGGTTTCCTCAATCGTTCCTTTAATATTAGAAACTAGATTTCTAATGGAACGTGATAAGGCTTCGCGCACCTGACTATCATTGATAATCACCTCCTTCGGCAGACCCGTGACGATGTCCCGCCCGCGCAACTTTGCTTCCAAAGGTTTCTTTAAAGGCCAGGCCGAGCCAATGGCGATTTTAATTTCTTCGGCTTTCCTTTCCCCGATTAACAAATTAAAGTGGTCACGGGAATATTGAATAACATCCTCGTTTAATTCATCTCCCGCAATCCGCAACGATCGCGCCACCACGCCCCCGCCCAGAGAAATTACCGCCATCTCGGTTGTGCCGCCGCCAATATCCACAATCATACTTCCCGAAGCGTCTTGCACGGGAAGGCGGGAACCAATGGCTGCGGCCATCGGTTCTTCAATTAAGAAAGCTTGCCTTGCGCCAGCCGTACGCGTGGCATCCTCCACCGCTCGCCGCTCCACCTCGGTGCAACCCGAAGGAATGCCAATCACTACCCTAGGTCGCGGAATGAGAGTGAACATTCCTTGGTGCACCTTCTGAATAAAATATTTTAACATTTGCTCGGTCACTTCAAAATCAGAAATCACCCCGTCCACAAGCGGACGGGTAGCCACAATATGCATCGGTGTTCTTCCCACCATCTTTTTCGCTTCATTGCCAATTGCCAAAACCTGACCCGTCTTTGTATTCATAGCCACAACCGAAGGCTCATTAATGACGATGCCTTTCCCTCGCACATACACTAAAGTATTCGCTGTCCCTAAATCAATACCGATGTCGCGGGAAAAAGCGCCTAAAAGACGATTAAACATATTTTAGAATTAGGAATCGGGAATTAAGTGTTTATCTCCAATTTCTACTCACTCCTTTTTAAGAATTTCGTAATTTGTAGGACTCCTTATTCCTGATTCATTATTCATTATTCCTCCCTCCCGACCTAGTACGCTTGAGCGAAGAGCCAGCGATGTTTTGCGTCTTTGCCGCAGTAAATACATTTACCTGTCTCTTCCTTTGCGTCAAGTTCTAAGCATCGCGCAGTCGCGCGAGTTTCTTCTTTAATCTTATCCTCGCATTCGCTCTTCTCACACCAAAAGGCGCGCAGAAAACCCCGCTCCTTCTTCATAATATCTTGAAACTCTAAATAAGAATCAATAAGATGAGTGTGCTCTTCCGTGAATTTCTGGTGTCGCTCGAAAATCTCTTTTTGCATTATCTCCAGGATCTTGTGAACACGGGATGACAACTCTGCAAGGTTTACTTTCTCTTTGACAAAATTATCGCGCCTGACTAAGGTCGCCGCTCCCGCTTTTATTTCCTGCTCGCCAATTTCTACGCGCAGGGGCACCCCTTTCAATTCCCACTTGTTGAATTTAAAACCCGCAGTTTCTCCTTCTCTTAAATCCACTTCCACATGGAAATTTTGGAGCGACTCTTTCACCTTTTCCGCAAAACCCAATACCTTGTCCTGACTTTCTGTTTTGAATATTGGAATAATAATAACCTGTATGGGCGCGATTTGCGGAGGGAGAACCAAACCATTATCATCGCCGCCCGCCATCACAAGACCGCCGATGCTGCGCGTGGAGAGACCCCAGCTGTTCTGCCAAGGATAAAGATTGCGCCGATCTTTGTTTTGCACGGTCCAATGGAAAGCGCGCGAGAAGTTTTGACCCAAATCATGCGAAGTGCCGCCTTGAAGAGCCCTGCCGTCCGGCATCAAAATTTCAAAGCTAAAAGTTTTTGCCGCGCCGGCAAATTTTTCACTCTCGCTCTTCACGCCCGCAATACCATAAAGAGATAAAAGCTCATTGTAGACTTTTTTGTAGGTTTGAAGCGCCCACATTACTGTTTCCAGACTCTCTTCGTAAGTCGCGTGCGCGCAGTGCCCTTCCTGCCACAAAAATTCCGAAGTCCTTAAAAACAAATAGGTTCTTTTCTCCCAGCGCACTACATTATTCCACTGGTTAATCATAATCGGCAAGTCGCGCCAAGACCTCACCCATTTCTTGTACATTTCATACATCACGGTTTCCGAGGTGGGACGGATCACAAGCTTCTCCTTTAGTTTCTCGCCGCCTGCCTCCGTGACGATGGCCGTCTGCGGGGCAAATCCCGCCACATGTTCTTTTTCTCTATTTAAGAAACTTTCTGGAATAAAAAGGGGGAAATAAGCATTTTGGACGCCATGAGCTTTAATCAAAGTGTCAAGAAAGGCTTGAATTTTCTCCCACAAAGCGTAACCATAAGGCCTAATAACCATACAGCCCTTCACGGGCGCGTAATCCGCGAGCTCCGCTTTCAAAATAACGTCTTGATACCACTTTCTTAAATCCTTGCTCTTTTTGGTAATTTGTTTCGCTTGTTCGGTTTTATTTTTAATCATATGGATGCAAAAAAATTAGAAGAACATTTTAATTTTATCCACAATGCCGAATTTTAAAACATCACGCGACGTAATCATTAACATCAATCCCATTAAAAGCACAAAACCCACTGTATTAGCCCATCTTTCAAACTTCCGATTCAAAGGGTGGCGGATAATGCTTTCCACGCCTAAAAAGAGCAGACGCCCGCCATCCAAAGCGGGAAAAGGAAGGATATTGATAATCGCAAGATTAATAGAAAGAAGAGCGGTAAACTGCATTAAATAGACAAACCCTAAAGCAGTCGCGCGCCCCGTCATCACCGCCACGCCCACGGGGCCAGACAGATCCGCGGAAACTTTTCCCGTCATAATAATGTTCGAAACGAGATCATACAAAGTCTGCGCAATGAATTTCACAGCATAGGCAGTATCTATAATTCCCGCTTTCACCGCCTGTAGCAGGGGATAAGAAATAATCGCGGTTTTTACAAGCCCCACGCCCATAGGACCGTCGCCCTCGGGAAAATTAACGCGCGGCGTCCCTTTGAGGGTGATTAATTCCTTACCCCTTTCAATAAAAAAGGTGGTTTCGCGACCGCGCGATGCGTTGATTATTTGCTGCATATCCTCTATTTCTTTAATCTCCTTGCCATTGATCTCGCGCACGGTATCGCCTACCTCCAAACCTGCGGCTTCGGCGGGCGAACCTTTATTCACCTCTAGAATCTGCACTTTAGGATCCTTAACATTGCCTTTAACCTCGCCCTCCACCGTCTGTGGCGCGCCAATCTTGTAGCCCGCGGAAATTAAGACAGCAGCTAAAACAAGATTCATCACGACCCCTGCCACCAAGGTGAGAGCGCGCTTGCCATAAGACTTAGAGGCAAAACTGCGCGGATCTTGTTCTTCTCCTCCGTCTTCACCCTGAATCTTGACAAAGCCGCCTAGAGGAATAAGATTCACCGAATAAACCGTCTCCCCGCGCCGCACGGCAAAAAGACGCGGGGGAAAGCCGAAACCGAATTCTTCTACCCCCATCCCAAATTTCTTCGCCATCACAAAATGGCCCAACTCGTGGACAAAAATCAGCAAACCCAAAATTAAAATAAAAACAAAAAGAGTAAAAAACATAGAAATTTCTAATTGACCTAAGAGGTCGCGCCTGCCTGCCGGCAGGCAGGCGAAAGCGCAACACGAGTAATTGCCCGCATTAGGTCGTTCAGACTCTAATGAGTCTTCAGACTCGAAGAGCGGATCTCCAAAGCGCGAAACGGTTAATTAGACTAATTAGACATTAGATTAATGAGGCATTATTTCCTTCTCTTTCTTCTCGCTCATCGTTTCCAATTTCAGGGTATATTCCTTGGTCTTCTGATCCAATTCCTCCAAACCCCGAAACTTCTCATCCTCGGACATAGTCCCTTGTTTGGTCGCTTCTTGGACCTCTTCCCTGACTTTGTCGCGCCAATGCCGCAAAGTAATCCGACTCTGCTCCAGTTTTCCCCTCAAAACCTTGACGAGCTGCTTCCTCCTCTCCTCCGTAAGATCAGGGAGTTTAATCCGAATGACATCCCCTTCTGTGCTGGGATTTAAACCGAGGGGGGAGCTAGCGATAGCCTTTTCCACCTCCTTGATCACATTTTGATCCCAAGGTCTCACCACTAACATATTCGGTTCCGGCGCGGAAATGCTGCCCAGTTCCCGAATCTGCATCCGCGAGCCGTAAACCTCGGCGACTAAATTTTCCACCAAAGAAGGATTTGCCCTGCCCGTCCGTATCCCCGCCAACTCTTCACTAAAATGCTTTAATACCGCTTCAAACTCGGAGACGTATTTTTTAAAGATTAACTCAAACATATAGTGAACCCCATTAGAGAATTTCTTTATCTAACCCCGTTTAAAAATTTATTTTTAACGGGGTCAGCGTCTATATTTTTCCCACCATCCCGTTACAAATTTATTTGTAACAGGATGAACTTTCTCTAACGGGGGTAAAAAAATTATTTTTTAACTGCTCTCAAACCTAAATAAATAGTGTTGGAATTCACAGGATGATACCTGATGATGTGGATCGCTTCAGCCGCATACATTTTGCGCACCTGCCAAGACTCGCCCTCGTTCACCGACTTAAAAACCGTATTCCCAGCGATAAAAAACAGCTCTTCTTGATTCTGGGGATTCACCGCGACCGCCACAATCGGCAAAGAGGCGGAGGGTGTTAAAGTCTTCATCGGCGTCCAAGTCCTGCCTTCATCTTGGCTTAGAAGCAAACCATAGCTCGTCGCCAGATAAAAAGTATTATTCCGCTTATCCCTTTCTAATTGGTAAATCCCCGACCCGCCCCTAAAGGGCTTTAAACCCTCTAGGGCAATCTCCGTCCAGGAAACGCCGCCGTCCTCGCTTTTAAAAATACCCTCGGTAGATGTCACATACCACATCATTCTAGAATCCTGCTCGTCTATCTGCAGCCTTCCTGTCTTCGCCGTAAGTTCTGCTAATTTAGTCCATGTTTTACCTTGATCCTCTGATTTCAAAATCCCGCCCCAACCCGTGGTGGTAATGATATTATTATGATTATACCAATCAATTACAACATTATAAAGAGGCTGTCCCGCTATCGCATCGGCAAAAACCATCTCCCAATTTTCTCCGCCGTCACGCGTCGCGTAGAGCCGGCCTGCCCCGCCCGAAAACACGCTCACATACATAATCTTAGGGTCGTCAGAATCAATAGCCATATCCCAAACGTCCCCAATGGTGATTTTCGTTGTCGCCCAGGTGTCCCCGTTATTATGAGAAACATACATTCCCTTGCCTTCCGACCCGAGATAAATTGTCTGCGGGTCCGTGGGGTCAAAAATAATCTTTAAGATATTTAAAGTGGCAATGCTCTGTTTCTCATCAATCTTCACTTTGAAGGCCCAGGTCTCACCCCCGTCATCCGATCGCCAAATCCCCGCCTGCTTTGACTGAAAACAACCTGGCAGGCTCAAACCTAAAAAGAGGAGGGATATAGGGAGCAAAAGAAGGAACGATTTTCGGGTCATAAAAATTAGATATTAATTAACAATGTTTCTAAAGCCAAACGTTTACTAATATTAAATTTTAAATTTTTCAAAATGGTTTGCGTCGTTTGCGCAAGAGACAAAACCTCTCGGCTGGCGTAAGCTTGGCTTGCCTTGGCAATCTCCGGAGTAAAATCAGGATTGCTCACTAAATCCATGCAGTTATTCTTGGCTAAGATTAAATCGTGGTAAAAAGCAAGCCACTCTCTTAGCATCTGTTCTAAAACTTTGCCGTCACGAGAGACTTTTTCCGCAAAGATAAAACGCCGAGCTAAGGAATCACTTTTTAATTGGATCAGATTGCGGACATAATTTATTTTCTTTTCCACTTCCTCGGGGTTTTGAAAATAAGTCCAAGCCAATCCCGGACGCCCTTCCGAAAGATAAGCCAAGACGCGGGCTTGCTCCGGAGAGGCTCCCGCGCTTTTTAAAAAGCTTTCTATCTCCACCCGCGCGACGCGGTAAAACTTAAAAATCTGGCACCGCGAAACAATCGTGGGCAATAAAATTTTTATAGAGGGAGCGATTAAAATTAAAATCGTCTGTCCCGCTGGTTCTTCCAAAAGCTTTAAAAAAGAATTCGCCGCTGGTCGGTTCATCTTTTCCGCGTAGGGCAGAAAGGCGATTTTATAAGGAGCAGAATAAGGAGTAAGGGCAAGATGATGTTTCAATTCCCTCATCTGGTCAATCGTCACCAATTTTTCTCCCTCCACGATTTTCACATCTGGATGAACAGTTATCTTTTCCTTGTCTTCCAAATCCAAAATTTCCGCAATAAACCGCTTTGCGATTGCTTTTTTCCCTAAATGAGGATCGCCCGCAAAAAGATAGGCATGGGCAAAATTTTTCCGCACCAAAATATGGCTCAAAATTTCAAGCTGAATTTTATGTCCCGCAATGCCGGAAAAAACATTCTTTGGAGGGTTCGCCATATTTTCTTTATCTGGCGCCTTTTTGAACGCCCCGCCGTCTTTGCGGCGGGTGCGCAAGAAGCTACAATTTTTCAGTAGGGCTTTTTTAATAGCCTGCCAAAAAGGGGCTTTAATTTATTATAACATAATTTTGAAATAAAAAAAGTGCGGGCTAATTGACCGCACCTAAACATAAAAAGTCTATATCCGCGATCTAAGTTTCCGTCTGTGGAATAATTATAAAAATTTTATTTCTCCAAGGTACAGAATTTCAATAATTGGTTTTACGCTCCAAGGCTTACTACAATGAGTGAGTTTAGTATCAATAACATTTATACCCTCCAAATAGGATTATCAAACACCAAAATGTGTTTGATAATCCATCATTCTCTTCTTTCTTAAAAAATAAAGCTATATAACTTCCTTAAGTTTTACTAGACAGAATGCTGTGCTTGTATAATTCCAAATTTTCTAGGGCTACGCCCGTGCCGCGGGCCCAGGGTTTCCACCCCAAGGAGTAAGATTTATCGTGACTTTGTTATAATTCGCTAGTAGAGGGAGAAATGAAAATCTCATTTTCATTTCCACCGAACAAGAATTTCAGGATAGTCGTTCGCGAGCGACATCCTTCAAGCTCCGCTTATAATTGTATTAATTATTATTTAGCTCGACTTCTAGGTTTTAATTTAGCTTCAAGTTGTTTCACTCTTCTCTCTAATTTTGCTTTCTCTTTTTTTACTTCAATCTCTCTTGCCTGGCTACTCAAATAAGAATCAGTTTCCCACCAATTAATGCCCATTTCTTTAGCTTTATCTACTGAAGCAATCAACAATCTTATTTTAATGGTTAGTAATTCAACATCAGCCAGTTTAATTTGAATATCACCGGCAATAACAATTCCTTTATCTAAAACCCGCTCTAAAATATCAGCTAAATTTGTGGCTTGTATACCGTGGGCAATTTGTTCAGGCATGTTTATTTATTTTCCCCGAACCAATCCTTCACTTCGTTCAGGATGGTACGGGGCGAGTATTAGAGAATCCGACGAATATCTCAATACCTGCCCTGTACTCAAATCCTGAAGGGATTTGTAGTACCGGGGTTAGTTTTTAATTCCTTACCCCGTTAGATAGTAAACATCTAACAGGGTAAAGCCTTTGTGATTAAATTTGCGGTCTTTTTTCTTAAATTGGCAATATAATGGCAAATCTTGCACTCGCCTCTTTTTTTATTAAAGTGTTCACAGGATAAAAGCGCCTCTACTTCTTTTATTAACCTATCGGCTAAATAGGCTTTTCTTATAACGTTCTTTGCTTCATTTAGCGCCTTAGTAATTCCTCCTATGACTTCATTCTTCGATTGAAATATTGGGCATTTAATTTTTTTAATTTTTTTCTCTTCAGCCATAATAATTACATTAAATTTCCAAGTGGTCCTAGATCTAAATTTAATTCTTCATCTTCAATTCCAAAAACTGCTTTTAGTTCTTGCATCTTCTTTTCCATGGCCTTAAAAGTCAGTCCCAGCTTTTGAATTTCTACATTGGAAAGAGACCCCTTTTGCATTCTCCGAATAACTTCTCTCTCCATTAATCTTCTTAGGAGCTCAACAAGAGTTAAAACTAATTTAGCTATTCCCTGTTCAGCTTTTTTCGGACTTTTGGCATCAATAATTTTGGGGATGTTTGCTTCTGCTCTTCTTATTTCTTGTTCTAGCTTTACCATATATTCTGATTCTTCTTTTGTAGGCTCGCGGCTGGGGTAATAATCCTTGCCAAAACTTCTCCAATTTTTGCCAGACATTTCCTCGGCTTTAGAAATAGAAGTTAAAATAACTCTCAATCCTAAATAGATAAGATCAACATCGGCTACTCTTATTGCCACATCTCCCTGTATCACTGCTCCCTTTTCCAGAACCTTGTCTAAAGCATCAACAAGGGTTACTATTTCATCTTTGGACTTTCTGCCCATAGGACTCTTAACGCTACTTTCTGGAGTTCTAATTTGAAGATGCTTCATGATTAAATTCCAAATTCCAATTTTCAAAATTCGAAACAAATTGTTTTAGTTATTGGAATTTTGGTCGTTGAATATTGTCTGGAATTTGGTGCTTGGTGCTTGTGATTTCCACTTTGTGGCTATGCCACAAAGTTGTAGGGTGGCCAAGGGCCGCTATATTCAAAATTAAAACCCTTGGATTTATATTCTTGGTTTAACTGAACAATCTCTTTTATAAAATCTTCTAATTTTTCCTCTGATATGAGGAAAATAGCATTTAAAATCATAGGCAAGGGCTTTCCGGTTAATTCTTTCTCCAAAATTTTGCCCTTGGTTCCCATAGCCGCATATTTTTTTAGAGTTTCAAAAAAACTTTCAGTATAATTTTCAAGAGCTTTATCTGCTTCTTTTGAAACAGCCTCATCTATCTGCTTTTGCATAAAATAAGCCATTCCTTCGGGCATTGCGCCAATCTCTTTTTCTTTTTCTTGAACCACGGGGCTAACTTTCTTCACTTCCTCATCAAAGGCTTTGCGATTTAAGTATGCTTTTACTGACCATTCTTGCTTGCCACTTAAATTTTTTAAATTTTCTTTAAATTGGGAATAATATTTTTTAAGAGTCTGGACTAATTTTTCTTTAGTTTTAAAAATGGTGCCAAATTTCATTGGGATTACCGCTTTTAGGCCTCTGTTCTTCAGAGGATCTTCTCCTAAAGGAAAGGGAGGATATTGAAGTCCCATCGCCTCTTCCATCACTTTTTCATGAATTTGGGCTTTTCTTTTTATCCATCCTAAGTTTTCTTGAGCTTTCTTTTGAATTTCTTTTGAACCAAATTCTTCTAAAGAAACTTCACTAATCACTGCTTCCAAATCTTGATAAGGAACAGCAAAAATTTCACCTCCACCTATGCCTTCAGTAGAAAATTTAGAATTACTTTTTTCCCTAATACAATAAAGATACAAACCTCGCATAAAATTTCTAATTGCTCTAATTTCCCTGCCCGCCTCGCCTGAAGCGAAGAGATGGCGGGCAGGTAACTAAATCCCAATACCCAATTTCTAATGACCAAAATCTTTTTGGTCATTGGTTATTAGACATTAGTCATTAGAAATTTTATTCTTCCTTTTTCTCAAAACTCTCGGTATCCATTTTTTTTCGCATCGCGATTTTTTCGTAGCCGAGCACGTTTCCCTTTGCGCCTAAGCGGACTTCATAGGTTCCCAAGACGTCCATTCCCTCGGGAATAGATTTTTTTTCAACAATTTCACAAGTCACCACCCAACCCTCTTTTTCTTTCTTTAATCCAATTCCGGCCGGTTCTTTAAAACCGGTTAAATCGGCTAATATTTTTTTTGCTTTCTCTGTAATTTCTTTTGATTCCATAATAATTTTATTAATGTTTTTGTTTCTCGACCTTTTAACCAAAAATAAATTTAGACAATTCTTGTAAGCTCTTTATTCCTCTTATATCGCAAGGAAATAAATGAACTAAAACTATTTCTTTTTTAGGATATTCTTTTCTCACTCTTGAAATATATTTTTCTTGATCAGCTCTTTTGGCTAAGCAGAAATTACATTTTGAGGCCGGGTTAATAAAATTAGCAACAATATAGTTATAATTAACGCCAAGTTTTTCTAAAGATTTAGCTAAATCAGCCGTAATTTGTAATCCCATTTCCTCAGCAATGGTCAATAAGATAAATTCTGTCTTGGGATTGTTAAATAGAATTTCTTGAGCTTTTCTAATATCTCGCGACAGGTCAACTGTTCTTTGAGCAACTCCTTCTAATTTTAGTCCCTGATATTTACGAAGTATTTTAAAAATACTCTTAAGCCAATCTCGAATCAGATTTGGCAATTCCAAAAATCGAAGCAAATGACCAGAAGCTGCTGAATCTAAAACATAGAAATCATATTTGGCTCCCTTTATTAAATCGATCACTTCTCTTAGAGCCATTAATTCTTCCAATCCTGGCGGAGAAAATTCCATTAGTTCTTCTAAAACCTCTCGGTCATAAGCTATATCTACTCCTTCAGGTAAAAATTTTTCAAATAAATCTTTAATGTCTTGCCGGTATTCATTTTTCCAATCCTGAAACTTTTTCTCAGTATCTATTTCTAGGGCAAAAAGGTTGTCAAATCCTTCTATGGGAACAGCTTCTGTGTCCAAAGGAATATCCTGGTCAAAAATATTGGAAAGAGCATGGGCTGGATCAGTAGTAGTAATTAGGATTTTTTTATCTTTATGTTTTTTGGCTAAAGCGATGGCGGTAGCGGCTGCGAGCGAAGTTTTTCCTACCCCTCCCTTTCCCCCGCAGATGATAAAATTCAAATCCTTTTTTAAAAATTCAGCCATTTTAGCCTCGGGAATTTTTGGAAATTTGGGCGGAATTTTCGCCAAAGCAATCTCAAACTTCTTTTCCTCAAACAAAATCTTGGCATATTCATTTAAAGAATCTTGACCCCTAATTTCTCTGGGGAAAAGAGGCATCTTTACAAGATTATAATCTTTTCCGCCCGAGGCGGATCCGCCTTTGGCGGAAAACTTCTTTTCAATTATTTTCAGATAATTTTCTTGCCCTTTCATTCTGGAAGTGCAGAGAGGACATTTTTCCTGCACCCCGTTAGAAATATCATTTCTAACGGGGCAAGTCATCACTCGATTAACAAGAAGACTTTCTACTTTTATTCCCATTCTTTTCAAATCTTCAAGCAGGGCTTCTGTTTCTAAAATGCTCATTGGCTCAGGAATAGTTACTGGAACAAATTCTGTTAGATTATAATCTTTTAAAAGATCTTCAACTCCAGTTATATCTGCTTTTAAATTTTCTAAAAATCTATCATATTCATCTTTAACATACTTTCTGCCTGTCCAATGCCTCTTTAAGAAACGATGTTTCTCTTGCATTAAATTCATTATCCCAATCCATCTTTCCATCTTCTCTGGTAAAGACAGGAGAACTTTGGTATGACCAGTGGGGGCAGTATCAAGAATAATTAAGTCATACCCGCCCGCTTCGCCTTGCGAAGCAAGGCGGGCGGGTTTTTGGGTTTTTAAAAGATCAGCGATTTTTATTATTGCCATCACCTCATCCATTCCCGGCAAAGCCAAGTTCTCAAATACTTCTATGTCTTCTTCGGTTAAATAAGTGCCTCGTACAATTAAAGTTTTTATTTTTCCTAAATTCTTTTTTCTAAAATCTTCTAACAATTCCGAGGCTTCTATTTCAAGGGCCCAAAGATTTTCTCTAATTTGAGTAATTTTATTCCCCACTTTAAGATCAAGGCTATCTCCAATAGAAGGAGCAGGATCAGTAGAAACAATCAAAATCTTTTTCTTTGTAGTTTGAGCTAAGTGGAGAGCAGTGGCTGTAGCTGAAGTAGTCTTTCCTGTTCCTCCTTTTCCACCAAACAGAATCAGCTCTAAATTTTTATTTGTTAAAAAGTTATTTGGCATTTATTTCTTTTCTTCCTTGCCCTCCGTAGCCTTAGCGGAGGAGGGTTCCTTTAAGGCTTCCATTCTTCCTAAAATGTCTTTCTCTTTTTTTTGATATTCAGCTTCGGTAATTTGTTCTGCTTCCAAAGCCATTTGTAAATCTAAAAGTTCTCTCTGAAGCTTTTCCGGAGTATCTTCTAACTCTTCTACAGTTATATCCCGGATTTTCTCAGCTATCCAAACAATACCCTTAACTGGAGCTAATAATATATCATCTATTAAAAACATACCCCATAGAAGAATTTCGAATTATTCCTTCAATTTGTAGAAATATTCCTTAAGTCTTCGTTTTAATAATCTTTGGCCTTGGCTTGTTTTTAAATAATGTTCTCTGCGCTTTGCATCCTCTTCGTTTAGACAAGCTTCGAAGTATATTGGTTGCCAGGGCTTATATGGTCTTGTTGATTTATTTAATCCTTGATTATGTTCTTTCAGTCTTTTCCGTAAATCAGTTGTATACCCTGCGTAGAGATCTCCATTTTTTGTACTTTGTATAATATAATTATAGTAGAACATAATCATTCGAAATTTCTCTACGGGGCATATTTCATACGTGTAAAATTAATTCTACAAAATTGAAAGGAGGAATGGGACCCACATATATAAACTTTATTTTATCGCCATATTTCTTAATTAATACACCTACTTTTTCATCGAATTCTCTTTCCTTCTCTTTTCCCACCAAAAATGCACTACTTAAAATCATTAAATCTTTTAAGGGCTCTGGAGATCTCAGAAGCTCTCTTTCTTTAAAATCTACTGCTAACTTCTTCAAAGGGCTAAGAATTTTTTGGGCTTCCTTTTCTCTTTTGACATCAAGCGCCTTTTGAATCAACTCTCCTACACTGGCAATTTTCATTTGAAGCGGATTTTTCTGAGCTTCTTTTTTTGCTTGCTGGATTATTTTATTCTCGGCGACTATTTCCTGAAAAATGCCCGGCATATCTTTCCAGAATGCCCTTAAGCCCAACTCTATCCTTCCTTCCACTATGGGAAATGTTTCTAAAAATTCTTTTCTTTTTGCTTTTAATATTTTTTCTTTTACATCTTCTGCTGACTTTGCCACTGTCCCAAAACGAACCGGTAAAACATCATATCCTCCTTTCATTACCTCCTCAATAACTTTTTGATGTCCTGTCAAATGTTCTTTGATAAATGAAAATTCTTCCTTTGATGTATCACTCACAACAATTGCCAAATTTCCCGCATTGATGGTATAAACCTCTTTTCCATCCTGCCCTGAAATATTAAACCCAGAACCAGAAACTCCGTTTCGATTCTGGACTAGTCCCGCACCGATCTTCGCTCTGGTGCGGGGTTTCTTTGGATTACTTTCTTTAATGACGCAATAAAGATACTTTCCTTCCATATTTTAGTGGGTGACTAATCCTTCCCCATTTTTATTTCTTTAGAAAGCCTGGTAAAGGCACTCTCACCCTTCCTAAATTTCTGATAATGGAGCCTAAAAGGGCAATCACCACTAAAACAAACACTGCTGTCACAAGAACAAATCCTAAACGAGGCAGAGCTTGTCCTACTATCTCAATTACGGCAAACCCCAACACATAAGCCAAAATTGGCCCTTTCATAAAGTCAGCCAGTTTCCTAAGACAAAAATCTTTCTTAACAATCGCAACAATAATTCCCAATACAACATCAATTGCTATTAAAACGAGAATAACTTTCATTGGAAGAGTTCCAAATAAGGCAATGACATCTTGCATATTTTTTGTTTCCTTAATTGATTTAATTTATATATAAATTGAGAACAAATTATTTAATGATTAAAGAATTTTTAACATCTTCTTCTTTAAAAGAGTATTTTCGATTCTCTACTTTTCCTTCACCCCCCACCAAATTTTGGTGGGGGGCAAGCTCGTCACAACTCTGGCAGTAATTTTCTAAAATACTGTGAGCTTGAATTATTTTTTTTATTTGGTTTTGGACTTTTTCAGGCTCTGTTTGGTGCTTGTCCGGATGGTATTGATGGGCAAGTGCATAATAAGTCTTTTTAATCTCATCAAGGGTGGCTTCTTCTACCAACCCTAAAAGTTTTCTTGCCCTATTTACCAGTTCAAAATTACCTAAACTAAGATTAATTTTCACAAAACTGTAGGGCGGCATGGGACCAATATATTTGAACCTTAATTTCCCTTCATATTTTTTCCCAAGTTCCTGCATTTTTTTATCAAGTTCAGATTCCTTAACTTTTTCTATCAAGAAGGAAAGGTTGGCAATCATTTCTTCATCAGTTAATTTATTCGATGTGGAATCAAGGGATAAGTTTCTTAAGGATGCATGAATATCATCAATAAAAGTTCGTCTTTGAATTTCTGCTTCTTTTTGTATTAACTTTCCTAATTTCAACTTCATTGGCATTCCCAAAATACTTCCTTTCAAAGCCACTTTTTGTTTTAATTTCCGGATTTCTGGATTAGTGTTAGCTAATTCTTCAAGAAGTTTTTTGGGATCCCACCGCACTTGAACCGCAAATTCTGTTTTGCCGGCTATATTTTTTAGAGCTATTTTGAATTGAAGATAAGCTTTTTCTAAAATACGCAAAACTTCTTCGGGGCTAGGGGCAATAATCCCAAATTTCATAGGAACGACATCATAATCTTTTCCGCCCGAAGCGGATCCGCCTTTGGCGGACATTACCTCTTCATTAACTCTTTGATGGGCGGCAACATGCCTTGTTAACTCTTTTTTATCTAAACGATCAAAATTAATGATAGGCATTGGGCTGACTACTGCTGCTATATCTTTACAATGAAGGAGGCTTACTTCTTGATTATTTATTCCAGTAGTGCCGAAGCTCTTTTCTTTACTTTCTCTAATTATGCTATAAATATATTTTCCTTCTCCAGTCATAGCTGCGATAATTTATTTTTTCTATCAGCAATGGGAAGAGGTTTTTCAAATTCGGACCCCACCAATGAACATAAGCACTCGCTTCGCTCGTGCATTATGTTCTTAAAAACCTCTCGGTTTTTAATATTTTCCTCCCCGGGGAAAACTACGTTTTCCCCGACCCTCTCTTTCCTCTGTATAGGAATTTCAAATTATTGGAATTCCTATACAGCCAGAAAACAATCACTGCCCACTCTTCATTTCTTGGCTTTGTTCTATATCCCCTTTTTCTAGAAATCTTTGTTCAACCTTTTATTTTTTTTCAAAAAAGAAACCGCTCTCCCTATACTGCGACCTAAATTCAATATCTTCTCTCCAGGCTTAACCCTGTTAAATTGCTCCACTCCGCCTTTGGCGGATTTAACAGGGTGAATTAAATTGCCTCTTTGAAAATTACTCTTTGATAATCGGATTTTGAACTTTCTAGGGAAATAGTCAATGAGTTTTCCTACTGGGATTATCCTTGAGAAAACTTTTGGTTTAATAATCTGCCATAATCTTAACTCTTTCTTTCCTTGGGGAGTAATTCTATACCAGTCCCGCTCCTCTTTATCGGGCTTAATCAATTCTTTTTTGAGTAAACAACTACAAACATACCGAGTGTAATCTATTCCCAGTCCTGTCTGGTGAGAAATTAATCTCGGGTAACTTTTAGCATTATTTTCCCAAATTTTTTTTAGAACATCTAATTCAGTTTTCACTTTTTTGCCCGGTTAGAAATTTTAAAGAAAATCTATTTCAGTAATAAATAGGCAGGTAAAATTTCTAATGGGGTTTACTTTTTATGAAGTCGGCCTAACCATAGCAATAACCTGTTTTAAAGCCGCAACTAATCCAGCAGCTGCTATAAAGGCGATAAAGTTATTTAAGATTGAAACTACTATTGGTGTTAATTCTCCAAGTTGCAAACCAGCCACTCCAATGAGTAATAAGGCAATCACCGCTACTAGGAAGGGAGTACTTTCTTTCTCTCTTATATTCAAAAACCCAACAATCAAACCGAGAATAAAAAGTATAATTGGTAGAGCAGGAATCTTGGTAAAACCAGCCAGTACTGCCACTAGGATTCCAACAATAAGAGCCCAATGTCCAATGGTTGTAAGAGCAGGTTTCATATCTTTAGTTTTTAGTTTAATGAATGCTTACATTAGGAGCACGACCTTGAATTTACTCCTTTTTTAATAGGGGCCCGTTCCGAGCGAAGCGAGGAACGGGAGGATGTGGTGGGCGGGTTGTAGTCTTTCTTTCTCCAGCCAAATCTTTCTTCCTTCACCCCGTTAGAAAATTCAAGAATTTCAACCAAAATATTTCTAAACCCCTAGTATTCTTCGGAGGACTTTTGAGTTTTCTTTTTCCAAAAATTTTCTAACGGGGCAAGAAAAAATTCATGATTTTTTCTTTTGAGAATTAGACCTAGTCCTATTATAATTCGCGGTGAGGAGAAAATGAAAATTTATTTTCATTTTCACCGAACAAGAATTTCAAGCTCTGCTTATAATTAAAATAGCTGGCCAAATAGTACTCCAGGCGCCTTCCGAAATATATCCGAGGTTTTGAAGTAAAAATACTATTCCAATGATTATTAAAATAGAACCGGAAATCATATTTGTTTACCCCGTTTAGAAACTATGGGTTTCCAACGGGGTTTAAGATTCCTTAACGCTTCTGTAAAATGTTCAAAACTAATTACTAAATTTTCGGCCCCGTTTAGAAATTTATTTCTAACGGGGTTGGAGGGATTGTGGGAAACCGCCTCTCTAATCGCCAACATTGAAGCTTTTTGACAAATTGCCTCAATATCAGAACCTACTAATCCTTTACTTTCTTTGGCTAGATTTTCTAAATTTACATCTTGGGCCAAAGGTTTCCCTCTAGTATGAATTTTGAATATCTCCTGTCTTGTTTTTTTATCGGGTTTTGGCACCTCTAAAAGAAAATCAAATCGACCGCTCCTCAAGAAGGCTTCGTCAACTAAATCTAGTCTATTAGTTGTGCCAATTACCACCACTCCTTTCAATTCTTCCAAGCCGTCCATCTCGGAAAGGAATTGACTAACTACTCTTTGACTCACCCCTGAAGAATCGCCAATGCTTCTTTTGGGAATTAAACTTTCAATTTCATCAAAGGCCACAATACAGGGAGAGGCTTGACGAGCCTTTTTAAATACCTCCCTTATCCCTCGCTCTGATTCGCCAATCCAACGAGATAAAAGTTCCGGCCCTTTTACTGATATAAAATTAATTCCGCATTGGGAGGCTACTGCTTTAGCCAGTAAAGTTTTCCCAGTTCCGGGCGCTCCATAGAGTAATATTCCTTTAGGTGGTTTGGTTTTAGCTTTTTTAAAAAGTTCTGGATACTTTAATGGCCACTCAATGGTTTCTTTTAAAATCTGCTTTATATTCTCCACCCCCCCAACATCTTCCCATTTAACATTGGGGATTTCGGTAAATACTTCTCTTAAAGCCGAGGGCTCAACTTCTTTTAATGCCTCGCGGAAATGATCCATAGTCACCTCCAGCCCTAAAAGTTTTTTATAAGGAATGTATTCTTTCTCAAACTCAATCTCCGGCATAATTTCTCTCAAGGCTGACATTGCTGCTTCTCTGGCTAAGGCTTCTAAATCCGCTCCGACAAATCCGTGAGTAATTTCGGCTAACTTTTCTAAATCAACGTCCTCCCTCAACGGCATCCCTCGGCTATAAATTTCCAGAATCTCTTTCCTGCCATTTTTATCAGGAATGGGAATTGAAATTTCTCGATCAAATCGGCCAGGTCTTCTTAGGGCGGGGTCTAGAGTATTCGGAATATTTGTGATCCCAATTACGACCAAATTTCCACGTGCTTCCAAACCATCCATTAAAGCCAAAAGTTGGGCCACTACTCTTCGCTCAACTTGTTTTTCTCCACCCATATCTTCTCTCTTTGGAGCAATGGCATCGATTTCATCTATCACCAGGATAGCAGGTGTATTTGCCTGAGCTTCTTCAAAGATTTCTCGGAGTCTGCCTTCCGATTCGCCATAAAACTTGCCCATAATTTCCGGTCCCGAAATTGAAGTAAAATAAGCATCCGTCTCATTAGCCACTGCTTTGGCAATTAAGGTTTTTCCGCAACCCGGGGGACCATAAAGTAAAACCCCTTTGGGGGCTGAAATTCCCAATCTTTCAAAGACCTCAGGATATTTTAAGGGAAGTTCAATCATTTCTCTAATTTTGCCAATTTCCTTTTTAAGTCCGCCAATGTCCTCATAAGTAATCCCTATTTTTTCTTTCTTTTCAGCTTCGCCTTTTATTTTTATTAAAGTGCTGCAATTTATTAAAACTGGACCGTCGGGATCAGTTTCTTCCACTAAAAATTCTTGAAAAGAAGAACCAAATAAAGTTGCCCTTATATTATTCCCTTTTATTACCACCAACCCATCTAATAGTTTTGTCAGGTATTCTCGATCTTCTTCCCGAAAAAAATCTGAAGTTAGAGGAGAAAGAACCATTATTTGGGCGCCTTGAAAAGAAACTTTTTGAATTACAACCTTCTCTCCCAGCGAAACTCCAGCATTTTCTCTGGCTATTCCATCAATTTGGATAATTCCTTTCCCTCGGTCCTCGGAAAAAGTGGGCATCAGTTTTATTACTGTCTTTTTCTTACCCTCTAGTTGCCCCACATCTCCTATTTCTAAATTAAGCTTTTTTAATTGTTTAGGATCAATCCTTCCAATTCCTCTTCCCACATCTTTACTTTGAGCCTCAGCTACCTTTAGAGTAAACCCTGCACCTTTTTTATAAAATGCTTGCCTACTTCTCTCTTTAGGGATAATTTTTTGCGTCATAGTTCAAGCCCCTCCCATAAATATTCTCTCCCCTCTTTTCGGAGTTTAGCCCTGGCCCTATTAATTATATCGGCCGCTTGTTTGAGTTCTAGACCTTTGAGCGCTTCCATAAGTCTAGTTACACTGGAAGTTGCTACATCTTCCAAGGTTAGGAAACCTTTTTCTCTAAGAACCTCTACTGACTCCGGGGCAAGATTAGATAATTCAGTAATAGCCTGCCCTGTATTAAGTTTAGAATTAGAGCGGAGCTTGATTCTGGACTGTCCTAAACCGATCCTTGATCTGATTTGGGGTTTGCTGTGGTACGTAGTTACTTTTTCCTTCTCTTTTTTAATTCGGAGTTTTTTGGGTCTCACAACTCTCTTTGCCTGCGGGGCTTTTTCTATTAGTTGAAATTCTTCTAACTTCTCTTTGCCCAGATCTGTAACTCTATACTCTCGTTGAAAAAGCTCAATGACTTTATTTTCTAATAACCCTCTACAAATAAGACGGCAGTAATCTGTGCTTACTTTTAATTCTCTAGCTATCTCAAATAATGACGCTTTTCCCTTGTTTTGCCAAATGATTTCAAGAGTTTCTACTTCTGTGGGAGTCATAAAAAAATAATGTTTCAGTTATTTTTTCTTTCTTAATTTCTTAATTTTGACCTCTAATAATCCGTTTCTATAAGAAACCTTTTTGGTACGAATATCTACCTCAGCTGGGAGTAAAATTTCTTTATAATATTTCCTTTTTTCACTTCCAGCTTGTCTTGAGCTCATCGAGTCTGAGACTCTCAGAGTCGAATGACCTGCCGAATGGGCTTTTAAGGTTAAAATATCTCCCTTAAGGGTTAATTTGATACTTTCTTTCCCCATCCCTGGAAGCTCAATAATAACCAAAATATGATCTTTTTCATCAAACACATCTACAATTGGCTCTCTTTCCTCGGTGATTTTAATTTTTGCTTGCCCCGTACCGAACTTGCCTGTCCCGTATGAAGCTTGCTTTCGTGCGGGGTTCTGGTACGGGGGTTTGGCTTTTTCTTTAACCGGACGAATATTCCCAAAAGTTTGAATTTTTGGTCTCTCTCCTATACCAGTCCTTATTGAAAATCCATAAATCCCTTTTGTTTTTCCTCCTAATCCTTTTATCTCTCCTTTTCTTTCAATTCCTCCCCCCGCTTCTTCCACCCTTCCTGCTAAATCAATGAATTTCTCCAATCCCTTAAATAATCCACCAACCAAAGGTAAATCCTCTAAGTCTTTCAATTCTTCCCTGGCTCGATCGGTTTTCTCCTCCTTGGTTTTAAATTTGTGTTTCTGAACCCCGTTAAAAATATCCCTTTTTATTGCCATAATATATATTTTTTGGTCCCCATTAGCCCCGTTTAGAAATCTATGATTTCTAACGGGGTTAACCATAGTTTAAAATAAATCTTCCTCTTTTATCCTTACCTAAACCGAATTTACTTGGCCTTTCAGGGATAACAATTTTTCTTACCCGCCTAAGTTTTCCTTCGGAAAATTTTGGCGGGTAAAAATTCTGGCCATTTTTACTTGCTATTGCTAATTTTCCCTTACTTTTAATCTTGCACAATTTTGAATGCAAAAAATCTATACAGCCTTCTCTATTTAAACTTTCACCTAAAATCCTGGCATAATCAATACTGATACCGGCTTCCCTAGCAATAATATCAACTGAGGCCTCACCTCCCCAATCCCAAATAATAGATAAAACTTTCAGTTCATTCGTAGTCATAGTGAGTAGGAGTGGAATTTAATATCCTAAAATTAATTTCCCTTTTTTCTCCAATCTGCCACTTGGGCTAACTCTTCCTCTTACTGCTCTCCCTCTGATTTCTACTGCTGTTTTAGTGGCTTTTTCAAGAAGTTTGGTCATCTCTTTTTCAACATCCCTCAATCTTCTCTGCAACTGCACCCTTCTTCTCCTTAATCCTTTCAATTCTTTTTCCAATCTATCTCTTTCATTTCTTCGCATATATAAGTCTAAAATAGCAGTGGTAGGTAAAGCTGGTTTGCCACTTTTTCGAACTGCTCCAGTATATGTTCTTAGATCATGAAGGCCGCTAATATTCTGAAGGTCTTTAATTGAAGTTTGCATAATGTTTGATTAGCACTTCGACATGTTTGATTAGCACTTCGACCTTGCTTAGTGTTAATCCTGAGCTCATCGAGTCTAAAGACTCTCAGAGTCGAATGACCTGCCGAAGGATTAGCAATATTTTTTAATTAATTCTTCAACTAATTTTTCTATCTCTTTCCGCTTCGGTGACCAAGGACTTCGAGTGGTCTGGGAAACCAACACATCTTTAGCCAATTCTCTAAAGACCCTACCTTTAGTCGAAATCTTTCCTTTATTAATCCCCAAAGCCTTGGCAAGGGTAATACACGATCTTACAGTCGGAGGGAATTCGCAGGGATTATTTCTTCTCATCGATCTCACTATATCAACAATTTTCTCCGCGTCTTCTTTTGAAAGGCTGGACTTAGCTTGAGTTATTGCCACTTCAGTTTTGCGATCAAAATAATCCAAATCTATAGTAACCATTCTATCTCTTAGGGCATCCTGGGCTTTATGGGTTCCAGCATATTCTTCCGGATTGGAAGTAAAGATGGCGCAGAAATTAGGATGGACTTTTAGATAAAAAGCTTCCTCTCCTTCTCTCTGGGACGGCAAGTCCATTACTTTTTCTTGTAAAATGGAAAGCAAAACATTATTCGCCTCAGGTTTTGATCTGGTAAATTCATCGTAGATCATAGTAAATCCATGTTTGCAGGCAAGAGTCAGGCGATTATCCATCCAACGTTTGTACATATCTTGTTCTACCTTGAGAACGCTGTGAATAAATTGGTCTCTTAGGTAGCGATAATGAAATCCGTGCTCGCCCCCCACCAAATCCGAAGTTTTATATTCATCGTCTCCATGTAAAAGAACCGCCGGCCTTCCGATTTTACTTGCCAGATGCAAAGCTAAAGTGGTTTTACCGGTTCCTGTCGGACCCCTAAAATGGACTGGTATTCCAACTTTGAGGTAATTTAAAGCTCGGCGAGTGAATTGCTTAATATAAGGCGTCTCCACAAAATCAGCCATTGGCCGAGGCTCAATAATTGCTTGTTCTTCTTCTGGTGATAAATGTGATAAATACATAACCAACAATCCAAAATTTTAATTAGTTAAATTTCGACCTTAAATTGCTTTTATTTCTCTTCTTTCTTTTCTTTCTTTTCTTCTGATGTTGGTGCTGCTTTTTTAGCTCCCAGAGAGACCCAATATTCGGCAGCTTCTTTCCTTTCTGTTTTATAATCGGCAAGTAGTCCTTTCGTTGTTTTTTTTATCTGCGCCACTACTCCCTTAACCTCTTTGATCATTACTTGAAAATCAGCTGCTCTTTTCTCTTCGCTTTCGGCCAAAAAATCTTTTAGCTCTCTGGCCATTTCTTTCAGTTCGGCAGCAACTCCTTTCATATAATCATCAGCTGCGCCCAAGATATTACAGGTTTCCCTTTTAATCCCGCCAATCCTGGCTGTCCTATCCTTATGACCAGTTTTAATTTCAGCTGCTAAATTCTGCATTTCTTGTGCCCACATAATCGCTTACTTTCGCTCGCTCAAATGCAAAATTCATCCTTCGACAGGTCATTCGACTCTGATGAGTCTTTAGACTCGATGAGCTCAGGATGATGCTGAGCTTGCCGAATGCATCAAAATGAAAAATGCAAAATGAATGAACGAAATTTAATTATTATTTAATTAAAGTTTGACCTTTACCCTGTTAAATAATTTCGCCTTTGGCGAAATTCCCGCTTTGCGGGATTTAACAGGGTGAATTTTCTAGTAATTACCTATTGCCGGAAGTCCGGTATCAGGATCCATCCCTTTTGGTCCTTTCTTTCCGTCTTTGGGGACAACTCCCTTTCCTTTGCAGACTGAACACGGCAATCTATGATGTTCAAAAACTCCTGTTCCTTGACAAGCCCCGCAGGTCTCGTGAGGGATATCAGCAATAGCTACTTTGCCTTTGCCCCAGCAGGTTTGGCATTTGGAAAGCTTTGAAAGAATTCCAAAAGGGTCTTTTCCCCTACCTTTACAGAAAGCACAGGTGATCATTTTGTATTTAACCTGCCCCGTAGCAAGCTTGCTTTGCTTCGGGGTTGGTGCTTTTTTTGCCATATTATTTTTGGCTAATTTATTGTGGACCTTTATTGGTTTATTTTTCTTTTTTGAGCCATAAAAGCTGTCAAGCCCTTCCATTCCGAGGCTACTTTTTCTCGCTCTTTTTTAAAATTCTCAAGCATTTCTGCTACTTCTGATTGCATTTGAATTAATTCTTCACTAATGCGAGTAGGAGTTTCCTTTTGACGAATTTCTTGTTCTTCTCTAATTTTAGCCAATGTTTTCTTAAAATCTTTAAGCCTTAATTTTTCTCCTTTCTTAAGCATTTCTCTAAGGTTTTTCACCACCGCCATTTCTTGATCTTGAAAATCGGCTAATAGCTGTTTTACATTCTCTTCGCGTTTTGCTTGCGCAATTAAAATTTCTCCCATCATCCCGTCAAAATCTTTTTTTCTCAAAGATTTATGCTTGGCTAAAGTCTCTCTTAATTCTTGGCTCATTTTTTCTCTTCGCTTTCTAAATTCTTTGAGCAGGTTTCTGGTATCCTCAACCACCTCCCGGACCACTTTTATCCGCGTCCCATAAGAAATAACAATATCTTGGGCAATTTTAAAGTTGTTATTTCCGGGCATAGGATTTATTACGTTAGAAAAACTACTGTGCTTCCATAATTTCTAGTGGGGTTTAAATACCAGTATTTGCTCTTTGCAGTCTGCTTGGGAAAATTACCAGATAGGCGCTCCTTCTCCCTTCGGGTAGCACCTTTTGACAAAGGTGCTGGGTCGTATCTGGCAGAGTAGCGCCTATCGCAGTCCAGCACCAAGCCTTGCTTTGGTGCTGTCAGAATTTCAATCTACCCCGAACCAATCCTCACTCCGTTCGGATGGTACGGGGCGAGCATTGCTGGAATAAACGTTAATATTGGGTACATTTGCCCCGTAGTTACATCCGAAGGATTTATACTACTGGGGTTGAAATTCCAATACAAGAACAAATGCCGAGACTTAAAAGATTATTTGAGGCATGCTTTATGCTTTTAATCTTAGATTTAAGAAAAGGACTTTAAGTGCTTTTCTTTAGATAAAGGATGCCCAAATAATTCACCCTGTTAGATATTTTTACCCTTTCTTATCTAATCTAATTACTCTTCTTTCTTGTAATTAACACCTAACGAGGCTTTCCCGCCAGATAATCTAATACTAACGGGGCTTAGGCAGCAGCGGTAGCGGTTAGACCAACTGCTTCTGCGTACTTTAACCAGGTTTCCACTGAAGCTACTACCACCCTGGCTTCAATTGCCAAAAGCTCAATACCAACCAAGGAGACTCTTACCCAAGCGTCAATAACCACACCCTTGTCTAAAATGCGGTCCACTACCTCTACCAAGCTAGAGCTAGACATTGATTTTTCTACAGCCATGTTTCTTCACTTCGTTCAGTCAAGTGAAAAATTAAAAATGACTAAACGAAGTTGATTATTTTTTATCTTTATCTTTGCCCTAATCGACCTTTAACAATTATTAGGGGCTGACCCTTCACCTTTAGCCCTATCACCTAAAGCTTTAGGTGAAGGGTTAGCTAAAGGTGAAGGGTTTGACAAAATTTCTCACTATGCTATTCTGAAATGAAATGATTTGATTGTATAGGAATTTCAATCCAGGATTGAAATTCCTATACAAAGGAAGGGGGTCGGGGAAACGAAGTTTCCCCGTGGGGGTGACAGCGAGTCCGCCCAAGGCGGACGAGCACCAGAGGGCGGATTATCGGGTTCCCAAAGAAATTAGGAAATTTCTTTGGGTGATAGAAGCCCTATGGAGAACATAGCTCGCGAGCGATAGCGAGCGACTATGTTCTTTTGGGTATTTAGATGGGGTGTGGGATGTGGTTGGATTTTCCTAGCCCTCCTACACCCCGTCCAAGTATCTAAACATCGCGGCACGCCCTCGCTCACCTTTAGTTCGCTCGGGCTAACACCGCTCCCCAGAAACCATCGGTTTCTGGCGCTCGCCTTCGGCTCGCTGTTTTCCGACACGGGGAAACACCCAGTTTCCCCGACCCCCTTTCTGTTGTTTCGGAATTTTTCAAATTCCGAAACAAATAAAACCCTTAACTGTATCCAACCACAATTAAAGGCTTTTTTATTATCTCAAAATTTCTTAAAAATCACGTTCTTCTAAATTTCTGAAATGTTTTTAAAAAATAAAAAATCTCCCTCACTAAATTAACCCCGAACCAGAGCAAGCTCGGTACAGGGCAAGCAATGGAGATTTGTTTTTCTTTTAACGATAAAACTCTACTAAGGCTTCCACCCCCCCCCCCCCCGAGCGGGGCTTATGGGCCGGACACAAAATTCGTCTCTCTCTGTACCAACTTTGTAAAAGTATAAAAATGGATTGAAAATTCTGACTAACATAAGTTTCTTATATTTTATCTCATTTTAAACAAGGGGTCAAGGCCAACAGTAGCCGTTCTTTAAAATATATAATTTGTTCTTTAAAAGAACTTTTATCTTGGGGACCTAAAGGGAATCAAACATCAAAAATCAAACAATACCTCAAATTAGAGAAAATACGGGCGGTTGAAATTGTAGTATTTGCCATAATGTTGATTTTAGAGAACAAATTGTCTATTGACAGAACTTTTTTGATTTAGTAAACTAAAATAGGTAATTAGAGTTATCCACACCCCAGCACCAAATTTTGCGAGAAAGGCCGCAGCGACACCCTCTCCGTACCAGAACAAATTCAATACGGGGCACAGCTCCAATAAATATAAGATTAAGATAAAAGGCCTACTTGCCCCGTAGTTAACCGAAGGTTATACTTCGGGGTTCGGCCCCGGGTGTCGCGAGAGTTTTATAAAGCCTATTTGAAACATAATAAATATTACGAGAATGGGATGGCAAAATTGGTGCGGGGCAAGGGTCAATTTTTAAATCATTATGCCCAAGCCTTTTAGAAAACCTAAAAAAGTGATTCCTTATGCAATGAAAAAGTTAGGAGATTACCTCAAACAATTAAGAGAGGAGGCTGGTTCATCTATTAGAGGGACGGCTAAACAATCTGGACTCGCTCCCAGTTACCTTTCCAAAATTGAAGCTGGCGATACTTTTTTAGGTATCAGTGTCCATACGCTAATCAAGCTTTCTAAGACTTATAATATCCCGCCCATCTCAATCTTAAAGGAAGCCGGTTTAATTGATAGCGATGAATACGACCTTCCCGACCTTTCCCAGTACCTTCGGGCAAAATATCACCTTTCTTCTCTAGCCATCCGCGATATGGAAATGGCCAAAGAAATTGTGGATAAAAAATACAAAAGATAAGCAAAGCTTGAAATCTTCATAATATCTTATTTTATTAATCATGTCTTCAAGGAAAGAATGCTGTGCTTGTATAATTCCAAATTTTCTAGGGCTACGCCCGTGCCGCGGACTACGCAGAGAAGGGGATCTTCGGCAACATAAGAAGGCACGCCAATCGCTTTGCTCACGAGTTTATCCATATTGCGTAAAAGGGCGCTTCCACCGGATAAAACCATCCCCCGATCAATCACGTCCGCGGAAAGCTCGGGCGGTGTTTTTTGAAGCACGGATTTAATCACATTGATAATCTCCCGCAAAGGATCTTGAATCGCCTCGGTTACTTCATTAGAGGTAATTTCAATGCTGCGCGGCAATCCCCCGATGATGTCGCGACCGCGAATCTCCGTCTTTTTATTCTCCGAAAGAGGCAAAGCGCTTCCGAGTTTGATTTTCACCGCTTCCGCCGTGGCGTCACCGATAGCCAAGTTATGCTTCGCCCGCACATAATCTGTAATCGCTTGATCAAATTTATTGCCAGCCACGCGCACAGAATTGGAGGTTACCACCCCTCCTAAACAAATAATCCCCACTTCGGTCGTTCCGCCGCCAATGTCAATAATCATATTCCCCACGGATTGACCGATGGGAATCCCCGCTCCGATTGCCGCCGCCACCGGCTGCTTGATTAAATAAACCGCTTTGGCGCCCGCGTTCATCGTGGCGTCCACCACCGCTCTCCTCTCTGTGGAAGTGATCCCCACAGGCACAGAGACCATCACTTCCGGGCGAAATAACCTGACCCCGCCAGTCGCTTTGTTAATAAAATAACGCAGCATCGTTTCGGTAATCCGATAATCCGCAATCACCCCATCGCGCATCGGCTGGGAAGCTTTGATATTTTCGTGGGTGCGACCAAGCATTTGCTTCGCTTCCAATCCCACCGCTAAAATTTTGTTGTCATCCAAAGAAACCGCCACCACTGTCGGTTCGTTAATCACCATTCCCCTCTTCGGCACGCAGACTAGGGTGTTCGCGGTGCCAAGATCAATGCCAATGCGCTTTGTGAACATATTAAAAACTTAAAACGAAAAGCGTAAAACGCAAAACTACAATGTAAAGTTTAAAATTATTTGTTGTTTTACGCTTTGATTATAGCATAGCGGAAAATAAGGAGTCAAAGGAACTCTAGAAGCTAGAATTAAGAATTAAGGGATTATTATATTATTATACTACTACTTTAAATTGCGAAATATACGCTCTACCTCCTGTTAAATAACCCACCCAACCCTCCCTTGTCAGGGAGGGAATAAACTTCTCCCCTGATAAGGGGAGATCAGAGAGGGGTTAAATAAAAAAGACAAGAGTTTTCCTTGTCTTTTTTGTTGCTTAATATTTCTAAATTCACAAAGTTTTGGTTTTGCAAACTTGGAAATATTGGAAGGTCGGAACGAGGTAAAGCGTGAGCCTTCCAGATTTTTAATCAAAGACCTTTTCGTTGGTTCAGGTGTCCTCACCTGAACCATAAGGTTGTCTGGTTCAAGTCAGAGACTTGAACCAACTATGACGCGAGGTCAGGCGGGTCAGGGGAGGGACTTTCAGACCCCCCCTTAATCCCCCCTTGGCAGGGGGGATAATTTGGAGAGATTATTTTACTCTTCTAATCTCCGCTCCTAAAGCCTTTAATTTTCCTTCTATATTTTCATATCCCCGATCAATTTCCTCCGCCCGTTCAATCGTTGATCGTCCGGAAGCGGCGAGGGCGGCGAGAACCAAGGTCGCGCCCGCGCGCAAATCAAGGCTCGTAATCTTGCGACCTCGAAGTTTGGTCGGGCCAAAAATTTTGGCGCGGTGGGCGTCCAGAATCTCTACCCTGCCGCCCATCTTTTTAAGTTCCCCTAAATATTTCAACCTACCTTCGTACATTGGGTCGTGAACCATACTCTCGCCTTGGGCTTGAGTCAAGAGCACGGCAAATGGCGCCTGCAAATCCGTGGGAAAACCGGGATAGGGCAAGGTTTGGATTTTCAGAGCATTAAAACGGGGCGAGGGTAAAGTCTGCACATAATCCTTGCCTACAACAAGACGAGCGCCTGTTTCTTCTAACTTCTTCAAAAAAATCTCCAGATGCCCTGGATCCAAATTCTTTACTTTCACTGTGCCACCCGTGATTAAACCCGCGATAATCAATGTTCCCGCTTCAATCATATCGGGTATAATTTTGTGCCGAACGCCACGCAGCGTCTTGACGCCTTCAATCACAATCGTGTGCGTCCCCGCCCCCTGAATCTTGGCTCCCGCTTGCTTTAAAAAACGCGCCAGATCTTGGACATGGGGTTCCGAGGCGGCAAGCTTAATCACGGTTCTACCGTTGGCCGCCACAGCCGCCATAATTAAATTCTCGGTTGCCGTCACGCTAAATTCTTCTAAAACCACTTCCGCTCCCTTCAATGCTTTCGTTTCCAGAACATAACAATCTTTCTCATGACGGATTTTCACCCCCAAGGATCGCAGAGCGTCCAAATGCGTGTCTATGGATCTCGCGCCAATATGACAACCGCCAGGGTGAGGAATTTTTACTCTTCCAAAACGCGCGAGGAGTGGCCCCACTAGAAGAATAGAGGAGCGCATCTCCCGCACTTCGGGAAAATTTAAGCTTCGGGATTTGACCGCCATCGCATTTAATTGCACGCGATGGCTCTGGAAATCACTCGCGACCTCCATATTTAGCCGTTCTAGAATTCGCTTCATCTTTTCCACATCCAAAATATTAGGGACATTTTCCAAAACCGTGCTACCCTGAACGAGTAGGCTTGCTGCTAAAATGGGAGTGGCGGCGTTCTTTGCGCCTTGCACAGTAACCTCACCATTTAATTTTTTTCCACCTTGAATAATAAATTTTGCCATAAATGACTTTGACAATTAGTTTGCAGTATGCTAAATTAAATGCCGTTTCATCTTCCTTTATATTTAGTTACTGGCTGGATTATAATATGGTTAAATTCTCAAGAACAAACACTAAAACAGTTAAATAACAAACAATTGATTTATGTCCTACCTTTTCCGCCGCTTTCTTCTCTTTCTGATCATCTTCATCTTTCTATTGGCTGCCCCCTTAGTCTGTTTTTACGCTCGAGGGTATCGTTTTGATTTCCACGCTTTAGAATTTACTAAAACCGGCACCATCAGTATTAAAACTATTCCGCGCGGCGCTAGTATTTATCTGAACAATAAACTTGATCCAAACTTAAGCCCGACAAAAATTGATGGCTTAAAACCCAAAGACTACACCCTGAAAGTCACCAAACCCGGCTACCAAGACTGGCAAGCGACCCTGACCGTGAAGCCAGAGCTGGTAACCTCGGCCACACATATTATCCTCTTCCCAGAAAAAATTGAAGAAAAAGTATTGACACGCGGTCAAATCAACAATTTTAACTTAAGCCCAGACCAGAAAAAAATTATTTATAATATCGCGCAGGGCGAGGATAAAGGTCTCTGGATCTTTGATTTAGATAAAAAACAAAATCTCAAAATTTCTGACATTTACTTTGATGAATTTGATTGGTCAGAGGATAGTCAGAAAGTGATTTTAACAAGAGAAGAAAAAAGCCAAAAAAGATACGGCATTCTGAATCTGAAGGCCAACGATGCGCCAGATTATTCATTCAAAATTCAAGATTTGGGAAGTGTCTTCAAAAAACCAATTGAAGAAGCGCATTGGCAAGCGGGTAATAATCAGAGACTATTTCTTTTAAGCCAAGACGATCTTTATGAAGTGAACTTTATAAAACCTGAAATTACCTTGCTCCAAAAAAATATTAAAGCCTATGCGCCCAATGCTTACGGCCTTTTCTGGATTCAAGAAGATCAAAGAAATTATTCCCTCGTTGCTCAAGATTACCGTCTTCTGAATCGCGCCCAAGTGATTGCTTCTTTGCCGGCACGAGAAGAATATAAGATTATCCCGGGCGCAAAAAAAATTGCCGTTCTCGCGGATAACGATCTTTTTTTAATCCAAGACGAATCAACCTTCCAAATCGCGTCTAACGTAATAGATGCGATTTGGTCGCCAGACGGCCAAAGATTGCTCTATTTTAACGAGCATCAATTAGGGAATTATTACTTAAAAGACGAGGAGAATATAATCTTAACGCGAGATAGCAGAATTCTAAAAAATGTCGGCTGGTGGCCGCGATCACAATATATAACCTTCACTGCGGAAGGAAAATTAAAGTTTCTTGACGCAGCGCCAGAGATGAATACCCACTATATTACCGAGATAAAAAACACCCGCATCCCTGACACCAAAATTTACTGGAGTAAAGATACAAAAGGAATCTTTGTGCTTTCCCAAAATGGTCAAGAAGGAAAAGAAATTATAGAGATGAGGTTAATAGAAGACTAGAATCTTAAAACTTGAAACCTAAAAACATAATCTTAAGGGCGGCTTCGCTATTTAGGGTGTCACTCGCGAGTGACACCCTTTGACAAATTGACAAAAAATTTCAGGTTTCAAGTTTACCCCCCACACCAAAATCTTTGGTGGGGGGTTCAGCGCCGCATACTTTATCTCTTGGAAAACTGCGGCGCGCGCCGGGCTCCTTTGAGCCCGTATTTTTTTCTCTCTTTTTTACGCGGATCGCGCTTTAGGAAGCCGGCTCGTTTTAGCCTTTTCCGAAAGTTGGGCTCAAAAAGGAATAAAGCCCGCGCAATCCCATGGCGCACTGCTTCGGCTTGACCCTTAACCCCGCCGCCTTTGACCTTCACTTCCAAATCAAAACCCTCCGGACGACCGACGCAATTTTGGGCTTCACATACTATCTTTTGCAAGCGGGATTCTAAAAAATATTTTGGGTAATCTTTATTATTGACCATGATTTTGCCCTTTCCGACCCTTAATTTAACACACGCAGTCGCCTCTTTCCGCCTTCCCACAGCATAAAAATAACGCCCCTTACGCGATCCCTTTCCCTTGGACATCTTCGGATCCGCTTCCTTCTCCACCATTTGCACGGGAATCTTTTTTTTTGGTTTAGATCTAGATTTGCCCTTCGCCTTCTTGGAAATACTTTTCGTTTTTTTTGGACTCTGCATAAATGTTGGTTGCTCTCTTAAAACTAAAAGCTTTTTAAGAAATAATAAGCCATTACCACAAGCTAAAGCCTAAAGCGACCTGTGACGTTCTGATAACGAGATAAGCCCCGTTAAATTTGCTTCGCAACTATTTAACAGGGGTAAACTTACTTTGATAAGGATGTTTCTGATCTGTAAAAATTTTTAATCGTCTTAACATTGGCTTCCTTAATTTATTATCAGGCAACATTCCTCTAACCGCTCTTATTAACACGAAAGACGGATCGCGGCCAAAGACCTTTTTAAATGTTTCCGTCTTTAAACCGCCAGGATAACCACTGTGACGATAATATTTCTTTTGCTCGGCCTTTTTGCCCGTGACCCTTATTTGACGCGCGTTAATGACCACCACCCAATCCCCCCGATCCTCGTAGAGAACAAATTGGGGCTTGTTTTTACCCCTTAAAAGAATAGCAATCTCACCTGCCAGACGTCCCAGCACTTTATTTCTGGCATCAAGAAGATGCCAGTGCCTTTGAATTTTATTATCTTGATTATCCATAATCACTTACAGCATGAAAATTAAAATATAATTTACAAAAATCACACTAATTCCATCTTCACTATTTTTGCGCTGTCACCAGCGCGAGGGGAAAGTCTAATTATCCTAGTGTAACCGCCAGGGCGCGTTTTATATTTCGGACCTAGTATTTTAAAAACTTTTCCAGTCGCTTCTTTGGTTAAAAAGCGCAAAACATAACGTCGGTTTGCCAAACTCTCCGATTCTTTCCCCCGGGTCACCAGCCTATCCACTAAAGGCCGTACCGCTCGCGCTCTGGCCGCTGTTGTCACAATTTGGTTATGTAAAATTAAAGCATTAGCCAACTGCCTAAGCAAAGCTTTTCTTTCATCAGGAGTTCTTTTTAATTTGTTTCCCCTCTTTAAATGACGCATAATAAAATCCTTTTATTTCTTTTGTTGCAACAAAACTCCTTTTCGACCTAAGATTCTTTTTATCTCTTTTCTTGCCGAATCGCCAATGCCGGGGATTTTGCCCAACTTCTCCTCAGTCATTTTAGCTAAATCTTTCACCTTGGTAACTCTTTTCTTCTTGAGAGCGTTCAACGTCCGCGTAGATAACCTCAATTCCTCTAAAGACAAATTTTCTAAAGAGGCGGCACTTGCTAAATCCGCTTTCTCTTCCTCGTTCCCCACGTCCCGCCCCGGAGTCTTTTTAGCCATCTTCTTGACTTCAGCCAGTTTTAACCCTGCCAGACAAGAAAAATGATTCACTAAAATCTTTGCCGCTTCTTCCAAAGCTTCTTTAGGGCTCACCGTGCCATCCGTCTCCAGGTCTATATTCAACTTATCAAAATTCGTCATTTCTCCCACCCGAATATTCTCAATCTTGTAGGATACGTTCTTAATGGGGGTAAAAATTGCATCAACAGCAATTTCACCAATTTCGCGTTTCTCTTCCTCCCTTTGTTCCACTGGTTTGTACCCCCTCCCTTGACTCACTGTAATTTCCATCTCCAGTTCCGCTTTCTTATCCGTCAAGGTCGCAATGTGCAAATCGGGATTAGCGATCTCCACATCGCTCCCCGTTTTTATGTCAAGCGCCTTCACCTCCTTTTCACCCTTGACCTTTAAAATAATCTTGACTGGTTCTCTTTTATACACCTTGAACCTCAACTGCTTCAGATTTAAGATGATATCCACCATATCTTCTTTCACAAAAGGCAAAGCGGAAAATTCATGATCCACCCCCTGGATCTTCACTGCGGTCACCGCCCCTCCAGATAAAGAGGAAAGCAACACCCTCCGCAGAGCATTGCCCAGGGTTAAACCGTATCCCGGGAAACAGGGCTCAATTACTAAAGTCGCCCGATTCCCTTGGGATTTAATGATTTCCACTTTTTGCGGTAATTGAATTTCCTCCATATTATTTGGTTCTAAAAGACACTTCTTGAAGACCTAGGGTAAATTTATATCTCTAAGTCTTGAAGCGCTTTTTATCTAAAATGTTATTAACGCGAATAGTACTCCACAATCAACGCCATATCTACGGAATGATCGACATCTCTGCGACCTGGTTTTTTTAAAACTGTAATCGCCTTAGTTTTAAGCTCTACAGAAAGCCACGTTACGGGCGCTTCCACGGGCAAATCAAATTCTTTAAAATACTTATTCTTTTGCGCCCGGGGAATTAAGGTAATCTTATCCTTCTCCTTCACCTCATAAGAGGGGATATTAACCTTTTTACCATTGACTAAAAAAAATCCATGATTCACTAATTGCCTCGCCTGCTGACGCGAACGAGCTAACTGCGCCCGATAAACGACATTATCCAATCTGGATTCTAAAATTTGAAACAAAATATCGCCGGTAACTCCTTTTTTTTGACTTGCTACTTTATAATAGCGGCGAAATTGCCGTTCCAGAATACCATAAAGACGGCGCAATTTCTGTTTCTCGCGCAAATGCAGACCATATTCGGATAGCCTGGCATTAAAGGCTTTAGGACCTGTCCTGCCAGGAATATAATTTTTGCGCACCATCGCGCATTTAGGACTAAGACACCGCCCACCCTTCAAAAAAAGTCTTATTCCCTCACGACGACAAAGGCGACATTTAGGACCTAGTAATTTAGCCATAAATTAGGAATAAGGAATTATGAATCGGGAATTAGGAAGGAAGAAAGCTATTCATCTTCATTCCTAATTCTTTTAATTATACTCTTCTTGCTTTGCGCGGCCGACAACCATTGTGAGGAATAGGCGTAACATCCTGAATAGATAGAATAGTTAAACCGTTGGCCGCGAGCGCTCTCACTGCCGATTCACGCCCCGACCCAATCCCGTTTAAAAAAACATCTACCTTTTCTAAACCATAAATCTGTGATTTTTCGCAAGCACTTTGAGCTACTTTAGAAGCGGCATAAGGCGTGGATTTCTTTGCTCCCCTGAATCCCAAGCGTCCAGCAGAACCTTGGGCAATCACATTACCATGCAAATCGGTCAAACTAATAATGGTATTATTATAAGTAGCATAAATATGCGCTTGACCTTGCGGCACGTATTTCCGAATTTTCTTGCGTTTTCCCTCGGGTTTCGCCACGCCCATTTTGGCTTTCTGCTCTGTATCGTAATCCGCGTTAGATTCAATTGTTTTAATCTTCTTTTTACCCATAATATTAGAATAAGGAATTAGGAATTGTGAATCAGGAAT
>Ga0265296_1000234_pt1 | contig 101080 bp, 78 predicted proteins | sample MunlanPumphouse1_FD_189073 | JGI IMG/M metagenome (GOLD analysis project Ga0265296, IMG submission 189073) | Groundwater microbial communities from a municipal landfill in Southern Ontario, Canada - Pumphouse #1 | ecosystem: Environmental > Aquatic > Deep subsurface > Groundwater | place...
GCAGCCCCAGAACCGACGCCCTTTGTTTACCTGACTAAACTCGGTGAGCTTATTGGGGCTGCTGCGCAGCCCAGCGCGGGGCAAGCCCGCTCGCCACAGCAATCCCACTAAGCCCACTAAACCCACTTACCACAGCAACCCCTCTACTTCACCTTCGCCACCCGGCGGTCATCAAAGAACACTTTGCCCCCCGCCACTCGGTCCGACGCCCTCGGCGCATTCGCGCCTTGGCCATCCTGCCCTTCGACATACCAGTAGCAATGGCTCACTGCCCGGGTAATCCCGACATAGGCCAGGCGCAGCACCTCGTCTTTTTGCGCATTGTCATAGGGCTCGGCATCGCCGTCCCTGCCAAGCCCGGCCATGCGGTACACCTGGTTCTTGTAGGGTGAGCGCGTCAGGTGCTGGCAATCGCCCAGCAAAAACACCGCATCCGCCTGCAGTCCCTTGGCACTGTGATAGGTCAGTTGTTTCAGGCGGCGCTGGGTCGGCGGCAAGCTAGAATCAAGGTTAACTACCGACTGAATATGCTCCTGAATCAACAGCTTATCGCTGCTTTTTCGATACAGCATTAACACCGATTCGCCCCGTTGATAGTGCGCCAGCAACTGCTGCGCCAGGGCGGCCTCATCTCGATCCAGCACCTGCACCGGTATCAGCGCCTTGGCTGCGCCGCTGGCCTTGGCCTTTTTACCGCTGATTGCCGGTGCGGCTTTAACGATATGCTCGGCGGCATCGATGATGTGCTGGTGGCTTCGGAAGTTCTCCCCGAGCATTACCCGGGTGGTGCTTGGTGACGGGAATTCCTTGTTGAACTCCATGAAGTACTTGGGCGAACTGCCGCGCCAGCCATAGATCGACTGCCAGTCATCACCCACGCATAACAGCGAGGAGTGCTGGGCATCGCGCCCCACATGCATTGCCGGCCCACGGCTGCGGATCTCACGCAGGCTGGCGCGGATCCACGAGACGATCTGCGGCGAAACGTCCTGGAACTCGTCGATCATCAAGTGCGACAGCGGGCGCAACAGCCCGTCGCTGAGCAACTTGAGGTTCTCCGGGGTGTTCTCGCCAAACAGCGAAAACATGCGGTTGTAAGTCATGATCGGCGGCGACTGGTCCAGCAGGTGATCTTCCAGGGCCTTCCAGAAAATGCTCAGGGCTTCGAAGAAGGCGCGGTCCGGGTCATCCTTGGCAAAGCTCATCTGGCCTACGGCCGTGGGCACGTCCAGGCCGAGGTTTTCAATAAACCCGGCGGCGGTGACAAAGCAGTCCAACAACGGCGCCGAAGCCAACTCGCCCTTGACCTTGTAATCAAACCCCGGCCCCGAGCTAGCATCGCCCGCCAGGCTGCTCAACAGTCGCTTGGAAGACTCGTAGTTATCCAGCCATATCAAAGGCTTGCGACAGAAAGCTTGAAACAGGGTGCGCTTGACTGCCCATTCGGCGCGCACCGACAGCTTGGCCCCTGGGCGGGCGATCTGCGGGTTTTCCCTGGCGTCGAAGCCCAGCACCACCCAGGCGTCCAATTCGGCGCTGTAGCCGTGGCAGTGGAACGCGGCGCCATTGATTTCCACGCTCTGACGGTTGGGCTCGATGCCCTTGATCGGCCAGGCGCCGGCGCGAAACCACAGGTCCTCGATCACATCGCACAGTTCTTCGTCACGCTTGGCCGCCAACTCGGTGACCGCCACGCGCTTCTGCACATCCGGGTGGTCGCGCTCCAACTCCTTGAGCTGCAAGGCGTGGCGCGCCATGGGCGCAATCAGCTCGCGAAAGCGTGTGTGCCGGCCGTAAAGCCCGTGGTAACAGGCATTGAGCTGCTGGCGCTGGGCATCGTTGATGCGCAGCTCGAAGGGGTTGCTGTCAGCGTCGTCATCGTAGGTGCCGTTGTGCAGGTTCTCGAAGGCCTGCAAGCGCTCGAAGCCCGGCAGGCTGCGGACCATGGGCAGGATGCGTGAATGAAAGGTGCGCACCACGGCCTGGGCCTCTTTCAAACCAAGGGGTTGGCCCCACAGGCTGAGAATCTCCATGAGTTTGCTGATGAAGTCCTTGCGCGACTCACGGGTGAAGGTCACCACGGTCATGGAACTCAGCTCAAAGCCCAGGTAATGGGTCAACAACAGGATGCGCAGGACCAGCGACGTGGACTTGCCGGCCCCGGCCCCGGCAATCACCGAGGTGGACGGGGTGTCGCTGAAGATCATCTTCCACTGGGCCGCGCTGGGCTGGGCATGGGCCGGTAGCAAGCGCGCCACATCGGCCTTGATGCGTTTTTTCAGCTCAGGGGTCAATGGCAGGCGCCAATCGTCGAACAGGCTGTCATCAATTCCGGGCGCACGGTGCTCATCACTGCGAAAGTCACGAATCAACAGGACCTGGCGCCCCTCCTCGATGCCGTCGCGCTTGCCTTCCTGGTAGCCATACTCCACACCCGCTTCATGCCCACTGCGAAAACCATCCGCCTGGCCATGCAGCCACGAAAAACGGTGCTGGGCCCGCAGGCGCGTCAATCCGTGGCCAAACAGCCGGGCAGCCAGGCGCTTGAACAGCGGCATTTGCGCCAGGGGACGCAGTTCGGGGGGCAGATCGGGGGTGTGTTGCGACACGCGGACTCCTGCGGGGGGTTAAGCGGACAGAGCGCCTATGGTCGCCGTTATGCCGCGACAGTTCCAGCCAATTGCTTTGGCTTCATGCAGTTAGGCGATGAAGTGAATATCAGGTCGAGTTCGGCGGCGCGCAAACCAATCGAATAATCAGATGGGAATCAGGTATTTTTTACGCTTTTTATCGATTATGCCCTGGCGGATGATAGCCCCATCAACAGGAGACGATCATGCTTGAACTTCGACCTTTTACCTCCCTGGGCGGTGCCAATCACGGTTGGCTGGATGCCCATCACCACTTTTCGTTCGCTGAGTACCATGACCCTCAGCGCATGCACTGGGGCAACCTGCGGGTGTGGAACGATGACATCATCGCTCCCGGCACAGGCTTCCCACAGCATCCGCACCGGGACATGGAAATCATCACCTATGTGCGCGAAGGCGCCATCAGCCACGCTGACAACCTGGGCAACAAGGGCCGTACCGAGGCTGGCGACGTCCAGGTGATGAGTGCCGGCACCGGGATTGCCCATAGCGAATACAACCTGGAAGCCACGGCCACCAAGATCTTCCAGATCTGGATCATCCCCAATGAAGCCGGCCTGCCCCCTTCCTGGGGCGCCAAGCCTTTTCCCAAGGGCGACCGCGAAGGGTTTGTGACCTTGGCCAGCGGCAAGCTTGGCGACCATGAAAGCCTGCGTATCCGTGCCGATGCGCGCCTGGTGGCGGCCAACCTGAAGGCCGGGGAAAGTGCCGAGTATCACTTGGATGCAGGACGCCGGGCTTACCTGGTGCCGGCGACCGGGGTGATCGAGGTCAATGGCTTGCAGGCGCGGGCGCGGGATGGTGTTGCGGTGCAGGATGAACGCGTACTGCGGGTGACCGCGATCGAAGACAGCGAAGTGGTGCTGGTGGACCTGGCTTGATCTCAAGCCAGGCTCAAACCCAATGTGGGAGCAGGTCGCAGCACCGCTCCCTCACTTTTTACGGCTGGCTGGTGATCGCACCATCCACCAACACCTGCGCCTCTTCCACCAGGCGCTTGAGGTGATGTTCGCCAATAAAGCTCTCGGCATAGATCTTGTAGATATCCTCGGTGCCCGACGGCCGCGCGGCGAACCAGCCGTTTTCGGTCATGACTTTCAGCCCGCCAATCGCCTGGTCGTTACCTGGCGCATGGCTGAGGATCTGCTGGATGCTCTCCCCGGCCAATTGCGTAGACGTGACCTGCTCCGGTGCCAGCTTGCCCAGCAGCGCCTTCTGCGCCGGGGTGGCCTTGGCATCCACACGGATGGCGAACGGTTCGCCCAAGGCATCGGTCAGGCCACGGTAGATCTGGCTTGGGTCCTGGCCTTTGCGCGAGGTCATTTCCGCAGCCAGCAATGCCGGGATCAGGCCGTCCTTGTCAGTACTCCACACGCTGCCGTCCTTGCGCAGGAACGAAGCCCCGGCGCTTTCTTCGCCGCCAAAGCCCAGGGAGCCTTCGAACAGGCCATCGGCAAACCATTTGAAGCCCACCGGCACTTCATACAGCCGCCGGCCCATGCGCGCCGCCACACGGTCGATCAAGCCACTGCTGACCACGGTTTTACCCACGGCTGCATCAGCGCGCCACTGGGGACGGTTCTGGAACAGGTAATCGATGGACACGGCCAGGTAGTTGTTCGGCGCCAACAGCCCACCAGACGGGGTAACGATGCCGTGGCGGTCGTGGTCCGGGTCACAGGCAAACGCCACGTCGAAGCGTTCCTTGAGGCCGATCAGGCCTTGCATCGCATAGCTGGAGGATGGGTCCATGCGAATCTGGCCGTCCCAATCCACGCTCATGAAGCGGAATGTCGGGTCGACTTCGGTATTCACCACTTCCAGGTTCAGACGGTAATGCTCGGCAATCGCCGACCAGTAGCGCACCCCTGCTCCGCCCAACGGGTCTACGCCCAGGCGCAAGTCGGCGCTGCGGATCGCGTCCATGTCGATGACATTGATAAGGTCGGCCACGTAGCTGTTGAGGTAGTCATGGCGATGGGTGGTATCGGCTTTCAATGCCTGGGCATGGGTGATGCGCTTGACCCCGGCCAATTTGGCAGCCAGCAGTTCGTTGGCCTTGGCTTCGATCCATTTGGTGACGTGGGTGTCGGCCGGGCCGCCGTTGGGCGGGTTGTATTTATAACCGCCGCTCTGGGGCGGGTTATGGGACGGGGTGATGACAATGCCATCGGCCAGCCCGCTGGTGCGGCCACGGTTGTAGCAGAGGATGGCGTGGGAAATCGCCGGAGTTGGCGTGTATTCGTCACCTTCGGCAAGCATCACATGCACCCCGTTGGCCGCCAGCACTTCCAGCGCACTGGCGCCCGCCGGCGTGGACAGCGCATGGGTGTCGAGGCCAACGAATAGCGGGCCGGTGATGCTTTGTGCTGCGCGGTACAGGCAAATCGCCTGGCTGATGGCCAACACGTGCCATTCGTTGAAGCTCAAGTCAAAAGAGCTGCCACGGTGCCCGGAAGTACCGAAAGCCACGCGTTGAGTGGAGATGGCTGCATCGGGCTGGCCGGTGTAATAGGCCGTTACCAGTCGCGGGATGTCCACCAGCAACTGAGCCGGCGCCGGTTTGCCCGCAAAAGGACTGAGAGTCATGCAAAAACCTCTGAAAAGAAGGATTCGGAAAAGGATGCAGTTTACTGGGTGTTCGACCGCCGCGGGCCGGTATCTATCCCACAATAATCAGCGATATTTCCCACAAAGCCAATTCATCCGTGCTGCCCCTGCTTGAGTGCCTGTGCCAACTCCTCCAACACCAGGTCCAGGCTGTGATGAGTGCTTGCCACATGGCTCAGCCGAAAATGTTGCTGGTACAGGCCACTCACGCTGAACAACTCGCCAGGGGCAATCACCACCTGGCGCGCCAGCATGTTTTGAAAGACCCGACGCATATCGACGGCCTCGGTGGAGCGCAGCCAGTAAGTAGCACCCGCCTGAGGTCGACGGTACGTCAAGCGCCCGCCCAGATGTTGCTCCAGGCGCACGTGCATGGCGTCGGCGTGCCCCTTGAGCAAGTCGCGCAACTGCTCAAGATGCTGGTCAAAACGGCCATTGTGGTGCAGTCGGGCGATTGCACGCTGGCGAATCGAGGACAAACGGAACGCGCGCAGCAGGAACTGGCGCTGCAATTGCGTGCTCAGGTGCCGCGACAGCAGATAGCCATAGGGCGCTTCCGGGCCCATGACTTTTTCGAAGGAAGAAAACACCATCAGTCGATCAGGGTTCACCAGATCGCGCAGGTAGCGGGTGCCCGCCTCGAATTCCAGCCCGCCGTGGATGTCATTCTCCAGCACCCAGCAACCGGCATGTTCCAGCAACCGCGCCACCTGCGCCTGATCCGCCAAACTCAAGGCCGCCCCCGTGCCAATGCCCGGGGTCGAAGACAGCACTGCCAGTTGCACGCCCTCGCTCCGCAGTTGCTGCTGCAAATAACCGAGGTCGAGCCTGCCCTGTTCGTTACACGGCCACTCGATCATGCGCACCCCGGCATCTTGCAGCAACCGCAGGACAAGCCAGTCACAGGGCGACTCCACCAACACCGCAGCCCCTCTGAGCGCCAAAACCTCGATCAGGATGGCCAGCACTCCCCGCAGGTCAGCACCGATATACACATCATCGGCCTGCCAGCACCGTGTGGGCGAATGGGTATAACGCGCCGCCAGCGCCGCCCGCAGCTCCCAAATGCCGCACGGCTGGGAATAAGGCTGCAGCTGGCGCGGGTACTGGCGCACCAGCTCACGCTCCAATTGCAGCAACGGCGCGTCCAGGGACAACAACTGGGCCGGCTCATCGGCACTGAGGACCAGCATCCCCGGCCTGCGTGCCCCGACATACAGGCGCTCAAGGAGATCGCCTGCGGTGCAGCATGGCGTATTGCTGGCAATGGGCAGGGCGTAGTAGCCGGACTTGGCCACCGAATACACCCTGCCCTCCTTTTCCAGGAGCGAGTAGGCGTATTGAATGGTGGAAATCGACACATTCAAACGCTCTGCCAAGTGCCGCAGGGACGGCAGCTTGACCCTCGCCTCAGTGCCCACTTCGTTGATCAGGTTGATCATGTAGCGGTAGACAGCCTGATAGGCGAAGTCAGCCTGCTTATCCCCCTTCATGACCTTGGCTGCCGCAGCACTGGCTGGCGTAGCGCAATCACCCTCAGTGCCCTGGTATGCCATGCGGCACCGTGGCCCCATCCTCGCTGTTGATTCAGGCCGCATTGGCCGCGACATGGGCGCCGTACAGGTGCTGCAACAGCGCCAGGGGCAAGCCACTGGTATCGACAATCCAGTGCTGGATCAACTCTGCCGAGGGCTTGCCCTCAAGGACTTTGTGCAGTTCGGGCAGTGCCACCAGCATGCCAGGATGACAGCGGCGCAAGAAGGCTTCCAGCCGCTGCCCTTGCTGGATAAACGGTGAAAACAGCAGGCATACCAATTGGCTTTCCTCCAGGCCAAAGAACTCGCGGGCATACGTCGCCGCCAATACGCGGCCATCCCGCGTCCCGGCTTGGGCAATCAGCACGTCAGGGATTTGTTTACGGCGCATGAAGCCGATGGCCTGCTCGATAAACCGCGAGACACCCTGCTGATAGTCCAGGCCCTGCAGCACTTGCGCATGCAGGCCATGCAGGTGGGCCATCAGCAACGGGTTGGCGTAGGCCGGGGTGCTGAACTGAAAGGCGAACTCATCTTGCTTGTAGCCCATGAAATCATTGAGCAAGGCCGTGCAGCTATGCTCCGTAGTGCGTAACAGGTCAGCCACGCCAATGTAGGCCAGGTGACGGTGCACCTCCTTGGCGGCGGATGCATCCTGTGCTGCGTAATGCTCGCCATACACATTGCGGTAATAACCGGCACTGCAATCGTCCATGCGGGAGAACAACGCGTTGAGCGCCAATGGCTGCCCGGAATGACCTTTCATGCCCGCAGCGCGGGTGGTCCTGGCCAGCCACGCCAGGTATTGATTCTGCTTGCGCGGTGAATCGCTGCTGGCCAAGGCGTGTACCCCGCCGTCCCACGCCGTGATGCGGCGGTAGAAATCCCCCAGGGACAGGTAGCCGTCGTTGCACAAACTGGCGCGGATATCCCCCGAACTCATATGCCCGACCATCAGCATGTTGCGCCGTCCCGCATCCTGCCCCGCGGCGGACGCCGGCCGCAGATGGTTGAAAGGCAAAACCTCCTGGTTTTCCACCATCAGCAACTCGACCCTGGGGTCGTCATGGAAAAACAACGCGCTGTAACCACGGTGAATGCTGTCCAGCGCCGCTTGCGTCATGCCCGTATGGCGCAGGGTCGCGACGCGCAATTGGAAACTCCTCGGCGCGCGTCCCGCAATGGTCAATTGGGCAGCCCGCAGGAAAGCCAATGCGTAACTGCTGCTTTTACCGCCCCCATGAGCCACCAGTACCTTGTAGTCGCCGATCTGCTCCAGGCCCCCGGCCGCCACAATCAATCGCTGAATCAATAACTGAAGTGCCGTGCGCTCCGCTCGCGAAAAGTGACCCAGCAATCGCTGCAAAACTTGCTGATAAACATAATTCATGGCTTGTTCGTGAATAGCGCTCATAGCTTTACTACCTGAGGTTAACTGGCAGTTTCGGGCATGCAGTTAGGCGTGCCTGTCCGATCTGCGTTTACTTAAAGTTGACGCCTGTTGTGATTAAGGCTGATAGCTAAATGTTAGCACCGCACAACAAAGCGCCAGTTGGAACATCCTGACGAAGATGCCATCACCTACGGAGGAAAGCCCCTACAGCGGCCCACTGGCCGGCCTAGGAATGGTCTTACAACCCCCTACTAATCTTTAACTCGAATATTAAAGAATGATCTGACATATGCAGCGCAGGGTAAAAATCGGATTTGGTTCGCGCACACTTAAAGGCTCTTTCTGCAGACCCACATCCTTGGGTCGGCATACAAAGCGACTTGTTAGTTTCGGCGAACCGTTGTTTTGAGTTGTTTGCTGTATTCATTGCTCAGTCCTTGAGATGAAAGTGACCGGGCAATTATCAGCGCTTGATTGATGATTAAAAGATACAGACTCAGGGCAAAAACCAGTGCAGTTCGGTGGGCGGGGATTGACCGCAGCGCCCAAACAAAACGCCGCCGCTCTGGGATTCAGGGCAGCGGCGGCATCAAGGGCAGGTTTTGCAGGGAAGAAATCCCGGCAGGGGGCTCAGCAAGGACGTAGATCCAGTCCTTCTAAATGGCGTATTTGCCCCATGGCAAACACTCGCAGAATGTCCGTTTGCGAACATTCCCACAGATCAAACGGCTTCAACCTGCAACGCTACCCGCTCACGGCACGGGCATTCATCCATGTAGCGATGGGCGTCGACGAACTGGCTGAATGGAAACACCCGGGTCTTGAGCGGCACCAGCAGGCCATCTGCGGTCAACTGGTTGATCTCGTGCAGGGCCCGCTGCAGCGCGGCTTGATCCTGAGCAATACCCAACTCCGGCTTGCCGGTGAAGTTGCCGATGCAGTGCACAAAGAACTGGATGTTCTTCTGGAACGCGGCACAGGCCGGGAACGGGGTCTGGTTGCCGCCCTGCAGGCCGTACAACACCAGGCTGCCACGGGGCGCGAGCACATCGCCCAACAGCGACATCTGCGGGCCGCCCAGGCCGTCGAACACTACATCCACGCCGCGCCCATCCGTGAACTTGTTGATTTGCATCAGCAAATCCTGTTCTTCGGTGACGATGACCTTTTCCGCGCCCAGGGACAGCAGGTATTCGCGTTCCTCCGGCGACTTGGTGGCCGCGATCACCCGCACGCCCAAAGCCTTGCCCAATTGCACGAACGATGGCCCGGCACAATGGCTGGCATCCGTCACCAGAGCGAACTGCCCGGGTTTGGCCCGTGCCAGATCGATGTAGGCAAAGTAGGCAATCAACAACGGCGTGTAATGCACGCTGGCCTGCACCGCGCTCAACACGTCCGGGTAACGGGTCAAGGCAGAACGAGGCAATACAATCACCTCGCCATACACCGGGTAATCATTGGGGCTTTCGGCCGGAAAGCTGGCAACCTTGTCGCCTACCACCAGGTCGTCGACGCCCTCACCCACGGCCACCACCACGCCAGCCATTTCATGGCCAAGGCCCGAAGGCAGGCGGGCATGGGAGGACGCCAGGTTCTGCCGCCAGAGGATGTCGTACCAGCTGATGCCAATCGCTTCGACACGCACCTGCACTTCGCCCGGTGCGGGCAACGTGGCTTCATGCTCTTCGCACTTGAGCACCTCGGCCGGACCAAACTTGTGAAAACGGATCGTGCGGGACATCGCAAACCTCGCCAAAGTAACCTCTAATGCCATGAACTTTATCTGGGCTTTCGGGGCAAGGCCACCGGTCGCCATTAATAGTCGTCATGTCTGTCATTGATTCCACCGCCTAGGAAAATACGCCAGGCAGCGTAGGAAATCTGAATTAGCCGGTGCAGAGTACCAGCCTTTCCCCGTAAGATTCATGCCGGCCATTGTTCCCATGTGGCCGCTCACGTCAAGTTCGCTGAATCTGCCAGGACACAAGATGAACCGTAACGACCTGCGTCGTGTCGACCTGAACCTGTTGATCGTATTCGAAACCTTGATGCATGAGCGCAGTGTGACCCGCGCCGCCGAGAAATTGTTCCTCGGCCAGCCCGCCATCAGCGCGGCCTTGTCACGCCTGCGCGGGCTGTTCGACGATCCTCTGTTCGTGCGTACCGGGCGCAGCATGGAACCCTCGGCACGGGCGGTAGAGATCTTCGCCTTGCTGTCGCCGGCCCTGGATTCGATTTCCACCGCCGTCAGCCGCGCCGCCGAATTCGATCCAGCCACCAGCACCGCGGTGTTTCGCATCGGCCTGTCGGACGATGTGGAGTTCGCCCTGCTGCCGCAACTGCTCAAACGCCTGCGCGCCGAAGCGCCGGGCATCGTGCTGGTAATCCGTCGCGTCAACTACATCCTGATGCCCGGCCTGCTGGCCTCCGGGGAAATCTCCATTGGCGTCAGCTACACCGCCGACCTGCCGGCCAACGCCAAGCGCAAACTGCTGCGGCGCAGCCTGCCCAAGCTGCTGCGCGCCGACAGCGTACCCGGCGCCCTGAGCCTGGATGACTTCTGCGCCCGCCCCCACGCCCTGGTCTCATTCGCTGGCGACCTCAGCGGGTTTATCGACGAAGAGTTGGAAAAACTCGACCGTAAGCGCCACGTAGTACTGGCCGTGCCACAGTTCAACGGCCTGGGCACCCTGCTGGCCGGCACCGACATCCTGGCGACCGTGCCGGACTACACCGCCGAAGCCCTGACCGCCGCCGGCGGCCTGCGCGCCGAAGACCCACCGTTGCCGGTGCGCAGCTTTGAACTGCACATGGCATGGCGAGGGTCGCAGGATAATGACCCGGGGGAACGGTGGTTGCGTTCGCGGATTCAGATGTTTTTTGGGGATCCTGAGAGTCTTTAGGCGTTGTCGGGCGGGCTGTTTAGTTGATCATTTCTGGCTTTTCATAGGTCATGAAGGCCCATTCACTTCCAGACTATTGCTACATTGGTGGCATATCTGAGGGCATACTTTGGATGGTTTGAAAAGGATGCCCCCACCTTTACGAGGCTATTGAGAATCGGTAAGCCGGTACTTTCCGGCCTCAATCTTCACCATGAGCTTCTGCCCGCAGAGACTGCCTATTGTTCGGCCCGCAAGGCTCTCGATGGAGTCATCTAAATCACTGGGTACCAACCCTTCCCGCAACCATTGTACTACTTGGGATTTGGTGGCAACGGTCGCCTCATTGCGCATCCGAAACTCGACGATCGTAGTGGCGAGGAATAGGACAGGGACTTCACTAATCCCATGCACTGGGTCATTAGAGCGCGGAAATTGAAAATTGCCGACCAGTGCGGCCACCTTGATTAAAGACTGCCCGCGCTTCATTGGTCGCGCAGTACCCAATTCAACCGCCTGCTGGGCGACCTCAAAAACCTTGGCCTCGTCCAATGGCTCCGCGAGGCAAGTCAGACATGCGCCGTACATGTTATGCGGTGTCATCGTATTGCATTCGGTGCAGGGCTTGAGATAGCCCTCTGTCAGTTCATTATGCACAAAGTCGATTCCAGCTATGGAAACACCTGTCGATAGCGATATCCACCAGCCCCAAAGCTGAACTCCGCGATTGCTCCATCTGGCGCCGCCTTCATATACCCATCGCCTCCATCGGCTTGCGTAAACAAATCCTTCGCCGAAGATTTCGTGTCTTCCGCCCAAGTCGGCGTATTTCCGCATTCTGTTAACGATAAACCGTGGGGCCGGAGCACGGGCATCCTGATCGAGCACTGATTTGCGATCAATATTCTCCAAACCTTTGCGAAGGAAATCTGATTTTACGCTGCTCTGACCCACAAGCAGTTCAATAGGCACGATGATGTAGGCACGGGTGGTGGCTCGTCCGAGAGCGCAAGCCAATGTGATGTCATCCATTTCGAAGCCTGCTACGACGATGACGACTGGCGCCTCCATACCGCGATACGCCGAGATCGTGGAGCGTGGAACATCGATCTCCTCAAGCGACGAGGAGAACTGACTGAGCACGATCAAGTCCTCGTTCATGACACCGGATTTAGCAAGGCTCGCCGTCATGGTCTGGATTGTCTTGGAAACATCCCAGCTAATGCTTCTGGACAAGTCCTCAACGGAGATCGGCCGAGGGCAATTCACCTCATGTCGTAGCGGTAGCATCTCCATCATCGTCTGAGTGATGCCTCCGGGATTCCGGTAGACCGTTGTCAGATAGAAGAATCGCTCGCCATAGGTATCCTCCAGAAATCGATAGGAACTGCCTTTTTCGATCCCAGGTAGTACCTGGAGCTCATCAGCAAAAACGAACTTGCGTGCGTTGGCGAAATGGTCGCGCAGCGCCAAGTGATCGGCCTCATTGAGCGCCTGGGCCTCATCGACGATCAACGCCGCGTACTGTTGATCTACCGACCCATGCAGGGCCAGGTGATGCTCGTCATAGTTGGGCTCGCCGGAGCTGTTTTCCCTGTTCCGCTTGCCCTGGGACTCGCAGTAGGAATGAAAGGTTTGAACAGTCACCGCCCGGCCAAACTGGCTCAATTGAGCGGCCACCTTATGCGTAATCTGGCGGTTCTTCAGAAGGAACATTACCTTGAGGTCCCGAGCGACAAACTGCTCAGCAAGAGAACGCGCTATCAACGTCTTGCCGCTGCCCGAAAACCCCGCGATCAACCTTCGATCAGAGTCGACGCACAATGCCACCTGATTCGCCTGCTTTTTGTCTAATTGAAGCCACAACTCGCTGTCCGCAACGATTTTCCGGCCAAGAGCCCCTTCCCGTAATTCCCGCGGCCAGACGGAGTCGAGAAATTGTTTGATTTCATGGCTGAAATTATCCTTGATGTCGTAGTTCAGTGCGGACTTCCAGTGCGCCATCAATTGCATGATGCGCGAAGGCATGTCCTGACGGTGCTTTTGGAGGATTAGAATACCGTCGGGCAACTGCCGGTCGAGCGGCACGTATGCACTGGCGATTTGCGAGCTCTCCAGATCGAAGTCTGGAAAATGCACTGCATAACCGACTGGGCACTTCATCTGCCACGATTGCAACATATCGACGAGGACGAAAGCGTTGTCCTTGACCTGATTCAGAGGATCGATTTCATAACCGTCACGTTCGTGAATGAATCGAACGCCCGACGGCTGATACAAACCTGACTTCGTCTCTATGCAAAGCATACCCAGCTCCGCATGTAAGATTACGAAGTCCACCTCGCCAGACAGGTGCCTCCTCTCTAAGGAAACTCGCAGGTAGTCCTGCAGATCCTGCGAGTACACCCGCTTTGTCCGGCCGCGTAGCCAAGGTAGCGAGTGGATGACGACAAACCCATCGTCAAGTGCCGCTAGTTCCTGAAAAAGCGTAAATTCGCCTTTGCTGCGGAATTCCGCATGATCGAGTGCTGGAAAGAATTTGGCCATGGATGGAAGAAACGCTATGTCAGTTGGGGCATAGTAAGGCACTGGATGCACCCGTGTCCTCTCATCCACCAACCTATCAATGGTACCGTTCCGATCAGACCAGACCGGGCGGAAATTACCGAATCGATAGTCACGTTGTACCCTACTGTAGTGGTACTGAGCGCTCAAGCCACCGTGTTACACCACCTTCTGGACCTGATCCGCTTCAGGCTCTAGCGCATCCACAGTAGCGACATGGTTGGTGATGCCGAAAGGAATGTGCACGGATGGAGCAACTGCGCTAGTCGATTTAAGGTGCCCTGATTGGTCATCGAAGAAGATGTGTGGTTTCAATACACCTAAAATTTTTCCTTTCTCGATGCCACCCAGGAAGAATGCGTCATTGGCCATGACACCCCAACTCTTGAGTGTATTCATCGCACGCTCATGAGACGGAGCATTGCGGGCTGTGACGATCGAGACGCGTATGCGGTTTTCGTATTTAGGATTGAGCTTTTTGTTCTTCTCCTCGACCGACTGGATTTTGGATATCCGCACCATGAACTCCTTCAGCGGCCCCGGGTTATGGGGCTGCATAACGTTCTTCACTTCGTGCGCATGGAACTCAGACAATCCAGAGGCCTGCATGATCGTTTCGGACTCATCGCCAGCGAGTACGCCGTCAAAGTCGAATGCGATGCGTAGGGTTTTATCAGTTTCGTCGTCTTCAAATTTTGAATCGAGCACCTGGCCAGCCGGGTACCCGGCCTTGATAGCCGCTTCCACGTCTTTTTTGTCACCCGACAAAAATAAAGCGATATTCAGTGCTGGTATGTATTCATAAGGGGATTTTCCTTGCATGAAAATCGCCCTTGTCATCCCAAGCCCGTAGTGCTCGATAGTCTTCAGTACGCGCAGCCCAGTGTCGGGATCATTGCGCGAAAGAAGTATTACCTCAACGAGCGGATCCGTAGGATCGACGCTCAGGTCATTCACTGACAGTAAGCGCTTGATGAAGGGGAACGCTATCCCCTTAGGAAGCGGGACGTGAAGATTTTTTTGCTGAAACTTGCGGTATTCCTCCTCCCCCTGACTCTGAAACACTGCGTCCGATGCCAACAAATCAAACACAGCGCTGGAAGCGACACCGATCACCAGGCGATTTTCTAACTCGTAGGGCATTGGAACCTCTCTTGATGCCTCTAAACGCAAATATTGATGGGCATCGAACATGTCAGGGCGGATCGAGAAGCACACATCGCGCGGCTCCTCCCACGCACAGTCAGGCATATCAATTCTCAAATCAATCTGCAGGTTGCTTTATTATGGACGGATGACTTTGAACCTTGCTGATTGGCGCCGAGTCACCCATCACCTGATCGCCGGATGTGGGCCCCAAGCTATTCTCCCGAGTGAAAATGGCATAATATGCCAACAATCAAAAGTACCTGCTTGCATCGAACTGGAGCTAGTTATGGCGACGCGAAACGTTGTGCTCACCCCTCACCAGGATCAGGTTATCCACGACCTGGTGCAGTCCGGCCGTTATCAGAATGCCAGCGAAGTGATGCGGGAAGGTTTGCGGCTATTGGAACAGCGTGTCGCCGAAGACACCGCCAAAATTGAGGCACTACGCCACGCGACCTCGATCGGCATCATGGATCTTGCGCACGAGCGCTTTACTCAGGTAAACGAAGGGGATCTGGAGCACTACCTCGAGGCCTTGAGCCTGGAAGCAACCCTCCCCGCGAGAGGCAAACACTGAGCATGCCGCGGTATCGTGTTTCCAACACAGCACGCGCCGACATTGTCGACATCCTCAGGCTCTCCCAGACGCAGTTCGGCGATCAAGCGCGCCAGCGCTACCAGACGCTGATCCTCGCGGCGCTGCAAGCGCTTGCCGACACGCCTTGTCGCATTGGCAGCCACGATCGCGATGAGCTTGCACCGGGCCTTCGCAGCTATCACCTCATCTATTCACGCCAGCAGGCCAAACAAACCCATGGAATGGTCAAAAAACCACGCCATATCGTGTTCTATCGTGTGGCAAACGACGACATTATCGAGGTCGTAAGACTCCTTCATGACGCCATGGAAGTGCAGTTGCACTTACCTACGATTGATCAGCGACCTGGCCCAACGGATTAACTGGCCAGGTATAGCAAAGGTAAGCCCCTCCTCTAAATCTCAATCTGAGCGCCCTTGTGATCAGCCGACTTGGCGGGCAATTGAAGCGGGAGGTTCCGGAGCCAACCTGGCTATCGAGGCCCACGACCAGAATCACTACTTTCAACTTTGCGCACCACTTTCAATGCAGAACAACCGCTTCTTAGGCGTTTCCCGCGATCAGGCGCCTAGCATTGCTACAGTTGTCGATGGACACGCATATCGATGCCCCAGGCGACCAGAGCCCTGGCAAAATCACGCAGAGTACGAGTATCTCGCGAGTTAATTTCAAGTTAGATGCTGAAAGACCCGACAACCCTGCTTAAGGTGTCGACTCATTACTCATATCCTCTTCCAAGTGACCGAGGGTTTACCAGATACGGGTCGCTGATCAAGTGTCCGCAGGCGCACTGAATACCAGCCACGGCGATGCTGGAGTTCGACAGAGATCGCCACTCGCGTACTCGGTGCGAACAGGGGCAAAAGTGGGGGCATGCTTTGGATGGTTTGAAAAGGACGCCCCAGCCTAACGCTCAGCAATCCCTTCTTGGAGAATCAACCGCTGCTCGCCACCGTAGTGTCACGGCATCGACGCAAGCGCCACATTTCCTTTTTTAGAAAATCACCGCACCTCCTGCGCATTGCCCAAGAAACGATCGAGCACATTTTTTGTGATCATCACGGTGTAAATGTCTGCCTGCATCAGCCCATGCACCCATTCACACGTGGCGGCGGTAAAGACCTCGCCGCGACCTTTGTGGAAGTGCACTACCATGCCCGCCCCACGGCTGTGCAACGCGATGCTGCCGTCGCTGAGGTCGGGCGCCAGGATGGACGCACGAAACCGGGCATCGCCGTCGCCGAGCATGAATGAGTAGGCATCCTCGGATCGGCCATGCTCGGCATTGGTCGCCCAACCCATTGCGAGAATTTGCAATCCGCTGGGCGCCCCGTCTGTGCCGAGCGGTTCTGGAAGGCCGTCGACGAACGTGTATTCGAGGCCATCCACTTCATAGCCAAAGATGTTGGCTTCGTCTGCGAACATGTCCGCGTAGCCGAGGCCCGTGCCCATAAATGCCCAGTGCTCAGGCCTGAAGACCGTGTACCCGCGCGGGTTGCGCGGTGCCATCCCGCCAAAGCTACCGTATATCCCGCGCAGAGCATTCACCCCGAACGTCGATGCCCCAGGGTGATTTACCCGCGGATCTTCCCAGGCCCCCGTTTGCCGATGAGGCTCGGTAGCCGCCACAGGATCGAGCGCGCCAGCATCGTACTTGTAGGCCACCTGCCGCCGCCCCTCATCCTCCAGGCGAATCTGCCACATAAAATTGCCGGCGAATCGCGCGACCCTGCCGCCCTCCTCGACAAAGGCGTCGACATGGTCGCGCATTTCCCGCGTCCAGTACTCGTCGTGCCCGGCGAAGACAGCGCAGGCGTAGCCCTTAAGCGCGTGCGGGTCGTGATGCAAATCGTCCTGGGTGAGGATATGCACCGTATATCCTTGCTGTTCGGCCCAGACCACAAAGGGTCTCTCGTAAGAAGCCCACCCCGCCAGCGCGTAGTACTTGGCGTACCCATTAAGGCCAGCCCATTCGATGAACTCATAGCGCGCTGGCCCTGGCTGGCGGGGCCGGGTCGCGTTGACGCAACGTGGCGCATCGTCCGGCAGCCACACCTGCCCTCGCGCCCAGGGGCGCTGCGCCGACAGCAACGGTGAGCGGCCACGCGGCGTGCCGGGGTGAAGGCCAAAGTAATGATTGGCACCACCCCAGTCGTTATAAGCGGCCCACGTCGATGTGGCCGCGACGAGTACCAAGGCATCGGCACGCTTGCGCAGCGCCTTGACGATGAACAGATGATGCCCGAGGACGCTGCCAGCGCCGTCCCGTACTTCCACTATATAGCCACCCTGCTCGGCATCAGCCGGGATTGACCATTGCATGAAGACTGGCCATTGGCAGCCATGCTCATAGGCACGTTCAGGTATGGGGTGGAATCGAGCATCCAGGCTGTCGGTGGTATGCAGCGTGCGGGCAATGGCTCCATCGCGATAGATCCTGAGCGTCACTTGCGGGCAGTTCGACGACAGATAAAGGCAAACCGATTCACCCGGGCTATAGGCGCGGCGATCCGAATAGCACCAGCCGGCCGCCGGGCCTGACTCTGAAGGCACTTCAACCCAGGTCTCGCGTGCGGCCTGACGTGGCCCTGAAGTCTGACTGACAGTCACGCTGGCGCCGGGTCGCTCACCTCGTGCAGCGGGGGTTTTGAGGTCTGTGGAGGTCATTGAGTCGTACTCCTTTATTCGGCTGATTCGGCGGATCGACCAGCCAAGGCATTTACCCCGACTCGAGCGCCAGGCGCCTCGATGTGCGCAAGGTCGATGCCCGCCGTTTCGTCGATCAGAAACCCTGCCAGGACGGTGACTACGCCCAACCCGATGACGTAGCTGACGTACAGATAGCCAAGGTCGGCGCCGCTAAGATAGTTGTGCAGATAGGGGGCAGTGCCGCCAAAGATCGCCACTGACACCGACGAGACCAAGCCGACACCTTGGGCCCGCGCCTGGGTGGGTACCTGCTCGGAGAGCACTGCGGGGAAAATCGCCGCGATCAGCGACCAGGCGCCCAGCCCCAGCACCTGGGCCAAGAACAGCGTGTAGGGCTCAGTGGTCACCATTATCGAGATGGGATAGGTCAGAACGATCACGCCCAGGCCCCAGGCGATGACCATGGGGCGGCGGCCTACCCGATCGGACAACATCCCGCAAAGCGGCAACCAGCACACACAGAGGATCTGCGCGAGAAGACTGGCAACATAGGCACCCGTGGCGTCCATGCCCTGGGCAATCGCCGTCGCGGCGCCGAACGTGACCCAAGCGTAGTAAGTGACATTGGCGGCCGCTGCAAGCATGACGATGTTACGCGCGACACGCAGCATCTGCGCCGTGGACAGCTTGCGCGGCGGCCGCGCTTGCCCCTGCTGCGCTACAAACACATGCGATTCCTGCGCGCCGCGACGCAAGAACAGCGCGTAAATACCGAGCACTCCACCCATGGCGAAGCCTATCCTCCAGCCGTAGTCACTCATGGCCTGCGCACCCAGCAACCAGGTGAGTGTTGCCGCCACGGCCGTCGCCGCCATCACCCCTAGCGTCACCCCCACATAGACCGAACTCGACCATAAGCCACGGTGTTTGCTTGGGGCGATCTCGGCGACATAGGTGTAGGAAACCCCGGTCTCGCCACCATGGGCGAGCCCCTGCATGAGCCGGAAAAACAGCAGCGCGACCGAGGCATACAGGCCGATGCTCTGGTAGTCGGGAATAAGCGCGATGCCCAGGCTGCTGATCGCCAGCAGCAGCATGGTGAGCACCATGATGGTCCGACGCCCCAGCCGGTCGCTCAGTCGGCCAAACAACCATCCGCCGATAGGGCGCGCGACAAAGCCAACTGCAAACACAGCCAGGGTCGCGAGCATCGCCGAGCGCGCATCGGTCTTGTCGAACAGATTGCTTGCCAGGTACACCGAGAAGGTTGCGTACAGGGTCCAGTCAAACCATTCGAGCGCATTGCCAATACCTGCCGCGCGCAACGATTTGAGGCGTCCTTGGTGAGACGTCGTATTGTTCATGGGTTAATTCCTGATTGGATGGGATCGAAGCGATTTGGCAAACCTGATCAAAGATGCAACGCAGTCTTGGTCTGGCGAACGCCCTGGGCAGAAGGGACGCGGACCCGCAGCGCAATCAACAGCGCGGCCAGCAGCATCAGCACGGCCGCTGCGACGAATACGCCTGCGCTGCCACCGAGGCTGAACACTGCACCGCCAGCGGCGGCGCCTGTTGCGATGGCGGATTGCACAGATGCCACCACCATGCCTCCGGCGCTTTCCGCCTGATCAGGTACCGCACTGGCAACCCAGTTCGACCACGCTACCGGCACACCACCAAAGGCCAAGCCCCAGATCGCCAGGAGTATCGCCTGCCCCGGCAACGATGCCGGCAACAGCACCAACGCCAGTGCTGCAACGCCGACCAGGGCGGGCATCAACACCAGAGTGGCCAGCGGGTGGCGCTCCAACAGCCTCCCGGCCAACAGCGTGCCGACGAAGTTGGCCACACCGAACCCCAGTAACATCAGTGACAGCCCTTGCGAGCCAATGCCCGTAGTCCCTTCAAGGAATGGCCGAACATAAGTGAACATCGCGAAGTGCCCGCTGTGCACCAGCACGCAACCGAACATCCCCATGGCGATGCCTGGGCGCTGCAGCACCTCTAAAACAGTGCGCAGTCTTGCCGGCCGACGCGGCGCGAGGCGCGGCAGAGTGAACGACTGAAAAGCCAGGGTCACCATGCCTACCGCCGCCGCTGCAAAGAACGCGCTGCGCCAGCCATACAGCCCGCCCAGATAGCTGCCCAGCGGCACTGCAACGACCGTCCCGATGGCAATGCCACTGAAAATGATCGATAGCGCCCGGGGCAATAGCGCACTCGGCACCAACCGCATTGCTACCGCCGCCGCCATGCTCCAGAACCCGCCAAGGGCGATACCCAGCAAGATGCGCATCAACAACAGCACCGCGAAGCTGGAGGAAACGGCGACCAACAGATTGGAAGCGACCATCAACGTGGAAAACCCCAGCAACACCCAACGCCGGTCGATGCCACGGGTCAGGCCAGGCACCAACAAGCCGGCGAACAGCGCTACGACGGCTGTCACCGTTACCGCCTGGCCAGCCAGCGCTTCGGACACCCCCAGGTCAGTCGCCATCAGCGTCAACAAACTGGCCGGAAGGTACTCAGCGGTCAGTAACCCGAACACCCCCATTGCCAACGAAAAGACGGCCATCCACGCGGGGGTCGCAGGCTCAACCTCCAAGTCGGCGCCAGGATGGCGGTCAGGGACGGCATTACATACACAGTCGGTCATCGTACGGATCTCCCAATCTTCATTACGAACCGAAGTCTAGTCGCCGTAATCCGGATGATCTATGATTGAAAATCTCTACTTTTTGACTGAAACACCTGAACGATGCCTACTGACCAGTTTGCTCTCTCTTCGGACCTCATCAACGAGCTATTGCGTGGCATGCGCCTGCGTGGCGTCGAATACCGGCGTATTCAGGCAGGCCCCGCCTTCGGTTTGGGCTTCCCGGAAAAACCTGGGCACGCCTGGTTCCACTTCATCGCCGTCGGCAATGCGTTGCTGCGCATGGAGGATGGCACCACCTACGAACTGTCTGCCGGCAACGCCGTGTTCATCTCCCATGGCGCGGCCCATCAACTGCTTTCACATCCGCACGCGCCTGTTCTAGACATCGACCGTCTAGACGGCGCCCCGCTCGGTGACACCGTCAGCGCAGTGGATGCCGGCGCCGATGCCAGCTCCACGCCGAGCACTATTTTGTTCAGTGGTTGTATGGAGTTTGAATTGGGCAGTATCCATGGCCTTGGCAAGCTGATGCCGGGCCTGATGCTGATTGATGCCGGCGGCCAGCGTTACCCCGGCCTGGTACCAATCCTGACAACCATGGAACGCGAAGTTAGCGCCGCACGTGTCGGCTTCGCCGGTATCCTCGCGCGCTTGGCCGACGTGGTGGCTGCCATGGTCGTGCGCGGCTGGGTGGAGTGCGCCTGCGGCAATGCCTCAGGCCTGGTCGCCGCCTTGCGCGATCCACGCTTGGCCGGCGCGCTGCTTGCGCTCCATCAGCAACCGGGCCGCGACTGGACCGTTGCGCAGTTGGCCGAGCACTGCAATACCTCACGCTCGGTCTTCGCGGACCGCTTCCAACTGACGATTGGCATGGCCCCGCTGCGCTATGTCACCGAACTGCGCATGCGGCTGGCGAGCCAGTGGCTGACCCTCGAAAGGCTACCGATTGAAGAGGTAGCGCAGCGTTTGGGCTATACATCTCAGGCCGCTTTCAGTCGCGCATTCAAGCGCATCACGGGCAAAACGCCTGGATTGAGTCGTAAGGTGAGGCAGCCCGCTGTTACTTGAAACCGAGTCGATGATCCACGCCTCTGACTCATTTACCGCCCGTTACGTCCAGGAACGTACCGGTCACGAACGATGCCTCGGCGCTCGCCAACCATAGAATCGCGCGGGCCACTTCCTCAGGCTGTCCGCCCCGCCCCATGGGGATCGAGTCCTTGACACGATCGACCCGCCCCGGCTCACCGCCGCTGGCATGCATGTCGGTATAAATATGCCCGGGGCGAATACAGTTGACGCGTATGCCTTCCCGAGCCACCTCCTTTGCAAAGCCAATGGTGAACGTCTCCAACGCCCCCTTTGACGCCGCATAGTCGACGTACTCATTGGGACTGCCAAGGCGCGCGGAGGCCGATGAGACATTGATCACTACGCCGCCCGGGCCGTTGTGACGGTAAGCCATGCGCTTTATCGCCTGTTGCGCGCAGAGAATTGGCCCAATGGCATTGACCGCAAAGATGCGCTGCATCCGCTCGAAGCCGAGCTCTTCCAGGCGTGATTGAGGCGCCAGCATCCCGGCGTTATTGACCAGGACGTCAATGCGGCCGAATGTGCGATCGATGGCCGCGAACAAATCGGCCACCTGCTGGGGGTCCGCACTCTCTGCCCGCATCGCCAAGGCTTTGCGCCCCAACGCTTCAATATCCGCAACCACCGCCCGCGCTGCGGGCTCGTTGGCAACGTAGCTGATAGCCACGTCATAACCTCTTGCCGCAGCCAGCCGGGCGGTTGCCGCCCCTACTCCCCGACTTCCACCCGTGATTAGAATCAGCGGTACCTGCGAGACGTTGACCATGACATATAGCTCCTGCGCTGCTGGCTGTATCAGCCGATGATGAGGGTGCCGCTGGCGATCACTGCGCATGCCAGTATCCGGCGCGCGGTGAGCGTCTCGCCGAGAAACACATAGCCGATCAACACCGCAAACAGCACGCTGGTTTCGCGCAATGCCGATACCGCCCCCAGGGGCGCTTCGGTCATGGCGTAGATGACCATTCCATACGCAAGCAAAGAGACCAGCCCGCCGACCAAAGCGGTCACTGTTCCGGGCCTCACGCAGAACAAGCTGCGGGTGTCACGCAGGCCGATGTAGACCACTGGCATCAGCACGCCCCACAGGGCGCACATCCACACGGTGTACGCAAGCGGCGCGCCGGAGAGCCTGGCGCCGATGCCGTCGACCACGCTGTAGGCCGCGATAAAGCCGCCCGTACCCAGCGCATAGGGCAAGCTGGGAACCGACAGACTGCGCCCTCTGAAGGCCAACGAAATAATCCCGCCTGACACCAGCGCAATCCCCAGCAATTGGCCGGGCGTGATGTTTTCTGCGGCAAAAACCGCGGCCCCCAAGGTAACCAGCACCGGCGACGAACCCCGTGCAATCGGATAGACCTGCCCCAAGTCGCCGACCCGGTAACTGCGCACCAGAAACAGGTTGTAGCCCACATGCAGCAATCCCGAAAGCACCGCGTAGCCCCAGCTCTCAATCGCGGGGGGCACCATGAACACTGCGGCGACGACACAGGTGATGGCGATGGCAATGCACATCACCGTCATGGACCACAACCGATCGGCACCGCTACGCAGCAGCGCATTCCAGCTGGCATGCAGGAGCGCGGCGAAAAGCACGAGGAAGATGATATGAATAGGCATGCGCCACTCTAGGCAATGCCGCGCCGGGACTAAAGCGAAGTCTCCTCATCGCAGCATGAACGGATGCTCATAATTCACTCGTCCAGCCGTTGGACTTTCAGTGCCTCGCCGACCAACCATTGGCGAAAGCTGGCGATGTGCGGTTGCGATTCAATGCCCTTGGGGCATACGAAGTAGTAAGCCAATGGCGATGGAAGCGGCACATCAAACAGTCGCACCAAACGGCCATCGCTGATTTCGTTCTCGACATGCCCGCTGCGCACCAATGCGACGCCCTGGCCGAGCAAGGCCGCCTCGACCGTCATGTTGGTATCGCCAAACCTGACGCTCTCCTTGAGCGGCAAATAGGCCAGCCCGACGGCTTGAAACCATACCTCCCATTTAGGCACCAACTCGGCACCGTCCCGCGTCAGCAGCGGGAAATGCAACAGGTCTGCGGGGCTCTGCGGAGTCCCGACGCGCCGCAACAGTTCGGGGCTGGCCACAGGAAACACCTGCTCCCCAAACAGGAACTCAGAATGCAGACCGGGGTAGTTGCCCTTGCCGAGCCTGATCGCAACATCCGCCTGGCCGTGGGAGAAGTGGATTATTTTATCCGTGGTGTCCAGCGAGACCAGCAGCTCGGGGTACTGACGAGAGAGACGCGGCAAGCGTGGCAGCAGCCATTTGAGCGCGAAGGAATAGGTGGTGCTGACGCTGAGTCGAACCCTGTCTTTTTGCTCGCGCAAATCACCCAGAGTCGCCTCCAGGCTGATGAAAAACTCCCGCACGATCGGCGCCAGCGCAGCCCCCGCTGCCGTGAGGCGTAACGTCTTGCTACGCTCAAACAACTGCACGCCCCACAGCGCCTCAAGGTGCTTGAGCTGGTGACTGACCGCGCTTTGAGTGACATGTAGCTCCTGTGCGGCTGCAGTAAATGTCGGATGGCGGGTAGCAACTTCAAAAGCGCGTAAGGTGGCGGTGGGCGGTAGGTCTCTCATAAGGCGGAGTTCATTCAGTTATCGGAAAAGCACATACATGAACGTTAGCTCATGCAGCTGCCAAATTCACTGTAAACATCGCCTTCCTAGCGAGGCAGTGGCTCAACTGAAACTGGATGTTCAACGACGCAAAGGATTTTCGGTGTGCTGGATAGGCGAGTAATCACACGCGAAAGCATCGCCTTGCCGGGGCATCTGCTCATGCTATGTCCAAGGTAGCGCTCGGGCTCCCATCGTTATCAGTTCAACACAATGATCTTTGAAACCAACTCTGCGCTGTTCTTGGCCTGCAGCTTTTTCATCAGCCGGGCCCGATGGACTTCGACAGTGCGGTGGGAAATGTTCAACTTGCGGCCGATTTCCTTGCAGGTCAGGCCGTTGACAATGTACGCCGAGATTTCCCGTTCCCGTGGCGTCAAGTTGACCGTCGCGTGGAACACGCGATCCATGCGCTCGAAATGCCAGACCATCAACTGAAACGGATCATTGGGCGTCAGCGTGTAGCCATTGGCCCTGGTCCAGAACACTTCCCCGCTGTGATGCTGCATAAAGCGCTCATCGGAATAGGAGCCGTTCTTGCTGTGCTGTAGCCAGCTCAGACTGCGTTCGCCTATAGCTTTATAGTCGGTTTGAGAGGGATAAAGCTTGAGGATTAGCTCACCGATCAGCTCGTCGCGCTGGAACCCGAACAAGTCGAGAAATGCCACGTTGAGATCAAGCATGCGACGGTTGCCGGTGATCACTTGGGGAGCCGGCGATACTTGAAACGCTAGCCGTTCAAGGTCTTCCAGTTGATCTCTCATTGTGCAGTCCTGCTGCTTTTTATGGATATGAGCCCAGTATCGGCCAGTTCCGCTACTCACCCCTATACGTAGTTGCACGAACTAGCGATCAGACTTTGCTGTGGGCCATTGTAGTGAACGCCCGCCTCGCAAAGGAAAAATAACAATGGCTAAAAATACCGTTTCCATCGTCGCCGCTGGACACAGCCGCTTCGGTCGAGTGACTGATTTGACCCTCGAAGATCTGATCGTGCAAGTTACCCGCGAAGCGCTCACCGATGCGGCCGTCGATGCGTCTGAGATCGACGCAATCTTCCTCGGCCACTTCAATTCGGGCATGGTGCCTGACGGTTTTCCGGCCTCCTTGGTGCTGCAAGCGGACCCTGCGCTTCGCTTCAAACCAGCCACCCGTTGCGAAAACGCCTGCGCGTCAGGCTCAGCCGCCATTCAGGCCGGGATCAACGCGATTCTTTCGGGCTCGGCAGACCTGGTGCTGGTGATTGGCGCAGAAAAAATGACCGCCAACACTACCGCGCAAGTGACCAAGGCCCTTGCCGGTGCGGGTTATCAAAATGACACAGAGGAATCCGGCCTCAGCTTCCCGCAACTATTTGGCTTGGCGGCGCAGCAATACCTGCAGCGCTACCAGAGTCCGCTAGCGTCGATGGCGAAGATCGCCGTAAAGAACCATGCCAACGCACTGACCAATCCCCTGGCACAGATGCATAAGGCCATGAGTTTTGAGCACTGCAACACCGTGTCCGAGAGTAACCCGTACATCGCCGAGCCGCTGCGCCTGACCGATTGCTCATTGATCACCGATGGTGCCGCGGCCATCGTGTTGGCTTCGGCCGAGCGCGCCAAGCAGTTTCGCCGTGAAGTGCTGATTCGCGCGACGTCCCAGGTCAACGACTTCCTCCCCATCTCCCAGCGCGATCTGTTGGCCTTCGAAGGCCCGCAGCGAGCCATTCAGAACGCGTTGCGCAGCGCGCAAGTGACGTTGAGCGACATCAATTTCGCCGAGGTCCACGACTGTTTCACTATCGCCGAATTGCTGATCTACGAAGCCATGGGGCTGGCGCCGAGAGGCGAAGGCCATCGCGCGCTGGATGACGGCATCGTGCAGGCCGACGGGCGACTTCCGGTCAACCTGTCTGGCGGGCTCAAAGCCAAGGGGCATCCAGTGGGCGCCACGGGCGTGTCGATGCACGCCATGGCCTTCCGACAATTGACCGCAGAGGCTGTCGGTATCGCTGTACCCGACGCCGAGTTCGGGCTGCTGTTCAACATGGGCGGAATGGCCGTGGCCAACTACGCCTCGGTGCTTCAGGCGCGGAGAGCCTAGCGATGAACATTGCCAATTGGCTGAACGACGCGGCCCATCGTTGGCCGACGCGGCCTGCGTTATTCGAAGGTGATCGACAAGTGGCCGACTACCAGAACTTCGCCAGAAACGTACGGGTGCGGGCCCTAGCGCTGAGCGATCACCACGGTATTCAGGCCGGCGACCGTGTCGCCCTCTTCATGAAAAACTGCTGCCAATACCTGGAACTGCTGTACGCCATCTGGTGGATCGGCGCAGTCGCAGTGCCGATCAACTGTAAACTGCATCGCAACGAAGCCGCCTGGATCGCCGACAACGCGCAAGCGCGGCTGATCTTCACCGACGACGGCAGGCTGTTTGATCAGGCCCAGTTGCCTGACGGGTGTAGGGAGTGGGAGGGGTTGGCCGATATTCTCGAGTCCTCGCTTGAGTTACTGCCCGCTTACACTCCAGCCCCACGTCATGCCGACGACCTGGCCTGGTTGTTCTACACCTCGGGCACCACCGGGCGCTCGAAAGGCGTGATGTTGTCCCATGGCAACCTGATAGCAATGTCGCTGTGTTACCCGATCGATGTCGACCCCGTGCGCGAAGGTGACTCGGTGGTGTACGCCGCACCGATGTCCCACGGCGCCGGGCTGTACAACTTCATTCATGTGCGTTGCGGCGCACGGCATGTGGTGCCGGTGTCTCGCGGGTTCAAAGCAGGCGAGCTATTCGAACTGGCCACTTCGCTTGGCAATGTGACGCTGTTCGCCGCGCCGACCATGGTCAAGCGCATGGTCGAGCAGGCGCGCCAGCAAGGTTATGCCGGTGAAGGCCTGAAAACCATCGTCTATGGTGGTGCGCCGATGTACCTGGCGGACTTGCAGAATGCCGTGGACACCTTTGGCCCTCGACTGGTGCAGATTTACGGCCAGGGTGAAAGCCCGATGACGGTTAGCGCCCTGCCACGGGAACTGATCGCTGATCGCAACCATAGGGATTGGGCACGTCTGGCATCGTCAGTGGGACGGGCGCAATCGTGCATCGAGATTCGCATCGTCGGTACTGCGCGCGAACCCCTTGGCGCCGGGCAAGCCGGAGAAATCGCGGTGCGCGGGGCAACGGTGATGCACGGTTACTGGCGCAACGAAGCCTCGACGCGGGAGGTCCTGGTGGATGGTTGGCTGTTCACCGGCGACATCGGCTACCTCGACGCACAGGGTTATCTGACCCTGACCGACCGCTCCAAGGACGTAATCATCACCGGCGGCAGCAACGTGTATCCGCGTGAGGTGGAAGAGGTGCTGGCGTCACATCCGGACGTATTCGAAGTGTGCGTGGTGGGCGAGCCGGACGCGGATTGGGGCGAGTCGGTGGTGGCATTCGTGGTCGCTCGTGACCAGAGCAGCCTGGATGAAAGTCAGCTCAACCAATGGTTTACCGAGCGCATGGCGTCGTTCAAGAAACCGAAGAAATACCTGTTTCGCACCGAGTTGCCGAAAAACAGTTACGGAAAAATCCTCAAAACCGACCTGCGCCAATGGCTCAAGGAGGCCGCCAGCGTGCCGGTTAACAGTGAACTGCGTGCTTTCCATCAATAAAAACAAGACAGGAATACAACGATGGCTACTCAACAACACAATCCAGCACGGCAGCGGCGCCGCGCGTTTATCGGCGCGACGTCCGGGCACCTCATCGAATGGTATGACTACGGCGTGTATGGTTTTCTGGCGGTGTACATCGGCCAGGCTTTTTTCGTGTCGGATGATCCCGCCACCAGTTTGCTCAGTAGCTTTGCCGCGTTCGCGTTGAGCTTCTTCATTCGGCCGTTGGGCGGCCTGTTTTTTGGCCCGTTGGCCGACAAGATCGGCCGGCGCAAAACGCTGATTGCCGTACTGTTAATGATGGCTGGCTCAACCTGCTTGCTGGGTTTGCTGCCCACTTACGCGTCCATCGGCATCGCGGCCCCTATCCTGCTAGTGCTGATCCGCTGCGTGCAGGGTTTCTCGGCCGGAGGCGAAATCGGCACGATCACCAGCTTCATTTCCGAGTACGCGGGCCCTGGTCGACGCGGGTTTTCTACCTGCTGGCTGATGGTGACCGCCGTTCTGGGGCTGGTGTTGGGCGGCGCTGTCGCCAACGGCATGACCTGGGTGCTGGGCGCCGAAACGATGCAGGCCGGAGGCTGGCGCATTCCGTTTCTGATCGCGGGCCCCATGGGCCTGATTTCGATGTACATCCGCCTCAAGCTAGAAGACAGCCCGGAATTTCTGGCGCTGCAAAAGGCCGGGGAAACATCGAAGGCGCCCTTGCGTGAAGTCTGGCAGTGGAAGCGGGCAATTACCTTGGTGTTTTTCATCATCACCTTGCACAGTTCGATCTTTTACCTGGTGCTGACGTTCGCCTCGACCTACATGTCGCGCATCCTGAAATTCGACAGCGGCACCACATTGTTTTACGTGTTCATCGCCAGCCTGTCGGCGGCCCTTGTGATGCCGCTGGGTGGTGCGTTCACCGACAAATACGGGCGTAAACCGTTCCTGATAGTCGTCGGGGTGTTGGCGACGCTGGCGATGTATTGGTTCTTTAAATCCGCGCCTAACGCGACGCCTGCGACGTTTTTCCTGCCCTTGATGGCCGTTGCGATCACGTTCGGGCTGTACGCGTCGTCGACCTACGCAACCATGAGCGAACTGTTGCCAACGCGTATCCGCTCGACCGGCATCGCGGTGGCCTACAACGTTCCGGTGGCCGTATTCGGCGGCAGCGCGCCGTTTATTTCAACGTGGTTGATCCAGCAAACCGGCGACATTACCTCACCGTGGTATTTCTACATTGGCACCGGTGTGATGTCGTTGATTGCCCTGACGGCGCTGCGCAAAGAAGATTTTGTAGCAGGCTCGGGGGTGGTGGAGTCACGTTCGAAGGCTTGCGAGGGTGTTCGGGACTTTGTGTAACTAGCGTTACTGTGACGATGTTATTGAAGAGCTTCATGACTGCATAGCCTGCGGAGAATGAAGCTCTGCTTGCACATTGACTTGCATTACCCATACGTTGACTGGCATGGCGGCCCCGCGCCTGGCGCACCGCTACGGCGCACTGCCATCAACACTGCGTCGGCAGCCCAATCACGCTCATTGAAGCCTGGCGCAGCGCTCTCCGATAATCACCACGTCATAAATGCTCATCGCTTTACCTCTCACCCAGCGGTACGTAATTTTTCCTGTAGGCACGCCCCAGGGTAACGATGGTCGCGTGCTGTTTCAGGCAAGCCGCTAGCAGTGCTTAGTGTTTACCGGCACGCTGTCAGTCCAATTGATCCAGCAAAGCCCTTTTGAAAAACAACCTCCCCTCACACTTCAGATTCAGGCGCCCAGCGGCGCAACAGCACGCTCGCGTTAACGCCACCAAAACCAAACCCATTTGAGAGTGCGTGCGTGATCACCATCTCCCGGGACTTGAGGCTTACCAGGTCAAGCCCAGCAGCAGCCTCATCGGCATGATTCAGGTTGAGCGTGGGAGGCACGATCTGGTCACGAAGGGCCAATACGGTAAAGATCGCCTCGATACCTCCGGCCGCACCTAGAAGATGCCCGGTGGCAGACTTGGTCGAGCTGATTGCCACGCCAGAACCACTCCCGAACACCGAACGAATGGCGGCCAACTCGCCCTTGTCACCGACCTGTGTGGAGGTCGCATGTGCGTTGATGTGCTGAACATCCGCGGGGCTGACAGCAGCCTGACGCAGTGCCTGCTCCATGGCGCGGCGTGCGCCGCTACCGTCCTCGGGACCTGCGGTCAGGTGATAGGCGTCGGCACTGGTGCCATAACCCACCAGTTCAGCCAGTGGCTTGGCGCCACGCGCAAGGGCATGCTCCAGTGACTCGATCACTAACAACCCCGCGCCTTCGGACATCACGAAGCCATCACGATCCCGATCAAAAGGCCGTGAAGCCTGCTGCGGGTGCTCGGAAAAACCGGTGGATAGCGCACGGGCCGCCGCAAAACATCCCAGGGTCACACGGTCGATCGCCGCTTCGGTACCGCCGCAAAGGGCGATATCTGCCTCACCACTTCTGATGATTCTGGCGGCATCGCCAATGGCCTGTACGCCGGCGGCACAAGCTGTTACCGGCGCGCCGAGCGGCCCTTTGAAACCGTGCCGGATGGAAACGTGCCCGGCCGCCATGTTGGCGAGAAAAGACGGTGCAGTGAATGGCGACAATCTGCGCGGGCCACGTGTGTCGGTGGTCCGCACAGCATCGGCAATCACACCAAACCCGCCCACGCCAGATGCAATAATCGTCGCGGTCCTTTGCTGGTCTGCGCTTTCAGTCGGGTGCCAGCCTGCCTGCTCAAGCGCCTCATGCGCCGCCACGAGGGCAAACTCAATGAAGCGATCCATCTTCTTGCGGTCCTTGGCCGAAATGATGCGCTCCGGGTCATAGCCCGCGATGGCGTCTTCCGCCAGTGACGGCACCTGACCGCCGACGGCAACACCCGTCCCCTCGGTCACCTCGTCTGGTAACTGGCGGATACCCGAGCGCCCTGCCAACAAGCGCTTCCAGACCTCCTCAACGCCGCACCCCAGCGGCCCTACAATGCCGACGCCCGTGACTACGATTCGTTTTTGACCGTTGAGCTTATTCATTGAACCCTCTTCATTTATCAGTCGAAAGTGCTTGGGTGGGTTTCGCTGTATGAGTGCTGCTCGCAGGCTCTGGACGGATCTTGAACCAGATGGAGTACATCGCGGGCAGGAATACCAACGTCACAATGGTTCCGACAAACGTGCCGCCGATCAAGGTGTAGGCCAGCGTCCCCCAGAAGACCGAATGGGTCAGCGGGATGAACGCCAGGATTGCCGCCATCGCCGTCAGCAAGACCGGTCGGGCCCGCTGTACCGTGGCTTCGACCACTGCGTGAAAAGGGTCCAGCCCTTCTTGTTCGTTGTGATGGATTTGCCCAATCAGAATCAGCGTATTGCGCATCAGGATGCCCGAGAGCGCGATCAGCCCGACCAGCGCGTTGATACCAAAGGGTTGTTGAAACAGTAACAAGGTCGGCACTACACCAATCAACCCCAGCGGCGAGGTGAGGAACACCATGATCATCGCGGAGATTGAGCGAACCTGCAGGATGATGACCAGCAGCGTCATGGCAATCATGATCGGGAACAGCGGCAACATCGCCGTACCGGCCTTGCCAGACTCCTCGATTGCACCCGCTTGCTCAATCCGATAGCCATCCGGCAGTTGGTCGATGATCGGCTGCAGCGCCTTCACAATCACACTCGAAACATCCGGCGGTTGCAGATCCTCGGCAATGTCGCCTCGTACAGTGATGGTCGGTGTACGGTCACGACGGCGAAGGATCGGATCCTCCATGCGTACATCGACCTCCCCTACCTGAGATAACGGAATCCGCTGACCCGCCGTGCCGACCAGGGTAAAGCCTTCGATCCTGGCGGGATCAAGGCGGATATCGCCTGCCGCGCGCCCGACCACCTGCACCGAGCGAATGTCCTCGCGAACCGCCGTGATCGGTACGCCAGCCAGCAGAAACTGCAGTTGCTGCGCGACTGCGTTTGACGTCAACCCCACGGCCTGCAAGCGGTCCTGATCCAGCGTGAAATGCAACGTCGGCGTCAGCGGGCCCCAGTCGGTGTTGACGGTTCTCATCATCGGACTGGCCTGCAACACGTCCTGAACCTGGCTGGCGATTTCGCGAAGTTTTACCGGGTCAGGTCCCATCACCCGATAGGCGACCGGGAATGGCGAGTACGGACCAAACACCAGTTGCGTGACCCTGACCCGCGCTTGCGGGGCAAGGCCTTCGGCAACCGCCTCGCGGAGCCGGAACTTGAGGGCTTCACGGGACTCCTGGCTGTCCGTCAGCACCACGATTTTGGCGAATGACGGATCCGGCAGTTCCGGTGCCATCGCCAGATAGAAACGCGGTGCACCTTGCCCGATGTAGGCCGTGACGATTTTTGCCTCATCCTGCTGTTGCAGCCAGGCTTCTATCTTGGCGGTGGTGGCGCTGGTCTGCTCAATGGACGTTCCATAGGGCATCTGCACTTCAATCAGCACCTCAGGCCGGTCCGAGGTCGGGAAGAACTGCTTCTTGACCAGGCCCATGCCGAGGATCGACACCACAAACAAAGCGATAACGGTACCTGCCACCAGCCATTTGCGCGCAATGACCTGCTTCAGCACCCGGCGGAAGCGGTTGTAATGACGGGTGTTATAGATCGCGGCATGGCCGCCCTCGACCTTCTTGACGTCCGGCAACATCTTCACGCCAAGATACGGGGTGAAGACCACGGCCACCACCCAGGAGGCGATGAGCGCGATGCCGACAATCCAGAACATGTTGCTGGTGTACTCGCCGGCTGTCGACTGCGCGAAGCCATTGGGCATAAAGCCGATCGCCGTTACCAAGGTACCAGACAGCATCGGCGCTGCCGTATGACTCCAGGCGTACGCGGACGCCTTGATGCGGTCGTAGCCCTCTTCCATTTTCACCACCATCATTTCGATAGCAATGATGGCGTCGTCCACCAGCAGGCCGAGCGCCAGAATCAATGAGCCGAGGGTAATCCGGTCAAAGTTCTTCCCCGTAGCCTCCATCACCACAAACACTACGGCCAATGTCAACGGCACCGCTGCCGCCACGACAACGCCGACACGCCAGCCCATGCTGAGAAAGCACACCAGCATCACCACGAGCAGTGCGACGAAGAACTTGACCATGAACTCGCCGACGGCCGAATCGATATTCACCGCTTGATCGGTGACTTTGGTAAGCGCCATGCCCAGCGGCATGCCCTGATTGATCTTGATCGTCTCCGCGTCCAGCGCCTTGCCGAGGTCCAGGCCGTTCCAGCCCTCGCGCATCACGATCCCCAACAACAATGCATCTTCACCGTTGTTACGTACGAGAAAGGTTTTGGGATCTTCATAACCACGTTCAATCGTCGCGACGTCAGAGAGTTTGAGCGTGCGTCCCTGGAGCGTAATAGGCGTATCCCGAATCTTCTGCAGCTTGTCGAAGGCGCCATCCAGGCGGAGGAAGACCTGGGGGCCCTCGGTCTCGATCGAGCCGGCGGGCGTGAGCACATTTTGATTGTTCAGCGCGGCAAAGATGTCCTGAGGCGATACGCCCAGGGTGGCCAGCCGATCATGGGAAAACGAGACAAAGATACGTTCGGGCTGCTCCCCGATAATATTGACCTTCTTCACACCCGGCACATGCAACAGGCGCTGGCGCAACGACTCGGCATCACGTACCAACAGGCGCTGTGGCTCACCTTTGGCTTTCAAGGCAAACAGGGCGAATGTCACGTCCGAGAATTCGTCGTTGACCATCGGCCCGATGACACCGGCCGGCAGCTTGATCGCCTCATCATCGAGCTTTTTACGCGCCTGATAGAACTCCTCCTGCACCTGCGACGGCGGCGTGCTATCGAGCAATGACAGCATCGTGAACGCCAGGCCTGGGCGGGTATAGGTTTCCGAGCGGTCGTACCACTTCAGTTCCTGCAGGCGCTTTTCAAGCGGCTCTGCGACCTGATCCTGCATCTCCTGGGCAGTCGCCCCCGGCCACGCGGTGATCACCGTCAACTGCTTGACCGTAAAGGGAGGATCCTCCGCGCGTCCCAACTGGAAGAACGACAGGATGCCCGCAACGGCAATCAGGAAGATCAAAAATACCGTGATCGAGCGCTCGCGTACGGCGAGCGCCGAAAGGTTGAAGCGACCCTCGCTCATGGATGAGTCCCCGCAACGTTGACGTCACCCTGTTGAGCCAGCCGCACCTCTTCGCCTTCGCGCAGCAGGTGTGCGCCCAAGGCTACGACAGGCTCGCCTTCCTTGAGGTCGCCTGCGACGCGTGCTGCGTCGTCGCTTAAACCCAGGACCTGTACAGGCCGCCAGCTCACTTTCGCCGATGTACCGGCGATGACCCACACCCCCGTCCCCGTGCCTGGGTCATAAACCGCCGCGATGGGTACTTGCAGCACCGGCCCCTGCGCCGCGCCGTCGGCAATCCTGAGCGTGACGGTCGAACCAAGCGGTGCATTCGCCAGTGCGCCCTCCAGCACATACCGCGCCTCGAAGGTACGAGTCATACGGTCCGCCGAGTCCGACAACAGCCTGAGCTTTGCGGTCACCGCACCGGTGGTGTTGCCATAAAGTGTCGCTTGCGCGTAAGACCCGGCTGCCGGGCGTACGGTCTCCGGCAGGTGCACGACCGCTTCGCGCTGCCCTGCCCTCGCAAGCCGAACCACCGGCTGCCCCGGACTGACGACTTGCCCAGGCTCAGCGAGCGTCTCCACCACGACGCCGTCGGTATCGGCCACCAGCACCGCATAGCCAGAAGCATTGCGCGCCACGTCAGCCTGTGCCTGCGCGGCGCCCAGTTGCGCCCTCGCGGTATCCGCCGCCGCTTTGATCTGGTCATAGGCCGATGCAGAGACCGCGCCTGCAGCCACCAGTTCACGGTAGCGCGCTTCGTCATCCGCAGTCTGCTTGGCTCGGGCCCGAGCGGCTGTGACCGACTCTTGCTGTGCCCGCGCCTGTAAACCCAAGTCAATCGGGTCGAGGCGCATGAGCGGCTGGCCGCGCTTGACGGTCTGGCCGGTGTCAACCAGACGCTCAAGGATCTTGCCCGCCACCCGAAAGCCCAAATCGCCCTGAGTACGGGCAGCGACCACTCCGGTGAAAGAGCGTGAGATATGGGAGGAACCCTGAACCGCTGCGGCCCTCACCAAAGGGGCTTGCGTGCGCGGATCTTGAGCGGTGGATGAGTCGCCACATGCCGTCAGGACAAGAGGCAACAAGCAAACGGCAATAGGGACAGGTCGAAGCCGGCGCATAGATTCCCTTGATTCAATAATAGGATGGAAATCATATTTTTAGACTCGTGACTATCTTTGTCAATGGTCACAATCTTGATTTGTCACCTTGGAACCAGAGGCAATGCTTTTTACGAGCCACATTGAACGTAGGCCAGCGGTGTCAATTGACAGAAAGTGACCATGTCGTAATATGGTCACGAACAACATTCGATTCAAGGAATCTCAATGCCCTCCCTTCACCCTCTCGCTCTTTTGGTGAGCGCCAGCCTGATAGCAGGTTGCGCGGTCGGTCCGGACTATCAGCGTCCTGACGCGCCGCTTTCCAGTGGATATATGGGCCAGGCCGCTGTTGAACAGCGACCTGGTGCGCCGCAGGCGAGTCTTGTCGCGTGGTGGGAAGGCTTTGGTGATCCACAGTTGGCCGACTTCGTTTCTAAAGCCCTTGCACAGAACCTGGACCTGGCACAAGCGGCGGCACGAGTCACACAAGCGCGCGCAGGACTGGGCGCCGCCAATGCCGCTTTACTGCCCTCGGGAAACATCAGTGGTCAGGCTGCGCGTTCCTATCAGTCCATCGAGACGCCCCTGGGCCAAGTGCTGAATTCAACCCCTGGCTTTGATCGATACGGAAGTTCCTACGAGCTCAACCTTGATGCGAGTTGGGAGGCGGATGTGTTTGGCGGCCTGCGCCGCGGACGCGAGGCCGCACTGGCGGAGTACCAGGCCAGCGAGGCTGGCGTTGCCGCCACACGTCTGGCCATCGCTGCGCAGACGGCTGATATCTACATCACGGTCCGTGGATTGCAGGCCCGGCTGGACATCGCAAACCGACAAGTCAAAACCCAGGAGCAACTGTTGGAAAAAGTCCAACTGCTCTACGGCAAAGGGCTCGCCGCCAGCTATGAGGTTCGCCAAACAGAGGGCGCGCTGTCGCAGGTCCAGGCGACAGTACCGGCCCTGCAAATCGGCCTGGATGCCGCGATGAACGCGCTCGATGTGATCCTCGGCACACCTCCAGGCACGCATCGACCGCAATTGGCGAGTCAGGGCACGATTCCTCTGGCGCCACAATTGAAGGACACAGGAACACCCGCCGATTTGCTGCGCCGCCGGCCAGATCTGATTGTGGCTGAGCGCCGCCTTGCGGCCTCCAGCGCACGCATTGGTGAAGCCAGCGCTGAGTACTACCCGAAGTTTTCACTTGGCGCATTGCTCGGCAGTGCCACGGCGGTATCCGGCGGCAACCTGTTTACCGGCGGTGCCAGCCAGTCGGCAGGCGTCTTGGGCCTGCGCTGGAGGCTCTTCGACTTCGGTCGCATAAACGCACAGATTGACCAGGCTAAGGGGCAGGAAGCCGAAGCCCTGGCTGCTTACCGCCAGTCTGTACTACGCGCCACCGAGGATGTTGAAAACGCCTTCTCTGCCCTGGTGAACCGGGAACTTCAAGCCACCACCCTCACCACTGGCGAGGACGCTCTGACACAGGCCCGTCAATCATCGTTCACAGCCTATGAAAAGGGCACAGCCAGCCTGATCGATGTTCTGCACGCCGACGAGACCCTGCTGCGGTCTTCCGATGCTCGCGCGCAAGCTCGAACAGAATCGGCACGGGCGGCGGTCGCCGCATTCAGAGCGCTCGGCGGTGGCTGGCAAGCGCCTGAACCCAAGCCTGTGGCGACCCGATGAGCCACGCAGGAGCGACTGGCGGCCCTTGGGCGCCCAGGCCAGCGAGTTGCCGAACCACACAACAGTAATCCGTCGGAGAACATTACTATGCAGTCGAGCGATAATTCATGGGTACTCATTACCGGTGCATCAAGCGGTTTCGGCAGAGAGTTTGCGCAACAATATGCTGCCGAAGGAAGATCACTGATCCTGGTCGCGCGCAGGCTGAATGAACTTGAAATGCTCGCTGAAGAGTTGCGCGCACGTTACGCCGTCGATGTGTTGGTGCAACAGGCGGACCTGTCATCCATTGATGTGATTATCGATCTGCATCGGGATCTGCATGACCGCAATATTGTCGTCGACATACTGATCAACAACGCCGGCTATGGCCTACAGGGCGCATTCCTGGACGCCCCCCTGGAAAGCTCCCTGGCTATGATCGACTTGGATATCGCCAGTCTGACCGCCATGACCCGCCTCTTTGCCGGGGATATGCGAGCACGGCGAAAAGGACATATTTTGATGGTTGCCAGCTTGTTGTCCTATCAGGGCGTCAAGAATTTTGCCGTTTACTCTGCAGCCAAGGCGTATGTGCTTAGATTTTCCGATGCGCTGCATCGCGAACTCAAACGTGACGGCGTCGTCGTCACTGCGCTGTGTCCAGGCATGTCTGACACAGGCTTTGCATCAAACGCCAAGCAAAAGATCACACCCCTCTTGCGTAGGGTGATGATGCAACCCCAGCCCGTGGTACAAGCAGGAATCCGCGCACTGCAAGCGGGACGAATGAGCGTTGTGCCGGGTTTCGGCAACAAGGCCATTAGCGTCCTGACCTGGGCCACGCCTCGTCGGTTTCATCAGGGGCTTATGGAGCACGTGATGGGCGTCTGAGCGCGAGTAAAAAAATGGCCTTTACCAACGGGAAGCGTTGGGAATGTTGTAAACGGCCGGAAGTAATGCGCGACTTCCGGCCGATGTGTGGAACCGCAGCCAATCAGAACCGATAACTGAGCGATGCTCCAAGACCGCTTGCGCTGTTCTTGTATTTGGAGCTGTAGGCACCTCTGGTCGCGGAGACGTGGTTGATCTGAACGCTCTCTTCCCACAGATAAGAGTAAGCGACATCGATCGTGACATTGTCTACCGGGGTCCAGCCTGCGCCGACGCTGAACACCTTCCGGTCGCCCGTAGGAATGCGTGGCCCTCGATCGGTGTTATTAGTCGGCGACTGATCGACCGAGAAGCCAGAACGAAGCACCCACTGATCATTTAACTTGTACGCCGCGCCGATCGCGTGAGCCCACGTATCATGCCAGTTCTGTTCTTCGGTGACGGAACCTAGCTGAGCATTCAACAAAGGAGGCAACCCTTTGGTCTCGCTGGTCAATTCCTTGAAGCGACTCCACCGCGTCCAGGTACTCCCAGCGTATAGGGTCCAGTCATCATCCAGTTGATGAGTCAACGACATGTCCACCGACTCTGGAGTATCCACTTCCAACGAAGCGTCATAGCTGCGACCACTCACCCCCAGCACGCTAAAGAGACCGTCAGTGACCTTGGTCTTGGCATCCAGGCGGTAGCTGACCTTGGAATGGTAAGTCATCCCCAGGCGGGTTCGGTCTGTAGCCTGCACCAAAATACCGACGTTGAAACCCAGAGCCGTGTCATCGCCAGTACTTTTGAGTTTGCCGTCATTGCGCCCGGGGCTCAGTGGATTTGGCACCATCCCGGACAGTTCACCACTGATGCGGTTAATGGTAGGACCAAACCCGATCGATACTTTTTCGTTAAACGCATAGCTGACGGTGGGCTGAAACGTAAGGGTCGTGACTTCACTTTTGTTGGCATAGTACCGGCCAGCAAAACCGCTGCCGTAATCGGTCATCAGACCAAACGGCACGTAGAACCCCACACCGAATGCCCAATGCTCATCAATAGGCTTGACGTAGTACCCCATCGGTACCGTGGTCACTGGCACCATGTCGCCGTCTTCCTGACCGCCGAATGTACTGCGCGTATGGCTTATATCCGACTTCGCGAAAAGTGTCGCGCCGCCCACGCTGACCTGCTCGCCCTTCAAGCGAGCCATACCAGCCGGATTACCGAAGACCGTGCTCGCATCTTCAGCCGCAGAAGAGCGACCGGCAAACCCGGAGCCCATCCCGCTGATGCTTTGTTCGTTGAGCGCAAAACCACTCGCCAGCACATTAGAGGAAGCAAGCACGACAGCCAGTCCAAGTGGACGCTTGAGCAATTTTCTTTTCATTATTGGAACTCTTCGTGATCACCGGAAAGAGCCGGTTAGCCGTAGTTTTGTTGGGGGGTCCAGTTCGTTTGCATCACGTAAAAAGGCCACTGTCTGGCGCGCCCAAAGGACCGGGCGACCGCCACGCAAGTAACAGGGCGGCGCTGAATCATGGCAATGCCTGCGAAGCTGAGGCGTCATGTTTAGTCATGTGACCATTTATGTCAATAGTCACTATCCAGACAAAAGCATATACGCCGCTGCTCGATGCAATGGCTGAAACTGAAAAGGTATTTTTTCGACGCTCACATGAAAGCTGCGCAGAATGCGCAGCCTGGAATTACGGCATGAGGCTGCGCAATATCAGGTTTGAGGTGAGCGTGGGTGCTGTCTCAACGAAATCAAGATTGTATTGCAGCAGCAAAGGGTTGACGAAAGGCCGCAAAGCAAAATGGATGGAATCTACCGTCTCGTCCAATGGAGTCTTGCGTTCAAATTCGCCGCTCTCGCGCCCATCACGCACGATCTGCAATACGAAGCGTTTGATCTGTGCGTCGTAGACCTGTGAACTGGGCCAGCTCTCCGACGCCGAAAACGCGGCGATATCATAGAGTTTTCGGTCATTGAAGAACAGGTCGACACCTGTGGAGATCAGGGTTCTGACCAGACGCCGAAACCGCTCGGTGGACGAAATGTTCTCGACATCAATGGCCTTTTCAACGGCAGCAACAATTTCCGCCAAGCAATTGGCGCATATGGCTTCACCGATCGCCTGTTTGGAATCAAAGAATTTGTAGATGTAAGCCTTGGAAAATCCGATGGCTTTGGCCAGATCAGAAACCGTAGTTTTGCTGTAACCGTACTGGCTGAAATGTTCGTTGGCCGCCGCGACGATCTGATCTCGAATGTCATGATCGGCTGGGCCCCGAACGCCGGGCGAGGAAATAGATGGCTGGTTCATGTCCGTAGCTTACGGATCCAGGTCGCAGTTGACAACTTGTGACCGATTTTCAACATGGTTACAAGGCATTTTCACCTCTACTCCCGTTCAGTACTCAATGACGTGAACGGGGCCGTGTTCTCGCGATGCTCTTGCGGCGGCGCCAAACACAAGGTATTGCGCCCCAAACCCTTGGCTTCATAAAGAGCGGCATCCGCACGGGCAAGCAGGCTGGCCGTGGTGTCATCTTCGTTTGGCACCACGCAGCAAACACCGATACTGATGCGCAATGAGATGCTTGCCTCGCCAAACCGAGCCGGTGACTCAGCGACCGACGCGCGCAATTGGTCCAGGACTGTCACGGCGTTTTCGGGGCTGGTGCGGGGAAGCAGCACCAGAAACTCCTCGCCACCGTAACGCCCGATACTGTCGGACTCACGAATTCGCTGGGTGAGTTGATTGACGCAGTGGCAAATCACCTCATCACCCGCCAGGTGCCCATACACATCATTGATCTGCTTGAAATGGTCGATGTCGACCATCGCCACTGCCAGGTAGGAAGCGTCTCGACGCGCGCGTTCCAGCTCTTTGGAAAATTGCTCGAGGACGGCTCTGCGATTGAGAATGCCGGTCAGCACGTCACGCAACGCCAGGCGCTGGAACAACGACTCACTGCGCTCTTTGGCCAGCAGCACCAGCCCGAGGGAGATCATCATCGCGGTGAACGTGCCGATGCTGACTGAGATGGTTTGCTTAAGGTTACTGACGTCATAGCGCATCTCGGCAGCCCCTCCGCCGATGATGGCGACCACCCGCATGCCCAGGCCGATCAGGCTGATGCTTGAGCCGATGATCAACAGCATGCGCGCACGCCCCTGAGCGGGTATGTAGCGACGCGTCCAATAGATGATCAAGGCGCACTGCACCATCAACACAAGCGTGGCGGCGAGCATGCGCGGCTCCAGCGTGTCGATCAGACTGACCATCAATACAAGCATCAATGCAGCAGGTGTAAATATCTGCCACCAGCAGACGCGCAACTCAACGATCCGAAATACGCTGGCCCCGTAAAAGGCCAGCGCGACCGCCAACAATGTGTTCGCAGCCCCATAGGTCAACCATAGCGGGGCGTGGCCGTACAAGGTATATCCAATGTAGGCCAGGGCATGTGCCAGCAAACCAAAGCCAATGGTCAGCAAGCCGTCACGCTGGTTGAACTGGCCGACCAATATCAGACAAAACGCCATGATCGTCGCCACTAAGGCGACGCAGGCAAATAGCGTGGGGGTATGGGCAATCATGACGTCTCACCAGGCGCTGTCGGGAGCAGCTCTGGTGGAGTTTAGTTGAGTCGGCTGTCAGTTTGTCAGCCACCTGCAGCATTATCTTCGCGCCTGTCCTGACAGCATTCAGATACTCAAGAGCTCGCTGACGGGCAGCCGATTGGTGGTCTTCACCTCTCGCAGGGAGAGGTTGGAGCGAATACTTAAAACGCCAGGGAGCTTTCTCAGCACTTTTTCGACAAAGCGGCTATAGCTGTCCAGGTCCCGGGCAACTACCTCAAGCAAAAAGTCCGCCTCGCCCGTCGTGTTGTGGCAACTCAGGACCTGTGGGGCCGCCAGAATAATCTTTTCAAACGTCGCCGTGGCTTCTTCGCTGTGATCAGTGCAAGAGATCTGAACAAAGGCCTTCAGGCCTAGCCCTAGTTTTTTTCGATTGAGAATGGCTTGGTACCCCTCGATAACACCGCATTCCTCAAGCCGTCTTTGCTTGCGCCAACAGGATGCTTCACTGAGGGACAGTTGCTCGGCCAGCTTGACATTCGACAGCTTGCCGTCGCGTTGCAAACGTTCCGTTATTGCAATGTCCGCCTTATCGAGCTGCTCGATCATGAAATAACTCCTCATATTAAGGCCAAAAAACGAAGATTAATTTCAGATTTGTTGATCCGTCAATTGCAACTTGAAGGGTAATTTCAAGGCGTTCATTCATAATTGGCAATGCCTGGATCATCACGTTTCGAAGCGAACCGAGGATGACCAGCAGCCGGTTGAGTCGCACCGCCCATCCAAACATAGGTAATTTGAATGAAAGCAGTCGTCTACGAAGCCTTTGCCAAACCGCCGCGCCTGATGAACGTGGCAGATCCTTCTGCGCAACGGCATGGTGTGGTGATTCAAGTGCTTGGCACCGGCGTATGCCGCAGCGACTGGCATGGCTGGAAAGGCCATGACCCCGATATTGAACTGCCGCATGTACCCGGGCACGAGCTGGCGGGCATCGTGGCCGAGGTGGGTAACGATGTCACGCGATGGAAGGTCGGTGACCGCGTGACCGTGCCGTTCGTGGGCGGGTGTGGTGCTTGTGCCGAGTGCAACAGCGGCAATCAACAGGTGTGCCACACGCAGTTCCAGCCAGGCTTCACTCATTGGGGCTCTTTTGCCGAATACGTCGGTATCCATCAGGCCGATCTGAACCTGGTCGCGCTGCCCGAAAGCATGGATTTTGCTACCGCTGCAAGCCTGGGTTGTCGCTTTGCCACCTCGTTCCGTGCAGTGGTTGACCAAGGCAAAGTCAGCGCCGGTCAATGGGTCGCGGTTCACGGTTGCGGCGGAGTAGGTCTGTCTGCGGTGATGATCGCCCACGCCATCGGCGCGAACGTGATCGCCATCGATATTTCCCAGGATAAACTCGACCTGGCACGCGCACTCGGCGCTGTCGCCACCCTGAATGCCCAGTGCGTCGCGAACGTCACCGAAGCCGTGCTGGAAATCACCCAGGGCGGTGCCCACGTATCGCTGGACGCATTGGGTCACCCAACCACGTGTTTCAACTCCATCAACAACCTGCGCCGTCGCGGCAAGCACGTCCAGGTGGGGCTGATGCTGGCTGATCACGCCACGCCGGCAATCCCCATGAGCAAGGTTATCGCGCACGAACTTGAAATCTACGGTAGCCACGGGATGCAAGCGCATCGCTATGGGGCAATGATCGAGATGATCACCTCAGGCAAGCTGGCGCCTGAAAAACTCGTGGGTAAGACCATCAGCCTGGAGCAATCTATCGACGCGTTGACCAATATGGACCGGTTCGAGACGGCTGGGGTAACGGTCATTACCGAGTTTTAATGCAGTGGCAAGCCCGCTTGCCACAGGGAAATTGTCAGTGTCTGGCAGTTTCAATCGCGGCGTAGAAGCGTATTCGGCGCCACACCGAACGCCTTGCGAAACGCATGGCTGAAATGGGAGAAATCAGAAAACCCGAAGTCCAGCGCCGCCTCGGAGACACTGCGCACCTGGCCGCGCTCGATCGCTTCACGGCTAGCATTCAGGCGTTCCTTCCAAATCTCTGCAACGGGGGTTTTCTGGTAGCGCGCAAAGGCCCGCGTGACGGTGCGGGTGGATACATTGTGGGCCTGGGCGATGACTTCAATCGACAGGTCCGGCTCGGTCAAGTGCCGTTGAATGTACTGCATGATGCGGCCATAGAGGTCCAGTTCCTGGTGGGTAGCCTTCAGGTCCTGGAGCTCCAGGCTGATTACCAGCAGGTCGAGCAACGCCTCTGAATAACGATTGGAGATGGAATCATCCTGCAACGAAGCCGGGGCACTCGCCGCCTGGCGCAACATTTCGCGCAAAGGGATCACCCCTGGCCTGCGGTCGTCGAGGACCATCGCGGTGTATTCCGCAATACGCGGCAGGCGTTCGGTCAGCAACGCTCGGGGAATACGGACCAGGTGGTTTTCGGTACCACCGAAGCTGAATCGGAACGCTTGAGTTGCGTCATAAAGAAACAAATTGCCAACTGCCAGGCTGGCTTTTCTTGCGCCCTGTTCTATCTGGCCATGGCCATTTCGCACGAAACCCAACCATAAATCTTCGGCGGGACCGCTGCGCAAATGCCGTTCGGAGCGCTCCCAATAATGCAGTGGCGATGACAGTGAACAGATGTCCAGACCGCCCAGGCTGTTGATCGCCAGCGCGCCATCGAAACTGCTCTGGGACAAGGGTTTGCTATCGGCCGCCAGGCAGTGGCGGCACACCACTTCTTTCCAGTAATCAAAGCGACGTGGTCCAGCAACGGCAAGGGTTGAATATTGAGTGCTTGGATTCATGGCACTGGCCTCGGTACAGCAATGCAGTAAGCGCTGGAAAAAGTGTAACCGGCGTGTCAGCGCTAGCAATTAACAGGCCAAGCACAATCAGGGTCGCGCTCACGTGTGCATCGCGGCGCCCTGCCCCCTTTGCGTCACCATTAAGAGGCACAGAACCCTGGCTTTGGGGGCTGGTGCACCAACGCCGATCACCGCTCTGGCGCCCCTTGCGGCGTTGTCTTTTCCAACCAAGCGGTTGTCTCGACGAACCAAGCGGCCCCTCGCCGTCACGCCTAATTTTCTCCTCACAGCAGCCCTTCCCCGCTGATGAGGCACGCCATGCATCGAGACTATTCACAACGATTGGCTGATTCCTCCTGGCTTTTGCACAGGCGCGATCTGGCCCCCGAAGAGTCGGCTTGTTGGTTGATTGAGTGGGGGTCCATGAAGCTGCTGCACCGACGCCAGACCGCCAAGCGCGGTCAATCAAGCAAGCACTGAAGCCCAACCGTAGGCCTGAACCAAAATAACGAGGAGCTCAAGATGGAATCTGCAATCGACACACATCTCAAATGCCCACGCACCCTATCGCGCCGTGTGCCCGACGAGTATCAACCGCCGTTCCCGATGTGGGTCGCACGCGCCGACGAGCAGTTGGAACAAGTGGTGATGGCCTACCTCGGCGTGCAGTATCGAGGCGAGGCCCAGCGCGCAGCGGCACTCCAGGCCATGCGGCACATCGTCGCCAGTTTCGACCTGGCCGATGGTCCACAGACCCATGATTTGACCCACCACACCGACAGCAGCGGCTTTGATAATTTGATAGTGGTCGGGTACTGGAAGAGCCCGGCGGCCCACTGCCGCTGGTTGCGCTGCGCGCCGGTGAACGATTGGTGGACGTCACAGGACAGGCTCAACGACGGCCTGGGCTATTTCCGTGAAATCAGCGCACCGCGTGCTGAGCAGTTCGAAACACTCTACGCCTTCCAGGACAACCTGCCCGGTGTCGGCGCAGTCATGGATACAACCAGCGGCGAAATCGAAGAGCACGGTTACTGGGGTTCGATGCGCGACCGTTTCCCCATCTCGCAAACGGACTGGATGAAGCCAACGAGCGAGCTGCAAGTGATCGCCGGTGATCCTGCCAAAGGCGGACGGGTCGTGGTGCTGGGGCATGACAACCTCACCCTGATTCGTTCCGGCCAGGACTGGGCCGACGCCGAGGCGCACGAGCGCTCACTGTACCTCGACGAGATCCTGCCGACGTTGCAGGACGGCATGGACTTCCTGCGTGACAACGGCCAAGCGCTGGGCTGCTACAGCAACCGGTTCGTGCGCAATATCGACCTGGACGGCAACTTTCTCGACGTCAGCTACAACATCGGTCACTGGCGCTCGGTGGAGAAGCTCGAACGCTGGGCCGAATCCCACCCCACCCACCTGCGTATCTTCGTGACGTTCTTCCGCGTGGCCGCGGGCTTGCAGAAGTTGCGGCTGTACCACGAAGTGTCGGTATCGGACGCCAAAAGCCAGATTTTCGAGTACATCAACTGCCACCCGCACACCGGAATGCTACGCGATGCTGCTGTCGCGCAAGGAGAGCGACCATGAAACTGAGTCGACTCGTACTTGTGCTGGGGATGTTGCCGTTTGCAAAAAGCCAGGCCCTTGAAGTATCGCCGGGGGATTTCGAACCGCTGCCCGCAGGGGCCGATGCCGTGCTGTTTTACTACCAACACGCCGACAGGTCCGATCTTTATCGCAACGGCCATCGAACCTCCGACAACGCCAAGCTCAGCTCCGACGTGGGCATCCTGCGTTATATCCATGCCATAGGGATTTCCGAGAACCTTTCATGGGAACCGCAGATTCTGCTGCCGTTCGGCTATATGAACGCCTCGGGCGATGTCGGCGCGCTGGGCCACACCCATGGCGTGGGTGACCCGATCATCACCGCCCCTCTGAAGTGGACATTACCTACCGCAAACAAAGATGTGTTTGCCATCGCCCCTTACCTCTACATCCCCGTCGGCAGCTACAACAAAAACGATGGCTTGAACCTGGGCGAGAACCGCTGGCGGGCGACGTTACAAGCGGCCTATATCCACCACTTCTCCGCTCAGTGGGCGCTGGACACCGTCGCCGACGTGTCCTGGGTCTCGGCCAATAACGACTTCGGCGCCACCCGCGCAAAACTCGAAGAAAACACGCGCTACGAGTACCAGGCGGCCGTGCGCTACAACTGGACACCAAGCACCACATTCGCACTCGGCGGGGGTTACGTCAGCGGGGCCGCGACCACCGTGGACGGTGTTGACCAGCACGATGGTGTCTCGACCTCCTACGCCCGCTTCACGGTCACTCATTTCATCGACCCAACCCTGCAGATCCAGGCCCAGCTGGGCAAGGACATCGAGGTTGAGCAAGGCTTCAAGGAAGGCGCGCGCTTGAATCTGCGCGTGTTGAAAGTGTTCTGAGTCCCGATGTCTTTCTCAGCCAAATGAGTGTCCTGCTCAACCATGCGCATACGGCAATAGATGCCTAATTTGGTCGCTATTGCTACCCGGACTGAACTGATAAAAGACAGGAAAATCATGGCCATTATTCGTCCCACACTTGATCAACTGCTAGCCATCGCGGCGCAGTTGAACATGCAGCTGACCCACGAGCAGGCGGCGTCCTACCTGGAGCTGATGCAATCGAGTTTCGATGCATACGACCTGGTCGACGAGCTGTGTGATTTCGTGCCCCCCATCCGTTACGACCGCAGTGCGGGCTATCGTCCCTCGAACAGGGAGAACCCGCTCAATGCCTGGTATTACCGCACCGAAGTCAATGGCGCCCGCGACGGCCTGCTGGCGGGCAAAACCGTCGCGCTCAAAGACAACGTCTCCTTGGCCGGCGTGCCCATGATGAACGGCGCCGCACCGCTGGAAGGTTTTGTGCCGGGTTTTGATGCCACCGTGGTCACGCGTTTGCTCAATGCCGGCGCAACCATCCTCGGCAAAGCCACGTGCGAGCACTACTGCCTGTCAGGCGGCAGCCACACTTCCGACCCCGCCCCAGTGCACAACCCCTACCGCCACGGTTATGCCGCGGGCGGCTCGTCGTCGGGTAGTGCCGCACTGGTCGCCGCCGGCGAAGTGGACATCGCCGTAGGCGGTGATCAGGGCGGCTCCATACGCATCCCATCGGCGTTCTGCGGGACCTACGGCATGAAGCCGACCCATGGCTTGGTGCCCTACACCGGCATCATGGCGATTGAAGCCACCATCGATCATGTCGGCCCCATCACCGCCAACGTGCGCGACAACGCGCTGATGTTGCAGGCCATGGCCGGCTCGGATGGTCTCGACCCGCGCCAGGCGGCGCCTCAGGTCGATGACTATTGCAGCTACCTGGGACGGGGGGTGAGCGGACTCAGAATCGGTGTGCTGCAGGAGGGATTCGCGCTGGCCAACCAGGATGCCCGTGTGGCGGACAAGGTGCGTGAGGCTATCGCCCGCCTTGAGGCGTTGGGTGCGCATATCGAGCCGGTATCCATTCCCGAACACGACTTGGCCGGGGCGCTGTGGCACCCCATCGGTTGCGAAGGCTTGACCATGCAAATGATGCATGGCAACGGCGCGGGCTTTAACTGGAAAGGCCTGTACGACGTCGGCCTGCTGGACAAACAAGCCGGTTGGCGCGAGCAGGCCGACCAATTGTCCGCATCGCTCAAGCTGTGCATGTTCGTCGGCCAATACGGACTGAACCACTACAACGGGCGTTACTACGCCAAGGCACAAAACCTCGCCCGCTTCGCCCGACAAAGCTATGACAAGGCACTGCAGACCTATGACCTGCTGGTGATGCCAACCACCCCCATCACGGCCCAACCCCACCCGGCCGCAGGCTGTTCGATCAGCGAATACGTGGCGCGGGCACTGGAAATGATCGGCAACACAGCGCCACAAGACATCACCGGGCATCCGGCCATGTCCATCCCTTGCGGCCTGGTAGACGGCCTGCCCGTGGGGTTGATGCTGGTGGCCAAACACTATGCCGAAGGCACGATTTACCAAGCGGCGGCGGCATTTGAGGCCTCGGCGGACTGGCGCACGCTCTGAGTGGCTTACCTGAAAAACAATAACAAAGACCGGCAAGTTTCAATCACACCACAACCGCGTTGACTGATAGGAGATACCCCATGAGTGCATCCACTTCTACGCCTGCGAGCACTTCAACCCCCGGTGAACGGGCCTGGGCATTGTTTCAAGTGCTCAAGAGCAAGGAACTCATCCCGCAGGGCTACGTCGAGCAGCTCACGCAATTGATGGAACACGGCTGGAGCCCTCAAAACGGCGCCCGCGTGGTCGCCAAGGCCTGGGTCGATCCGCAGTTCCGGGCGCAGTTGCTCAAGGACGGCACCGCTGCATGCGCCCAGTTCGGCTATACCGGCCCGCAGGGCGAATACATCGTCGCCCTGGAAGATACGCCTGAGGTTAAGAACGTCATTGTCTGCAGCCTGTGCTCCTGCACCAATTGGCCTGTGCTCGGCCTGCCACCTGAGTGGTACAAGGGCTTCGAGTTCCGTGCGCGCCTGGTCCGGGAGGGCCGCACCGTACTGCGCGAACTGGGCACCGAGTTGCCCAGTGACGTGGTGGTCAAGGTTTGGGATACCAGCGCCGAAACCCGCTATCTGGTGTTGCCGCTAAGGCCTGAAGGCTGCGAGCACATGAGTGAGGAGCAGCTTCAGACACTGGTGACCAAAGACGTGCTGATCGGCGTCGCCCTGCCCCGCGCTGACTGAAAAACAGCGCATCTTCGTTCAATTCCCGGAGTTTCTATTATGGATGGCTTTCACGATCTCGGCGGTTTCCAAGGCTTTGGCAAAGTCCCTCACACCATCAATAGCCTGAGTTACAAACAGGTGTTCAAGCAGGACTGGGAGCACCTGGCCTACAGCTTGATGTTTATCGGTGCCGATCACTTGAAAAAGTTCAGCGTGGACGAAGTGCGTCACGCCGTCGAACGCCTGGATGTTCGCCAACATGTCGGCACCCAGTACTACGAACGCTACGTTATCGCGACCGCCACCCTGCTGGTCGAAACCGGTGTCATCACCCAGGCTGAACTCGACCAGGCGCTGGGTTCGCACTTCAAGCTGGCGAACCCGGCGCACGCTCAAGGTCGAGCGGCGATCACCGGTCGCGCCCCCTTTGAGGTCGGCGACCGAGTGGTGGTGCGGGACGAATACGTGGCCGGGCATATCCGCATGCCGGCCTACGTGCGCGGCAAGCAAGGCGTGGTATTGCATCGCACATCAGAAAAATGGCCATTCCCGGACGCCATTGGCCATGGCGATACGAGCGCGGCGCATCAGCCCACCTACCATGTCGAGTTCCACACCAAAGACCTGTGGGGCGATGCGGCAGACGAAGGCTTCGTGGTGGTCGACCTGTTCGAAAGCTACCTGGACCACGCCCAGGGCAATCGAGCGGTGAACGTATGATGGACGGCGCCCAGGTGGGCCGACTGCCGGTGACCGTGCTTTCCGGCTTCCTCGGCGCCGGCAAGACCACCCTGCTCAACCATATCCTGCGCAATCGCGAAGGGCTGCGGGTAGCGGTCATCGTCAATGACATGAGCGAGGTCAACATCGATGCCGCAGAGGTGCAGCGCGATGTGTCGCTGCACCGTGGCCGGGATGAATTGATCGAGATGAGCAATGGCTGTATCTGCTGCACGCTGCGCGCTGATTTGCTGGAGCAGATCAGTGCCCTGGCACGTCAGCAGCGCTTCGATTACCTGCTGATCGAGTCCACGGGGATTTCCGAACCGATGCCGGTCGCAGAGACATTCGCCTTCCTTGACGCCGAGGGTTTCAGCCTCAGCGAACTGGCGCGGCTCGATACCTTGGTGACAGTGGTCGATGCCAGCCGTTTCCAGGCGCTGCTGGAGTCACCGGATACCGTGGCCCGCGATGACGCACAGCAAGACGCCCCCCAACGCCATCTGGCCGATCTTCTGATTGAGCAGGTGGAGTACGCCAACGTCATTCTTGTCAACAAGCTGGACTTGATCGACGAGGCCGGTTACCAGGCGTTGCACGCAATCCTCACCGGTCTCAACCCCAGTGCGCGGATCGTGCCGATGGCCCACGGCAACGTTGAGCTGCCCGCCATCCTCGGTACACACCTGTTTGATTTACCCAGCCTTGCAGCGTCGCCGGGCTGGATGAAAAGCATGGAGGCCAGCGATGCACCCGCCTCCGAATCAGACACCTATGGCGTGACTTCCTGGGTGTACCGCGAACGAGCGCCCTTTCACCCACAGCGCTTGCTCGACTTTCTCGAGCGCCCCTGGTGCAACGGGCAGTTATTGCGCAGCAAAGGTTACTTCTGGCTCGCCAGCCGACACCTGGAAACCGGCCTGCTGGTACAAAGCGGCAAACAGTTCCAATGGGATTACGTAGGGCACTGGTGGAACTTCATCGAGCAGCCGCAATGGCCACGGGATGAATATCGGTTGCACAGGATCATGGCCAAGTGGGACAGCGTTGTCGGCGACTGCCGGCAGGAGTTGGTCTTTATTGGCCAGAACCTGGACACCCACGCGTTGCAGCGCGAGCTCGACAATTGCCTGCTGAGTGCTCGGGAAATTGCCGACGGCCCCTCGGCCTGGCAAGCCCTGCCGGGGGCGCAAGCTTTTGACGCTCGGGCCTTATCAGCACGCCCTACGTCCCGCCTTGCAAGCTGACCCCATTTGACCGTGAAAGAGGTGTTCCATGCTTTTTTTTAGCCGAACCACCCGCTGGGTTCTGGCGTCACTCGCAGACAGGCTGGAGCAGCCTGACAAGGCGAGCACGCCTTTATCATCAAGCAACCCCTTGTTGCGCCCCATCCTGGCAAGCGTCGAGCACCTGCTGCAAGAGCGACGGGACCTCAAGGAGCAGGCCCGGGCGCAGACCTTGCAAATCAGTCAACTGGAGGAGCGCCTCGCTGGTAGCGACAAGGCATTGCGCCAAGCGCAGGCGCATTGGGCGCTGATAAGCCACGGCGCAGGCGAACGGTTTTGGTCATTGGAGCTGAATGGGGCTGGTGCACCTGCGCCGGAATCTGCGCTGACGTGGACGGGCGAAGGCCCAGATCAACTGGGGAGTTGGGGCGAACGGTTGCATCCGGCTGACCGGCAACCGCACTTGGAGGCGCTCGCCAGGCACCTGGCCGATCGCAGCGAACGCCCCCCCTTTACGCTGCTCGCGAGGATGAAGCCTGCAACAGGTGGTGACTATCGCTGGTGCAGGATCAGCGGTGCTTCAAGACGCGACGCGCAAGGCGTGGCGCTCGCCATCGGCGGAAGCGTGCGTGACGTGCATGAAGAGCACCTGCACAACGAAGCGCTCGAACTGGCCGCCACACGTTTCGATATCTCCCGGGAAATGCTGCATGACGGGCTCTGGGATATCGAGGTGGTGGCCGGCGACCCGGCGAACCCGAAAAACACCATTTGGTGGTCTTCACAAATGCGCCGGTTACTGGGGTGCAACACCGTTGAGGAGTTTCCTAACACCCTGGAGAGCTGGACCTCGCGCTTGCATCCCGACGACAGCGCACGGGCCATTGCGGCGTTTGTGGCACACGTCGACGACCGCAGCGGTAAAACGCCGTTCGATGTGGACTATCGACTCAAGCACAAAAATGGCACTTACCGCTGGTTTCGCGGCCGTGGGCAAACGCGCCGTGCCCAGGACGGATCCGCGCAACGGGTGGTGGGCGCCATCACCGATATCCATGCCCACCATGAAGAAAGCACGATGCGCGAGGCGCAGGCACAGCAGCACCGGGTAATGCAGGAAACCCTCAGCAAGCTGACGCAGATCGTCTCCACCATCCAGGGCATTGCCAGCCAGACCAACCTGTTGGCGTTGAACGCCGCCATCGAGGCCGCACGGGCCGGCGACGCCGGGCGCGGGTTTGCGGTGGTCGCAGATGAAGTACGCAAACTGGCCACCCGGACCAGCCAGGCGACCCAGCAAGCGGCCGAAATGATGGACAGCTAGCCACACCCGGACACCTGCGCGATGGGCGCGGGTGCAGAGCATATTTCAACAAAAACAATCAGGTATGTTATGCGCGATTACGACTCAGCAGTGACCTCCTTCGACTATCTGCAACTGGCCGCCCAGGACTTGCACGGCGAGCTGGATGCCTTGAACGCGTGCATCGAATGCTGCGACCGGCACGCCCACGGGGATGCCGTGGCGTTGTACTGCGAAACCCGGGATGGCCGTGCCACGCACCACACCTTCAGCGAGCTGCAGGTACACGCTGCGCGCTTTGGCAATTTTCTGCGAGAGCAAGGGGTGCGCCCGGGAGACCGTGTCGCGGGCCTGATGCCACGCACGGTTGAACTGTTGATTGCCATTCTGGGCACCTGGCGCATCGGGGCGGTCTACCAGCCGCTCTTTACCGCCTTCGGTCCCAAGGCCATCGAGCAGCGATTGGGCTGCTCCGAGGCGCGCTGGATAGTGACCGACGCCCAAAACCGCCCCAAGCTGGACGACGTCACGGGCTGCCCGTCCATCATCGTGACCTACGGTGCGCCGCAGCGCCCCGGCGACTACGACTTCTGGAGCGCATTGGAGCGCCAACCAGCGGATTGCGCGCCTGAGTTGCTGGACGCCAACGCTCCTTTCCTGCTGATGTGCACCTCGGGCACTACTGGGCCGGCCAAGCCGCTGGAGGTGCCTTTAAGCGCCATCCTGGCGTTCAAGGGCTATATGCGCGACGCCATCGACCTGCGCAAGGACGACCGTTTTTGGAACCTCGCCGACCCGGGCTGGGCGTACGGCCTTTATTACGCAGTGACCGGGCCACTGGCGTGCGGCCGGGCCACCCTCTTCTATGATGGCCCGTTCAGTGTCGAAAGTACCTGCCGAGTCATCGCCAAGTATGCGATCAGCAACCTGGCCGGTTCGCCGACAGCGTATCGCCTGCTGATCGCTGCGCAGGCCGAGTTCGCCGACGCGGTGCGCGGCCATCTGCGTGTCGTCAGCAGCGCCGGCGAGCCGCTCAACCCGCAAGTCATTCGTTGGTTTAGCGAACAGCTCGGCGTGGTCATTCATGATCATTACGGCCAAACCGAGATCGGCATGGTGCTGTGCAACCACCACGGGCTAAGCCATGCGATACGCGAGGGCTCAGCCGGTTATGCGGTGCCGGGGTACCGGATTGTCGTGCTCGATGATGCCCATCGGGAGTTACCGACGGGTCAGCCGGGCGTGCTGGCGGTGGATCGTGAGCGCTCGCCCCTGTGCTGGTTCAATGGCTACTACGGCATGCCCACCAAGGCGTTTGTCGACCGCTATTATTTGAGCGGCGATATCGTCGAGCTTAATGACGACGGCAGTATCAGTTTTGTCGGCCGCAACGACGACGTGATCACCACGTCCGGCTATCGCGTCGGACCTTTCGATGTCGAAAGTGCGCTGATCGAACACCCTGCAGTCGTCGAAGCCGCGGTGATCGGCAAGCCCGACCCGCAACGCACCGAACTCATCAAGGCCTTTGTCATGCTCAACTGTCAGTACCAGCCCAGCGCCGAACTGGCGGAAGTCCTGCGTCTGCATGTCCGACAGCGCCTGGCCGCACATGCGTACCCCCGGGAAATCGAGTTCGTCGAACAGCTGCCCAAGACCCCCAGTGGCAAGTTGCAGCGGTTCATTCTGCGCAATCAGGAAATAGCCAAACAGCAGGCACTCGACACATGACCCATGGGCGGATGGTGCCTGTGCTGAGCCGATCGGAGTTTCAGCGCAGAGCCCTGGAGTTGTTCAAGGAACGTAGTTTCAGTCAGGTCAGCATGCGTGAACTGGCGTCGCATGTCGGCATCAGCCCGGGAGCGATTTATCACCATGTAGAGAGCAAGGAGGCAATGCTGTTTGAATGGCTGATGGAGCTGTACCAGGCGTTGCTGTCCCTTGTCGAGCTGGTCAAAACGCGAAGATTGACGCCCGCACAACGTCTGACGAAGCTGATCGAAGGTCATCTTCAACTGCATGAACACATGACCGGGCACTTCACGTTGGCAGTCAGGGATGCCCATTGTCTGAGCGCCCCGATGCAGGCAAGCGTCGAGCGGTTGAGGCTGGCCTATGAGGCAGAATTCATGAAATTGGTCGGCCAGCTAGGCCATCAGCCTGGCGGGCCGTTGCGCGAGGGAGCGCTCGTAGCCATTTTGCCGATGCTCAACAGCCTGCCTGCATGGTTAAGCCCCATGATTGACAACGCTCAGCGTCGCGTTATTACAAAGACCATCGCCGATGCGGTAGTACGAGCAATAAACGCTCTTCCTTGAGCGCCCCTCGCCAGCGGTGAAATCAGTAGCCAAACAGCGACTTGCTCTCCAGATACTCGTCAAACCCGGACTCCCCCCACTCGCGGCCGTTGCCCGACTGTTTGTAGCCGCCAAACGGCGCGGCCTGGTCGGCGCGGGCGCCGTTGAGGTGGACCATACCGGTGCGCAGTTGCCGGGCGACCTGGCGGCTGCGTTCAAGGTCGGCCGAGGTGACGTAACCGGACAAGCCGTAGGGGCTGTCGTTCGCGATGGCGATTGCCTCGGCTTCGCTGTCATACGGGATGATCGCCAAGACCGGGCCGAAAATTTCTTCGCGGGCCACCAGCATATCCGCTGTGACGTCGGCAAATAGCGTCGGTTGCCCATAGTAGCCATGCTCAACGCCTGCTGGCCGCCCCAGCCCACCGGCGATCAACCGCGAACCTTCAGCGATGGCCTGGGCAATCATGTCTTGTACCCGCTCGAACTGCATGGCGTTGGCTAGAGGGCCGATGGCGGTGCTGGGGTTGCTGTCGTCGTAGCACACCTGCGCAAGTACTTGCTGGGCGATCTCAATCACCGCCGGTTGCTGCGCACGCGGCACCAACAGCCGCGTCGGGGCATTGCACGATTGGCCGCTATTGCGCATACAGCCCAACACCCCATGGCGCACCGCGCTGGGCAGGTCGGCATCGTCGAGCAGGATATTCGCGGATTTGCCGCCCAGTTCCTGGGACACACGCTTGACCGTATCCGCCGCCGCCTTGGCCACTGCAACGCCGGCACGGGTGGAGCCGGTAAAAGACACCATGTCCACCTCGGCATGGCGCGCCAACGCGGCACCCACCCCTGGGCCGTCGCCGTTGACCAGGTTGAACACCCCCGCTGGCACCTCGGCCTCATGCAGCACCTGGGCAATGATCCGGGCTGACAACGGCGCCCGCTCGCTGGGTTTGAGCACCACGGTGCAGCCCACGGCCAGTGCGGGGGCGAGTTTGCAGGTGAGTTGATTAAGCGGCCAGTTCCAGGGCGTGATCAGAGCACACACGCCAATGGGCTCGCGCACCACCAGCGTATTGCCCACACGACGCTCGAAGCGGTACTCACGCAACACGTTCAACGCCTGCACCAGATGGCCCAGGCCTGCCGGCACATGGGCGCTGCGGGCCAGGGACAGCGGCGCGCCCATTTCCAGGTGAACCGCTTCGATCAGCGCTTCGCTGTGGCGCTGATAGGCCTGGATTATGCGTTGCAGCAGCTCGATACGCGCCTCCAGCGAACTGGCGGCGAACCCCGCAAACGCTTGCCTGGCCGCGCCGACTGCGCGGTCCACATCGTGGCTGTCGCCAAGGATGATGCGCGCAACCGCCTGCTCGGTGGACGGGTTGACCACGGTTTCAACGGCCGTGCCGTGGGGCTTGACCCAGGCACCGTCAATGTAGAACTCAAACAGATCCGACATACCTTGGGCTCCCTTCAGGCGACGTGTTTCAGGGCGCTCGCCAGGGTGTCGAACACCTGGGCGATCTCCTGCGGGCTGATGACCAGCGGCGGCGAAATCACAATGGTGTCACCCGAGCCGCGCACCAGCACGCCGTTGTCGAAGCACCACTGCGCAACCTCACTGCCACGGGCGCCGGGGAAACCTGGGCGCGGCTCGAGTTCCACCGCGCAAAGCAGACCGATCGCGCGGACGTCCAGCACCGCGCCGACACCTTGCAGCGCGAGTGCGGTCGACTGCCACAGCCCACTCACCGCGTTGACGTGCTGGTTGATGCCCAATTCACGATGCACCTCCAGGGTCGCCAACCCGGCCGCACACGCCAATGGGTGCGCTGAATAGGTGTAGCCGTGCATCAGTTCGATGACATTCTGTGGGCCGGCCATGAACGCTTCATACACCGCGCCACTGACCAGCACGCCGCCCATGGGCACGGCGCCGTTGGTCAGGCCCTTGGCGGTGGTGATCAGGTCCGGCAGCACGCCAAAGGCTTGCGCGGCAAAGGGCGCGCCGACGCGGCCAAAACCGGTGATTACCTCGTCGAAAATCAACAGCACGCCATGCCGTGTGCAAATCTCGCGCAAGCGTTGCAAATAGCCTTGGGGCGGCGCATAAACCCCGCCAGAGCCGGTCACCGGCTCGACAATCACCGCAGCCACGGTACTCGGGTCCTGGATATCCAGCAGTTGTGTCAGCGCATCAGCGTAACTGGCGCCCTGCTGCGACTGCCCGGCGCTGAAACGCATGCTTGCGTCATAGGGCAATGGCAGGTGCGAGACCTCCCCCAGCAGTGGGCCAAAGTCACGTTTCTGGCGGCCGATACCGGATACCGACAGCCCACCGAAGCCCATGCCATGGTAGCCCTTGGCACGCCCGATAAATTTGGTCCGACGGCAATCACCACGCGCCTGGTGATACGCCCGCGCGATCTTCAGCGCGGTATCCACCGCTTCAGAGCCGGAGTTGGTGAAGAACACCTGCTCCATACCGGCGGGGCTGATGTCGATCAGGCGCTCGGCCATTTCCAGGGCCTGGGGGTGGCTCATCTTGAACGATGAGACAAAGTCCAGGCGCCCCGCCGCTTCGCGAATGGCTTCGACGATTTTCGGCTGGCCATGCCCGGCATTCACGCACCATAGCCCCGCCATTGCGTCGAGTACGCGGCGCCCATCGGTGGTGGTGTAGTGCATACCGTCGGCGCTGGCGAACATCATCGGTTGTTGCTGGAACTGGCGCATCGGGGTAAATGGCGCCCAGAACGCGCCGCGCGCGGAAACTGAAGGGTTGGAAAGATCGTTCATGGCGACTCCTGCAAAGCGAGGGTTGGATGGCCGGTCAGCGTCGGACGCTGCAACGGGCCTGCGTTTACGTTGACGCTGCGGTCCAGGTACAAGGTGCCGTGTTCGATACGGCAGGTGACCCGATCACAAAACGCCGTTTCGACAAACTGCCAGGTCATGCTCAACACCCGGTCTTCGGTCCAGCGTGCCTGCGCCACCACCGGGGTGAGTGCCGGCTGGTATTGGTGATGCAGATAGTGGCCGGTCATGCTGGTCTGGGTTTCGATGCCGGCGCTCAGCCCGGCCCGGATGCAATGGGTGCCACGGGGGTCGGTGAGGTAAAAGTCACAATGCTCAGGCCCGAACTCCAGCCGCACTTCGCTGACCTGGTCTTCGTTGGCCTGCATGGCAAACGTCGCGCTGAATTCAGCCTGACGCGGCGAGCTGGCGGCGCCAGACATGACCGGCCGCTGTTGATGGGCCAGCAGCGCCGCCAGCGCGGCATCCGCCGAGCCTTCGCTGGGTACGTCCAGCGCCGGCAAAAGATGCTCCCAGAGCAGGCTGTGCAAGCGCCGCTCGCCCAGGGCAAGGCCTGCGGTAAACGCAATCACCGCGTTATGGCGCGGTAGCACAATGCACTGCTGGCCAAACACGCCGGAGGCGTAATACCCACCGTGCAGGGTCATCCACCACTGGTAGCCGTAGCCTTCGCGGCGCGTGACAGCCGCGTCGCTCGACTCGTCGCGGCTCAGGTAGCGCTTGCCATCGAAGGCACCCATCCATACATCATCGACGTGCCCACGGGTCGCTTCGGCTACCCATTCGCGCGATAGCAATTGCTGCCCCTGCCAATTGCCCTGTTGCAAGTGCAACACGCCGAATTTGAGCAAGTCTTCGGTGCGGCAACTGAGGCCATTGCCACCGGTATTGAAACCGCCAGGAGCCAGGTCCCACTCGATGGGGCCCATGCCCATGGGTTGGAAGATACGTGCGTCGCACAGCTCGAACGCCGTCTGGCCGCTGACCACGCTGACAATCGCCGAGAGCATGAAGCTCGACGCACTGCTATAGATAAACCGGTGCCCTGGCGGGTCTTCGACCGGCTCATTGAGGAACAACCGTACCCAACTGTCACTGCGCCCGCGCCAGGCGCCACCAGAAATGCCCTGGCGATGGCCGGTGCGCATGGTCAGCAGATCCCGCACGGTCATGGCCGCCAGGTTGGCGCTGATGGATGCCGGGCAATCGGCGGCAAAAAAATCCACCACCTTGGCGTCCAGCGACAGCACGCCGTCATCCACCAACAGCCCGACAGCCATGGACACCCAGCTTTTGGTCGCCGAATGCTGGACATGCAGGCGTTCGGCGCAATAAGGCGCCCAAAACGCTTCAGCTACCACCGCGCCATCGCGGTACAGCATGAAGCTGTGCAACTCCAGGTCCGCAGCGTTCACCGCTTCGATGAAATCACTTACGCCACGCGCCGATACGCGTTGTTGACTGGGCAGTGCCCGCCGCAACGGCAAACTCGTCATCTGATCTATCCCCTCATTTCCACTGCTTGGGCGTGCAACAGGCTGTTCCTGTTGCACGCCATTACCGCTACCAGAGCGCCACGGTGTAGCCCAGGATCACTCTGTTTTCGTTGGTGTCACGGGCGAAGTTGCTCGTCGCGCTGGCGTTCTGCCAACGCAGCGAGACATCCTTGAACGTGCCGCTCTGCACCACATAGCCGAGGCTCAAGTCCCTCTCCCACTCGCGTCCTTCGCCGTTGAAGCCGATGACCCTGGCGTTGTCGCCCTTGGCATAACGTGTCGAGAACAGCAGGCCCGGAATGCCCAGCGAGGCGAAGTCATAGTCATAGCGGGCATGCCACACGCGCTCGCCGGTCTGGGAGAAGTTGGCCAGTTGATACTCGGTGAACAGGTAGGTGTTGGTGCCGTCCACATAGGTGAACGGCGTCGAGCCGTACTGTTCCTGGTAACCGCCGCTGAGGTTGTGGCCGTAGAGGCCATAGCCGATGCGCGTACTCAACGCCCGGTTGTCCACCTTGCCGGCCAGGCCTGCAGCGTCTTCACTGGCGCTGAAGTAGCGGATATCGGTCTTGAACGTGCCCGGGCCCCACTTGAAGCTGTTTTTCAAGCCCAGGTAATGCTGTTGGTACAGGCTTTCCAGTTGCGCGAACTGGTAGGTCACCAAAGTCGTCGGCGTGAGTGCGTACTCGCCGCCGGCGTAGCGGAACTCATCGCTCTTGGCGCTGCTTTTGTAGGCGCCGTACTGGCTGGTAAGCCCCATATCCTCGTAATGGGTTGAGTCACGCTGCTTGACCTGGTCCAGTTGGCCCGCGCTCAGTGTCAGCTTGTCGATGTCCTTGGAGGTGACTGCGGTACCGCTGAAACTCTGCGGGAACAGGCGGCTCAGGTTCGGTTGCAGCGTCGGCAGGTCAGGCACCATGTAACCCACGCGCAACTCGCTTTTGGCCAGGCGCGCCTTGCCGGTGATGCCCAGTTTTGAGTAGTTGTCATGGGCGCGGCGGGCGTAGCTGGGGGAGCCTGGCTCGGCCATGCTGGAGCGTGCCAGCAGCCCGGTGCCGGAGTTGTCCGGGCTCGAATCGAGCTTGATGCCCAACATACCCACCGCGTCCAGGCCAAAACCCACGGTACCGTCGGTAAAGCCCGACTCGATCTTGAGGATAAAACCCTGAGCCCATTCGGCACGCTTGTTCTGCCCGCTGGACTCGCGGTAGTCGCGGTTGAAGTAGTAGTTCTTCAACTCCAGCGCCGCTTTGCTGTCGGCGACGAAGTCGGCCTGGGCAAACAAGGGCATGAAACCGGCGCCCATGACGCTGGCACTGGCGACAACTTTGTTGATGCGGTTATTCATGTGTAGGTTCCTGGCAGACAGGTTGAGTGGGGTTGTTTTTGTTTTCTTCGGCCATGGCTTCGCCCGCTTCGCAAATCGTCGATTTGCGAAGGGTTGGGTTTAATGCCGTGGCCTGGGGTGCAGCAGTACCTAAATCACGCTGGCACGGAGGCGGTAACTGCCGTCCGCACGTTTCTCCAAGGGGCTGGCCGCGGCGAGTAGCCGACGGGTGTAAGGGTGTTGTGGGGCGTCGAAAATCGTGTCACGCGGGCCCATTTCGACCACCTCGCCCTGGTTCATCACCGCCACACGGTGGGCGATGCGTTCCACCGCCGAAAGATCGTGGGAAATGAACAGGCAGGCAAAGCCGTATTGGCGTTGCAAGCGCTCGAACAGTTCGAGGATCTGCTTCTGGATGGTCATGTCCAGTGCCGAAATCGGCTCGTCGGCAATCACCAGCTTGGGCCGGCGCACCAACGCCCGGCCAATCGCCACGCGCTGGCGCTGACCACCGGAAAGTTGGTGGGCAAAACGCTCGCGAAACTGTTCGGGCAAGCCCACATCGACCAGGGTGTCGGTGACCCGCTGGCGCTTTTGCGCAGCCGTCAGGGCGGGTTCATGGCGCAGCGGTTCGGCGAGGATCTGGCCCACAGTCATGCGCGGGTCGAGGGACGAATACGGGTCCTGGAAGATCATCTGGCATTGCAAGCGATGTGCCCGATTGGCGGCCTTGAGGATATCCACGCCCTGGAACAGGATTGCCCCGGCACAGGGGTTGACCAAGCCGACGACCGCACGCCCGAGGGTGGTCTTGCCCGAACCGCTGCCACCGACCAGGGCCAGGGTCTCGCCCGGCGCGATACTCAGGTTCACCGAGTGCACCACGCGCTTGGGCACGCTACGCCCCCAGAAGCTGCGCGGCCCCGGGTGTTCGATACACACATCCCGGACCTGCAACAACGCGCTGTCGGCCGCCGGCACGGGCACCAGTTCCCCGCGCCGTGGCAGCGCTTCGAGCAATTGCCGGGTGTATTCGGCCTTGGGGGCAAAGAGGATGTCTTCGATACGGCCCTGCTCTACCGCCTTGCCCGAGCGCATCACCACGACTTTGTGGGCATAACGCGCGACCAAAGACAGGTCGTGGCTGATAAACAGAATCGCGGTGCCCTGCTCGCGGGTCAGTTCCAGCATTAACTCGATCACGTCCAGTTGCGCCAGGCAATCCAGGGCCGTGGTGGGTTCGTCGGCAATCAGCAGCGCCGGACGCAGCAGCATCACCGAGGCCAGCATGATGCGTTGGCGCATGCCACCGGAGAATTGGTGCGGGTAGGACGCCAGGCACTTTTCGGCGTCCTTGATGCCGATGCGTTGCAGCATGGCGATGCAGCGCTCACGGATCGTCGCCGCATCCAGCGTGGTATGCAGTTTGAGTGCCTCGCTCATCTGCCGGCCGATGGTCAGCGCGGGGTTGAGCGAGACCATCGGCTCCTGGAACACCATGCCGATCCGCGCACCACGCACTTCACGCATGGCCTTGGCATTGCTGCTGTCCAGGGCCTGGCCCTGGAAGATGATGCGCCCACCGCACACCTGCATCGGTGCTGGCAGCAAGCCAATGGCAGCGCGCGCGGCCATGGTCTTGCCGCTGCCCGACTCGCCCACCAGTGCGACGATTTCGCCGGGGGCCATGGTGAAGCTGAAGTCATCGACGGCCAGCGGACCGTCCACGCCGACGCGAATCTGTAGGTTTTCAACGGCCAGTAAAGGCACTGGAGCGCTCATGCTCATTTCCTCATGCGCGGGTCGAGACGATCACGCAAGGCATCGCCGAACAGATTGATAGCCAGCAACGTCAGGCTGATAAAGATGCCCGGGAAGATCCCCAGCCACGGCGCCGTCGAGATATAAGTGCGGCTGGCCGAGAGCATGCTGCCCCAGGTGGCGGCCGGCGGTGGAACCCCAAGACCGAGGAAACTCAGCGCACTCTCCGAGAGCAACGCCCAGCCAAACATGCTGGTGGCCAAGACACATAGCGGCGCCAGGCAGTTGGGGGTGATGTGACGGAACATGGTGTACAGCTCGGAGTTGCCGATCACCCGCGAGGCCTCGATGAACTCCAACTCACGCAGCGACAGCACGCTGCCGCGTACCACCCGCACCACCGAAGGGGTGTAGGCGATACCCAGGGCGAGCACGATGCCGTACTGGCTGGCGCCGACAATTGCCATGATGCCCAGGGCCATAAGGATGCCGGGAAATGCCAGCAACGCATCGTTGAGCATCATCAGCACCCGGTCGGTCCAGCCGCGCAGGTAACCGGCGAGCATGCCGATCAGCGTGCCGCAGATCACCGCTACGCTGACCGAGAGCAGGCTGATCCACAGGCTGGTACGCGCACCAATGATCAGGCGGCTGAACACATCGCGGCCAAATTCGTCGGTACCCAGCCAGTGCACGGCGTTCGGTGCGTGCAGGCGTGAGAGCAGGTCCAATTTGAGCGGGTCGTAAGGTGTCCACACCACGCCGAGCAAAGCCAGCAACACCAGTGCCGCGAGCAGGCTGGTGCCGATCAGGGCGTTCAGCGGCGGGTAACGCCGGCGCCGCCGGGGCGGAACCGCTGCCACGGTGGGCAAGGCAGGAGTCTTGAGGTTCATAGCTTCACCCTTGGATCGAACAGCGGATACAGCAGATCCACCAACAGGTTGACCAACACATAGATACAGGTGACCAGCAGCAGGCAACCCTGCAACACCGGGTAGTCGCGGGAGAAGATCGCATCGACCATCAACCGGCCGATACCTGGCAGGGTGAACACCGTTTCCAGCACCGCAATGCCGCCCAGCAAGTTGCCAAGGATCAGGCCAATCAGGGTCCAGGTCGGTGCAAACGCGTTGCGCAAGGCGTGCCTGCACAGCACCGCGCCTTCCGACAACCCCTTGGCCCGGGCATGGGCGATGTACTCCAGGCGTAGCACCTCAATGGTGCTGGCCCGTGCCATCCGGGCAATGGCCCCGAACTCCACCAGCGTCAGGGTGATGATCGGCAGCACCACGTAGGTCAGCGCTTTCATCGGGTCGGTCGCAAAGCCGACGTAACCGATCACCGGCAACCAGCCCAATTGAATGCCGAAGACATACAGCAGCAACAAACCCAACCAGAAGCTGGGCACCGATAGCAACAACGTTGCCGTCGCCACCAGGCCCAGGTCCATCGCGCTGTTTTGCTTCCAGGCTGCGAGCAAACCCACCGGCACTGCAAGCAGGGTCGCCAGCAATACCGCCACCAGCACCACGGTCGCACTGACGCTGAACCGCTCGAGCAGCAACTCCAACACCGGCTGGCGGCTGCTGATGGACACGCCGAGGTCGCCACTGAGCACCGACTTGATCCAGATCAGGTACTGGGTCACCACTGAGTGGTCAAGCCCCAGGCTGCTGCGCATATCGGCCAGGCTTTGCGGGTCGGCCATGTCGCCGAGCATCAAGAGTGCCGGGTCGCCGGGGATCAGGCGGATCAAGGCAAACACAATCACCGAGATCAGCAACAGGGTCGGCACCGCCATGCCGAGCCTGTGCAATATGAATCGAAACATAGCGCTACGCCTTACTTGGAAGTGTCGAGCAGCTTCACGCCCCACAGGCGCGGCTTGGCAACCGGCCAGGAGCGATACCCCTCGACGCGCTTGCCCATGGCGCCGATGGCCGTGCCGTTATAGATAACCACCATGGGCACATCCTTGAGCATCAGCGTGTGCAGCTTGTCGAACAGTGGCTGGCGCTTGGCTGGGTCAACTTCACGCTGGGCCTCACGCAATATGGCCAGGGCTTGGGGGTTGTCCCAGACCTTACGCGGTTCCTTGGCCTTGTCGCCGATCACCGACTCGTAGCTTTGCGCCGCATCGAAACGTCCCGAGTAGGAGAACGACATCATCTGGTAGCTACCGGTCTGGTAACGCTCCAACTGTGTGCCCCACTCCAGGGTTTCCATCTCGATGTTCAGCCCTGCCGCCTGGGTCATGGCCTGACTGAGCAAGCCCATGTCGAACATCTGCGGGTAGCGTTTGTTGACCAGCATGCGGATTTTTTCACCGCGGTAGCCGGCTTCCTTCAGCAGGCTCCGGGCCTCGTCGAGGTTGTAGGTATAGCCCTGGTGCGCGGTGCTGTCGTAGTACGGACTCGCAGTGGGAATGATTGAGTTGTTGACCACCGATAAACCATCGGACAACGCCGCCACCATCTGCGCGTAATCCAGGGACAACGCCACGGCGCGACGGATGCGCACGTCCTTGAGCAGCGGGTCGCGGGTCTGGAACAACAGCCCGCTGATGGTCATGATCGGGCTGACCTGGATCTGCAGGTTCTTGACCTGCTTGAGTTGTGCGGCATCCATTGCGGTCACGTCCGGCAGCAGGTCCACGCCACCCGACAGCAGCGCCGCCTTGGCCGAGGCCGAATCGGGGATCACCTCAAACCGCACGGTGTCGACAAACGCCTGCTTGTTGCCGGTGTAACCGTCCGCCTTGTCTTCGGCACGTGGGGTGTATTGTTTGAAGCGATCCAGTTCGACGTACTGGCCCTTCTGCCATTTGCCCAGGGTGAACGGGCCAGTGCCAATCGGTGCGCGCCAACTGCCATCGGCGGCCAGGGAGTCTGGGTGCAGGATGCCGCTGCCCGCGCAGTCCGGGCGGGCCATGGCAGCCAGGAACAAGCCATTGGCTTGATCCAGGGTGAACACCACGGTTTTCGGGTCGGGGCTGACGATATCAACGATCTTGGCCGCACCGCGCCCATCGAACTCCGCCAGGCAGCGCCACTGGGTCTTGGGGTCCAGGTAGCGCTGCCAGGTCCATTGCACGTCCTTGGCCGTCAATAGCTGGCCGTTGTGAAAGTGCACGCCGTCACGCAGGGTAAAGGTGTAGCGCAGGCCATCCGCCGACACGTCAACCGCGCTGGCTAGCATCGGGGCGATGCTGGTGTCTTCACGGTACGCCACCAACCCTTCGACGAGATGCATCATCACCGCGTCGGTGTTGTCGTCGCGGTTAACGCCAGGGTCGGTGCTGCGGATATCACCGTTGATCCCAACGCTGATGACCTTGTCCTGGGCAACGGCCATGGAGACGGTGCACGCCGACATTACGACGGCCAATGCCGTCTTTACGTAACTATTCACGGGAGAAAGACTCCTTGAAGGAATTTTCCGGTCAGTGGCGGGAGCCAAGGCAGGACCGGCATCAGAATGAGTGAATCCTTGGTTATTGTTATGCGGTCTGTTCTGAGTGCATCACTTGCGGTGTATCAGCCCAGGCTGCGCTTGTGGCGCAACACCTTGGCGAAAAAGTCCTGGGCAGCCGGCATGGCCTTGATGCCCTGGTGCGCGACGTTGGGCAGCAGGTCAAAGTGCACCTGCACACCGGCGGCCTCGAAGCTGGCCTTCAAGGTAGCCAGGCGCTCGGGTCGCGTACGCCCGGCAGCGTTGGCACCGGCCATGAAGTGTTTGCCGCCTTCACGGTGGGTAATTTCCCAGGTTTCGAGGTCTGAATCACCCACCACCATATGCACGGGCAACCGCTGCAAGGCTGGCAGGTTCAACGGTTTGCCAAAGCGCGTGGCAAAGTCCCGCACGCCGACCCACCAGTCCTGATCGGCATCGAGCAGGGTCACCGAACCCGGTGCGCCGATGGACGCCGCCCAGAGTTTTTCGGGGTGCAGGTAGCAGAAGCGATGGGTGAATTGCCCACCACCGGAATAGCCGAACAGTGCAAAGGTATCGAAGCTGCGACCGTAGCGCTTGCCAACGCTGGCAATCATGTCGAGTAGCACTTGGTCGTAACGGATATCGCCTTCGACCATCTGCTTGTAGCCATCACCATTGCCGTCGCCCAACACGCCGACCGGGAACAGCGGCGACAGGATCACACAATCGTTCCAGCGGCCAAATTCCGCGAAACCATTGCGGTAAATCTCCATCGCGCGGGTCGAGCCGTGCAGCGAAACCACTAGGTCTACCGGCCGGGTGCGGTCCTCGATGCTTTCAGGCACATAAAGGGTGTAGGCAAACCGGCTGTCCTCATAGTGGGAGTACACGGTGGTGGCGCCGAGGTGATACACGTTTTTTGCCGCACGTAATGCTGCGTCTTCAGGGCTGATATCTGGATTGCTCATTTGGAAAGTTCGCCGAGTCAGTTCGGACTTGAGTATTGGTCGAGCACTATAAAAAGAAAAACTAATTTAACTTTAACCAGAGTAAACAAAAGCTTTACGATGCCGGCGTACCCATGAGCGCGGGCCTACCCATGAGCAACATTCGTTTCTTCAAGACGTTTATCGCCGTCGCCGAGTACGGCAGCTTTGCCGCCGCCGCCGACCGTGTGGCCCTCACCAACGCCGCCGTCGGCCAACAAATGCGCGCCCTCGAAGAAGAGATGCGCCGACCGCTGTTCGACCGTAGCCAGCGGCAGATCAAGCTGAGCCGCGATGGCGTGTTATTGCTGCCCAAGGCCAAGCGCCTGTTGGCGGACTACGAGCAAATGATTGCCGAGGCGCCCGATGGCATGGCCATGGAGGGTGAAGTGTCCATCGGCGGCATTACCTCCGGCATGGGGCTGCTCGCCAATTGTCTGGTGCAACTGAAAAAGCTGCACCCGCGCATATCGGTCAACCTGATGACCGCCCGCTCCGACGAAGTGGTCAACCTGGTCCACGCCGCCAAGCTCGACGCGGCATTGCTGATCGAGACGGCGCGGCAGAACTTCGATGGATTGAGCTGGACCCTGCTCTACAACGAGCCCATCGTCATGCTCGCCAACACCGCCCAGACCGCCGGCATCGACGACGCTGTGGAATTGCTCAGGACCCAGCCGTTCATTCGCTATGACCGCTCCACCGCGGTAGGCCGCAAGGTGCAGTCGATCATCAAGAGCGAATCGGTCGAACCGCTGGAAATCCTCGAACTGAACTCGATCATCGGCATCGCCGACCTGGTGCGCCAGCAAGTTGGCGTGGCGATCGTGCCGCTGCTGAAGAACTTTGACTGGCACAAAGACCCCAGCCTGCGCGTATTGCCGCTGCCGGGGGACCTGGCGGTACGCCGGGTGGGAATTTTGGAGCAAGGCACCAAAAGCGCGATTACCGGGGAGATTCGCAAGTTGCTGATGTCGGCGGTGGCGAAGTGACCGTGACCGGGCGGCGGTCTGAGGTTCACCTGAAGAAGCCGAGTTTTTGACCAGGCAAGCTGCTGTAGCCCGGGAGAAAAGGATCACCCTGGAACATTGCGGTCCTCTGCCTAGCCCCACCGGGCGATACAGTCCTCAGACCAGCCCCCTTTCCAAAATCCAGCTTTAAAAACGCCCGCCTTTATTACCAGACGATATAAACGACTGTGAAATATGACAGTTACATCCTCGGCGCCGAGCCCGTAGTTTCTGGGTAAAAACAGGGCTACCCCACACAAGGAGAGGATGATGGCGCATAACCCTATGGGCACCGACCCAACCGACGACGAAAACGATCCGATCTTCAACGCGACGACCCAGAAGCGCAATGTCGTCGACCCACGCACCGGTCTATTTGAAGTCTATGTGCCCTTGCCCTCGGTGATCGGCAACGCCGGCAATGGACCGGTCATTGAAATGAGCCTGCACAATACGCCGGTGGTCAATAACGAGGCCGCGCTGGGGGATGGCTGGTTCTATTGCATGACCACTTTCAGCGAGCACCACAAGAAGCTCACGCTGCATTCCGGTGAAGTGTTGGCAATGGAAAAAGATAAAGATCTCAAGCAGTCCGCGATTATTGCGCAATGGAGTGCAGGCAAGTTGACGGTCCAGCGCAGAGGTGGCCGCAAGGAAGTGTTGGCGGCGGTGGGGAACACAGGGATTTATGTGCCCGAATCACTGACCACCGATGGTTACAACAGCCTGACCCTGAGCTGGATGCATACCCCCCATGTCATTGACGGCAAGACCTATTACCAGATCCAGTTGAGCGAAATCCGCGACGCCACCCGCAGCCTGCTCAAGGTGCAATACACCCCCGGCGACCCCGATGCCGCGACGGTCATCAGCGCAGCCAACCTGACGTTCTGGCCCGATGACGCAAGTGAAACCCTGGACTACGCCCTGGCCATCGAAAATTACGCACTCAAATCCGTCAGCCTGGGTGCGACTATCAAAAGCAGTTTCGAGTACGACGATCACCCCACCTGTGGCTGGCTGTTGACCAAAATCACCCACTTCGAGGGGCTCCAGGAGCAGGTGCAATACGAGGACAACGGCCTGACCTTCCCGGACAACCCCCAGTTGTCGGCGTTGCCCTGTGTCAGCACCCATACCCGCACCCCCAATGGTGGCGGGACGCCGGTCATTACCCGGTATGTCTATGAGCGCCAGGATGAAGACAACTACCGCACCATCGTGCGTGAGGGCGATCCGACGATTCGCACGACGACTTATAACTACAACGCAAAACACGACGTCACATCGCAAGTCCTGGTTCAGGGGGCGGCTAAAACCGAAAAAAGATACACGATGCAGGTGCAGGAAGAATTGCTTAGCCGCACGATTTCCACCACCTATACAAAGGCGGGTACAAGCAGGGAGGAAAAAAATGAAAACCGCTTCAATGCTCACTCCATGCTGGTCAAAAACCGGCAAGAAAGAATCACCACGGCACTGGATTACATTCCTGCCCCAGTGGCGATTCCAGGGGGCTCGAGTCACGGCCCCTCAGACAGCGAAAATACATTGCTGAGCTTGCTGAGTTTGATCCGATCAGCGTCAACCCAGCAGACCAACCAAGAAGTCGACACCTCATGGACCCCTATTCAGTTAATCCCTAATGAGTTGTTTCCTTCAACTTATCTGGACACCGAAATCGTCGAGAACCCAGGCCTGCTGGCACTCATTCCAGAACTGTTGCCCGGCTTACTGCCTGAGCTTCTGAACGTCTCAAGTTTCAAGTATCACGCCTACAAAGACATACCAGGCTTGCGCGAGTCGAAAATCAGCAGCACTTTACAAGGAAGCCTCACCTTTGCAGCCCGTTCTGGCGCCGCGCTGATCGGCCAGCGTATCGAGTACTTCGAAGGCGACGACTTTCGCAAGGGCCGCGTGAAGACACTGACCCGTAGCACGCTGGGGACAGGTGACCAGCGACCGATTGCTTCCGACCCCGCGCGTACCTTTGGCTATGTACTGGGCGGGGCCGGTAACACCGAGTTGACCACCACCATCACCGACACCGATGAAACCGGCAAAACCCGAACCTCGTCGCAAACCCAGAGCACCCTCAGTGGGCGCCTGGTGCGCCAGGTGGATGCCGACGGCAACCGGACTGAGTACGCCTACAACAACTTCGGTCAACTGATCACCCTGACCGTCTGCGCCCAAAGCACCACCTATCGTCAGGTCACCACCTATGCCTATCCCGCCCCCGGCCAGATAAAGATCACCGCCCCCAACGGCCAGACGCGCTTGAGCCAATACGACGGCCAGGACCAATTGGTCAGCGAGCACCTGCTGCAGGGTAACCAGAGCAAGCAGACCAAGGCCGTCACCTATGACAGCCTGGGCCGTGAACTGCGCCGGTCCGAGTTCGATTACGACGCTGCCGGGAATCAACTGGTGCACTGGCAGCAAGCGCACTATGACGACTGGAACGAGGTCAGCAGCCAGCGTTACAGCGATGGCCGGCAGACCTTCAACCTGTACGACCCCATCGCCCTGACTCGCGCCCAATGGACCGGCACGGCCACTGACAAGCATGCAATCGTAACGTCCTACAACGTGGACGAGACTATCAAAAAGATTGAATGGAAAGACCAGGCCGGCCAGGTCTACCAGACCCAGACGTTTGGCTACACCCCGTCCAAGCGCGTCAAGCAACTGAAAATCGACAACGAGTTCGGTTTCACCACCCTCGACTACACCTTCGATAGCGCCGGCCGCCTGCTGAAAGAAAGACACAGCGAAAAAGGCCGGGGCCTGCTCGACCTTCCCTTTGTCTACACCTATCACTACACCTACCCAGTGCATTGGCTGTTGCTGGACGCGACGCAGATCGAGATCGAGACGGGCGGCACTCGACAGATCCTGGGCAAGCGCAGCGTTGACAGCTGGGGGCGAGTCACTTCGCTGACCCGAGGCAGTAGCACCGAAACCTATACCTACGACGGTACCAACCATGTGCCGGCAACGACGCTGACCGCCGATGGCCAGGCCCTGAAGCATGACTACATCAAGGAGTTGGGCAATCGCCTGGCCAAGACCAGCACCGCAGACGCCAGTGCACACACGTCTTTTGCCTATGCCTTTGGCATGCAAGATGTTGCGACGGCCAGCGAGGGTGACCGCTTACTGCAATACGACCATGACCTCTATCTGCGGGTCAGCCGACAGCATGTGCAAACCGCGCCCGGCCAGAGCAAGGACCTGCTCTACACCCACTCGCTGGGTTCGCGGCTGCTCAACAGCACCGATGCGCTGGGCAACCAGACCCTGTTCTCGTATAGCTCGACCGGGCAACGCTACGCGGCCAACAACTTTCACTTCACCACCAGTCATTCCTACGATGACCAGGGGCGGTTTAACGAAGAAATCATTGCTGGGCCCTATAACCTCGCGCCCGCGTCACCCGTCACCTTTCTTGTGAAGTACACCCACGACTCCCAGCAGCGCGAAACCCGCCGCCACTTCACCCTCAGCGGCCAAGTCGACCTTCTGCTGGAAAATACCTACTACGCCGACGACAAACTCAAGTCGGTGCAGTTGAAACAGGGCGCCACTGTGTTGGGCTCGCGCAGCCTGACCTATACCCCCGCAGGCCGCCTCAAGTCCTGTACCACCACCGGCGTCTGGCGGCCCAAGACGCCCACGCACAAAGCCATCGACAAGCAGGAATTTACTTACGATGCACTGGGTGACGTCCTCACCTGCGTGACCACCTTTGGCACCGCGAAAAACACCGCCACCTACACCTACGACGCGCTTAATGGCTACCGTTTGGTCAAAGTCATGAACAGCCATGGGGATTACACCGCGTCTGCCACGTTGAGTTATGACGCCGCCGGGCGGCTAACCCAGGACCAGTCGGGCAAGACCTACAGCTATGACTGGCTGGGCCGGCTGATCCGGGCCGGGAGCACACATTATCGTTACGATCCGGCCAGCCGCCTGATGACCCGTGATGAGGGCACAGGCCCCCAACAGGTGCTCTACGACGGACTCAAGGCCTGCGGCGACTATTCGCCTGGGACCAACGCCAATAGCCGCAACCTCAACCCTGGCAGCACCGCCTGTACCGCGCAACGGGTCAAGCGCTCAGGCGTCGAGCGCACACTGTTCGAGCTGCGGGACAGGAGTGGCAGCGTGTTGGCCAGCTACGACGTACAGGCACAAACCCTCAAGCACCACGCCTACACCGCCTATGGCGAACACTTTTCCGATGAGCCCGACTCGCTGCTGGGCTTCAACGGTGAATACCGTGACGTCCAGTACCCCCTGGGGATGGGCGTGCGCTGGTATGACGCCGCCAGCATGCGCTTTAACGCCCCCGATGAACTGAGCCCGTTCGGCAGAGGTGGGCCTAATCTCTATGCCTACTGTGCCGAAGGCGATCCCGTGAATTATCAGGACCCCACTGGGCACTTTTCCGTGGACAAGCGGCTACGGGAGATCTGGGGGGACACGCTGCCAGAGCCGTTGGGGTTCAAGGGAGGAGAAGGAGCGTTGATTAACACGTTGCTATGGGGTGGGATCGGCGTGATGACCGCAGTAATGACAGGCGGTACCTCGCTGTTGCTGACAGCGGCCCTTGTCGGGCTTGCCGCGACCTCGCTTGCCACCGGCGTCACCTCCGTGCTGGTCGCAGACAATGACCCCGACGCGTCAAGCATCCTGGCCTGGGTGTCACTGGGCACCGGAGCGTTAGGCGGCCTGGGAACACTGGCGGGCAAAGCAGCGCAGTTGACCGGGTACCTGGGACGGTCGTTACCGGCAGTCGCCAGGGATCTGATCAGCAAGGCATCCAGGGCGGTGATCAGCCCGCTGAAGCAGTCCAGCCTGGGCCGGGGACTTGAACGCTTTTGGGTAAAAGTACTGCCCAAGCCCGCCCTCGCCACGAGTGCTTACTACATTGAAAGCTCACTGACGTCACAAAAGGGGCTTTCTGGACTGTTCGACCTCGGTGATGCCAATACGCTCTCGTTCGTAACCTCCGGCGTCCTGGGAAATCTGGGGCTCCTGGAGTCAGAACCCGCTCAACTGGCCGACACATTCGTCGGTGATATCACCTGGCTGCCCTTCGGCAGTTGGGGCGGGTTATGGCTGACGATCAGGGGCCGCTGACGCAGGTCCCAGGTGCAACCAAGGGAGCAGGGCCTGACGCCCTGCCCGCTTGGTGTTGTGCGTCAATGTCTGCAGGTAAAACGCGAATCAGCCGAGGTCGCCACCGCCTACCGGCAAGGTCACGCCGGTGATATAGGAGGCTTCGTCAGAGGCCAGGAACAGGATTGCGCCCACTTGTTCGTCGATGTTGGCGTAGCGCTTCATCAGGCTGCTATCCAGGGTCTGGTCGACGACCTGCTGGTACCACACGCGCTCCTGCTCGCTCTGCGGCTGGTTATTGCGCGGGATGCGTCGCGGCGGTGCCTCGGTGCCACCGGGCGCGGTGGCGTTGACGCGGATGCCACTGCCAGCGGTTTCCAGGGCCAGGCAGGCAGTCAAGGCATTCACCCCGCCCTTGGCCGCGCCATAGGGCACGCGATTGATCCCGCGCGTGGCGACCGAAGACACATTGACGATGGCGCCGCTGCCCTGCTCCAGCATGTAGGGCAGCACGCAATGGCAGCACCACAGGGTGGGGAACAGCGAGCGGCGCACTTCGGCTTCGATTTGCGCCACCTCGTAGTACTCAAAGGGCTTGGCCCAGATGGTCCCGCCGACGTTGTTGATCAGAATGTCAATGCGCCCGAACCGTACCTTGGCGGCGGCCATTACCTCGGCACACTCGGCATGCTGCTCAAGGTCGGCGGTCAGGGTCAGCAGCCGGGCGTGCTGCAACTCGTGCACCAGTTCCGAGCGATCGACGGAGACCACCCAGGCGCCCTCCCCAAGCAACCGTTCGGCAACGCGCCGGCCGATGCCCTGGGCGGCACCGGTGACCAGCGCAACCTTGGCGTCAAAACGTGGAGTCATGCTGATTTCCTCAGGCCGCATCAGAGCTGGCGACAACGTTGGGGGTAAATTTCTCGTAATGAAAACTGGCTGGGGTCACACCCATCTGCTTGAAGTACTGGCGCACCGCATCAACCATCGGCGGCGGCCCGCACAGGTAAACGTCCACATCGCCGCCATTGAGAACGTCGCTGGCCATATGCTGGGTGACATAGCCCTGGCGCGGGTGCGCGGTCTGCGGGTCGGCCACGCAGGTGACAAGCGTGAGGTTGGGCAACCGCCCGGCGAAGGCCTCCAGGGCCTCGACCAGCACCAGGTCCTGATCCCGGGTCACGCCGTAAATCAGCGTAATCGGCCGGGTTTCCCCACCCAGGGCCAGCACTTCAAGCATCGACAGAAACGGTGCCAGGCCGGTGCCGCCGGCCAATAGCAGCAGCGGTCGCTGCACCTCACGCAGGTAAAAACTGCCCAACGGCCCGGTCATCGCTACGCTATCGCCCGGTTGGGCACGCTCCAGCCAACCGCTCATCAACCCGCCCGGTACATGCTTGATCAGGAAACTGGCGTGGGTGTCGCCAGGGCGGCTGCTGAATGAATAGGCGCGCGTCTGCTCGCTGTCGGGCACGCCGATATTCACGTACTGGCCTGGGAGAAACACCGGAGCCTGATCCAGTTCGAAACTCACCTGCAGTGCGGCATCGGCGTGGCGGGTAATGCCGGCCAGCGTCGCGACAAACTGCGTGGTGCCGGTCTTGCACGCACTGGACGGCACGGGCACGGCAATCACGCAATCGGACTGCGGCACCATCTGACAGGTCAGTACCTGGCGCTCCTGGGCTTCGTCCGCGCTCAGGGCGTCTTCGATATAGTCGTCGCCCAAGTCGTAGGCGCCGGTTTCACAGCGGCATTTGCAGGTGCCGCAGACGCCATCCGAGCAATCCATGGGCAGGTTGATGCGTTGGCGAAAGGCGGCGTCGAGCACCTTCTCTCCCACCTTGCAGTCGATGAAGCGGGTCACGCCATCTTCGAAGTTCAGGGCAATGGCATACGTCATGGCGGTGTCCTCAGATGTGGTAGATGTCGATGACCTGGTGGATGTAATCGTTTTTCAGCACCACCTTCTTGCGCGTGATCAGCGGCTGCTCGCCGCGTATATCCAAGGCATAGAACGAGGTGCCGAAGTAGCTGTCGGTGGTCTTGTAGCGGTGGCTGAGGGTATGCCAATTGAAGCGCAGCTCGACCTGGGCACCATCGTCGGCCAGCACTTCGAGGTTGCACAGCATGTGCACGGTGCGTGGCTCGGGCGTGCTGGCGCTGGAGCGCTCGGTCTTGATGCGGAAGATGCGGTCTTCCAGGCCGTCACGGCTGGGGTAGTAGATCAGCGAGATTTCGCTGTGCGGGTCTTCGGTGAGGGTGTCGTAGTCATCCCAGGCGGGCATCCAGAACTGCGCCTTGGGGGAATAACACGCCAGCCATTCATCCCATTGGCGGTCATCCAGCAGGCGCGCTTCGCGGTAGAGAAAGTCCAGCAGGCGCTCACGGGACAGGCTCATGGCTGCACCTCCCGGTCGCTGGCGATCAGGCCTTGCTGTTCACGCTCGATCGCGCGCTGCAGGCTCTGGGCCCAATGCGCATGCTGGCGTACGAACAAGCCTTCGTCTTCGGTCTTCACCCCGCTCAGTTGCGGCTGCATGCCCATGGCCCTGGCGTTGTCGTCCGCCCCCTCGACCCACTGCTTGGCACCCCGGCTCAGGTCATTCCACAAGGTGCTCGCGCCCTGGTAGCCGGTCTGGCAGGCACGGAACTCTTCCAGGTCATCTGGAGTGCCCATGCCGCTGACGTTGAAGAAGTCTTCGTACTGACGGATCCGCGTCGCCCGCTCCTGGGGGCTTTCGCCAATCGGCGCCATGCAATAGATCGTCACCTCGGTTTTGTCCACCGCCAGCGGCCGCACCACGCGGATCTGCGTGGAGAACTGGTCCATCAGGTACACATTGGGGTAGAGGCACAGGTTGCGGGTCTGGTCGACGATAAAGTCGGCGCGTTCCTGGCCCAGGCGCTCGGCCAATGCCGCGCGGTGGGCATGTACCGGCCGCACCTCGGGGTTGAGCAGGCGCGTCCACAGCAGGATATGCCCATGATCGAAGGCGTAGACCCCGCCCAGGCTTTTCGACCAGCCATTGGCATCGACGGTGCGCGTGCCTTCGGCCTCGTAATTGCGCCGACCCATGGTTGCCGAGTAGTTCCAGTGCACAGAGCTGACGTGGTAGCCATCGGCGCCGTTCTCGATCTGCAGCTTCCAGTTGCCGTCGTAGACATAGGACGAACTGCCGCGCAGCACCTCCAGGCCCAGTGGCGCCTGGTCGACCATCTGGTCGATGATGACTCGGGTTTCGCCCAGGTAATCGCTCAGTTCCGGCACCGCCTCGCTGAGGCTGCCGAACAAAAAGCCGCGGTAGTTTTCAAAGCGCGCCAGGCGCTGGAGGTCGTGGGAACCCTCGCAGTCGAAGCTGTCCGGGTAGGCGCCGGTCTTCCCGTCCTTGACCTTGAGCAGCTTGCCGGCGTTGCTGAACGTCCAGCCGTGGAATGGGCAGGTGAATGAGCCTTTGTTCCCCTGTTTGCGCCGGCACAGCATGGCGCCACGGTGGGCACAGGCGTTGACCAGGCCATGCAGGGTGCCCTGTTTGTCGCGGGTGATGACCACCGGTTGGCGGCCGATCCAGGTGGTGTAGTAGTCGTTGATCTCGGCCACTTGGCTTTCATGGGCCAGGTAGATCCAACCGCCTTCGAAGATGTGCTTGATCTCGAGGGCAAACAGGTCGGGGTCGGTAAAAATGTCGCGGCGGCAGCGAAACACCCCGGTCGCGGGGTCTTCCTGGACGGACTCGCGCAGTTGTACGGCGAGGCGGTCGAGTGTACTGGTCATGGGGCAGGCCCTCCGTTGTTCTTGTATCAGGCGCCCTCACCGTACGTGTTCGTCCCCTGCCCCAATATCCACTTCCTGCAAATCTGTATCCGGCTGGCGCAAGCGGCTTAGCGATGGCGCTTCCAGGTCTGCGAAGGCAACTCGCCAAAGCGTTTGCGATAGGCCTCGGAAAAACGCCCCAAGTGCACAAAGCCATGGTCCAGCGCCACCTCGGTCACGCTACGCGCGCTGGTCAGTTGCAGGCGCGCATGCACCCGCTCCAACTTGCGCCGGCGCACATAGTCACGGGGCGACAGGCCGACCTGGCGCTCGAACAGGCTATACAGCGAACGCTCGCTGACCTTGGCCACGGCCATCAGTTGCTCGATGCAGATGTCTTCGCTCAAGTGCTCCTCGATAAACTCGCGCACCGCCTCGAAGCCGCCGCCTTGGCCCGCCTGGGGCACCACCCGCAACACGTTACTGGCCAACAGCGCCAACAGCTTATTGGCCACGATCCGCTCGTACAGGCCTTGTACTTGCGGCTCGGCGGCGTTTTCCGCTTCGTGGCAGATCAACCCGAGCAACTGTAGGAAGCCGTCCATTTCACTCAACGCGTGGCGCGCCGCGGCAAACCGGATACCCGCCTGGGGCAGTGTCCAGTGCTGCGCCAGGCAAGCGTTTTCCAGCAGGCGCACCGGCAACTTGATGATGAATTTCTCGCAATCGGCGGAATAGGTCAGGTCCACCGGGTCATCGGGATTGATCAGCAGGATCTCGCCCGGCCCGAAGATAAGCTCCTCACCCCGGGAATTGGAGCGGCAGTGGCCTGTCAGCAGGATCTGCAGGTGGTAAATGGTTTCCAGCGCCACCGACGTGACCTGCACCGGCGCGCCGTAGCTGATACGGCACAAGTCCAGGCTGGAAAAAGTCCGGTGGCTGATACTCGCCATGGGCCGGCCCTTGGGCGGCAGGCGGATACAGTGGCTGCCCACATGCTGATTGACGTAATCCGACACGGCATAGGCATCGGCACCCTGGAAAATCTGGCTGCGCTCACTCAATAGCACGGTCATGGTGCGCCTCTTTATAGTTATTGGCCTCAGGCTGAGGCGTGGCGTGGCGAGCGTCCAATATGGATAAGGTCTAAAGGGATACCCTGGAGGTATGGTGGACTGATTGCGGCTTGATAATGCGCACTAGCCCGGGCATCAGGCGGCGGGCCACCGACTGCATGGCGACACGTCTTGATACGTGTTGGCCGATGCCGACTTGCGGAGAGGGGGCCCCCCGCTGGACTGCGCAGCAGCCCCAAAAACAGCCACCTCGGTGTATCTGGCAGAACGGGGTGAGGCTATTGGGGCGGCTTCGCCGCCCAGCGCGGGGCAAGCCCGCTCGCCACGAAAAGCCAGCTGTTCACCCCCCTGTGGCTAGGGGGCTTGTCCCCCGCTGGGTTGCGTAGCAACCCCAAAACCAGCCACCTTGGTATATCTGGCAGAACTGGGTGAGGCTATTGGGGCGGCTTCGCCGCCCAGCGCGGGGCAAGCCCGCTCGCCACAGGTCAGTACTGGCCCTTAATTCAGGGCAATTGGCCAAACAGCTGTTTTTGAAAGGTATGGGCCAAAGACGAAATGAGCCTACGACTGAGTAGGTAATGATTCGCTCATTTGCGTGTGACATACCGCCAGAATTTCATCGGCCAACGCCGAGTCGTCAGGACAGGCGCGCGACAACATGATCGCACCGACCGCGCGCGCCAGCAGGTCGATCATCTTCGCCCTCGCCTCCCCCGGCGCCGCATCCGGCCCGGTCGGGTATTTTTCACCGAGCGTTTGCAACATGTGCTCGATACCTTCAGCGAAGGCCGATTTCAACTCGGTGGACTGACGCGCCGCGTCACCGCACAACGCTGCCATGGTGCAACCCGTGGAGCGCCCGTCGCGATGCTCCCTGGACACGTACACGTCAATGAAATCCTTCACGCTCATGGCTTCGGCGCTGGCCAATGACTGCGCAAGACTGTTGGCCGACGCTTGCGCCATCAGGTCAGCCTTCGAGCCAAAATGTTTGTAGAAACCGCCGTGGGTAAAACCGGCGGCGGCCATCAGGTCGGCCACGCCGACACCATCAAAACCGCGCTCGCGAAACACCTTTGAGGCTGTTTCGACAATGTGCTCCCGATTTGCCTGGGCCTGGACCTTGGACACTCGCATATTCGATACCTCTGCACCGCTGAAATTCATCAGCCGATCATACATAGATGCTGATCATAATCAAAACTGTTGACAGCTTAGATTTCGATCATCATCCTAAATGCCAGCGACATGCCCACCGAATCAGGTTTATCGCTGCAGCAATCCCAATCCATATTCCAGACCAAGAGCCCACATCATGACTACTCGCCCTACCGTTCTTATCACTGGTGCGTCCACTGGCATCGGCGCGGTTTACGCCGAGCGTTTCGCCCAACGCGGGCACGACCTGGTGTTGGTCGCCCGCGACCATTCGCGCCTGGAAACGCTGGCTGCGACGTTGCGTGGCGAACACAGCGTCGCCATTGAAGTGCTTCAGGCCGACCTGACTCAACTCAGCGACCTGCACACCGTCGAAGCGCGCCTGCGTGATGACGCGCGCATTGGCATCCTCGTCAACAATGCCGGCGCCGCACAGTCCGGCACGTTCATCGAGCAAAGCACGGATAGTGTTGCGCAACTGGTGGCCCTCAACACCACCGCGTTGGTGCGGTTGGCCAGCGCCATCGCACCACGCCTGGCCAAAGCAGGTGAAGGCGCGATCATCAATATCGGCTCCGTGGTGGGGCTGGCACCGGAGTTCGGCATGTCGGTCTATGGGGCGACCAAGGCGTTTGTGCTGTTCCTTTCCCAAGGCCTGAGCCTGGAGCTTTCGCCTCAGGGGGTTTACGTGCAAGCCGTATTGCCAGCCGCCACCCGCACAGAGATCTGGGACCGCGCCGGTATCGACATCAATACCTTGAGCGAAATCATGGAAGTGGGTGATTTGGTCGATGCGGCGCTGGTCGGCTTCGATCGTCGCGAACCGGTGACCATTCCCGCGCTGCAGGAAGGCGAGCGCTGGGATGCCCTGCAAACCGCACGTCAGGGCCTTTTGTCGCAAATCAGGCAGTCCACCGTGGCGCAACGCTATTTGACGCAAGTCTGACGATTATCGAGCCGGCCGGCCTCACCCCACTCTCGATCCACCGACAAGGGCAGCTGCAACATGAAGGCATTTTTTATCGAACGCTACGGCAAGCAGAGCGCAATGATTGGCGACATGCCTGACCCTGCGGTGGGTGTGCACGACGTGCTGATCCAGGTGCATGCGACAAGCGTGAACCCGTTGGACTCGAAGATTAAAACGGGGGACTTCAAACTGATCCTGCCCTATACCTTTCCATTGGTACTGGGCAACGACCTGGCCGGAGTGGTCATTCGCACAGGCGCGGCGGTGGAGCGATTCAAGCCGGGCGACGAAGTCTACGCACGTCCCCCGGAGGCTCGGATCGGGACGTTTGCCGAACTGATTGCCGTGGACGAAAACGCCCTCGCGCTAAAGCCGGCGAACCTGGACATGGCCCAAGCGGCGTCCATCCCCTTGGCCGCCTTGACGGCCTGGCAGGCGCTGGTCGAGACCGCCCAACTGAAAAAAGGCCAAAAGGTGCTGATTCATGCCGGATCCGGCGGTGTCGGCACGCTGGCCATTCAACTTGCCAAACACCTCGGGGCCTTCGTCGCGACCACCACCAGCACGGCGAACGTCCAATGGGTGAAAGCACTCGGGGCGGATGTGGTGATTGATTACACACATCAGGATTTTGCACACGAGTTGCGCGATTTCGACGTGGTGTTGCACAGCCTCGGCACCGCGCTACTGGATAAGTCGCTCAAGGTGCTCAAGCCGGGCGGACAGCTTATTTCCCTTTCGGGGCCGCCGACTGCGCAATTTGCCCAAGCGCAAGGCTTGTCCTGGGTGCTGGGGCAAGTGATGCGCCTGCTGAGCAGCGGCATTCGCAGGAAAGCGCGCAAACAGGGGGTGAACTATGCATTTTTGTTTATGCGTGCCAACGGGACACAACTGCAGAAAATCACTTCGCTTATCGAGACAGGTGTCATCAAGCCGGTCATTGACCGAACGTTCCCTTTTGAGTCCATAGCAGAGGCGCTGCGGTACGTCGAGCAGGGCAGATCGAGAGGCAAAGTCACCGTGACAATGAGGTAAGCGCCGATCAATCTCGCGGAGCCGGGCCAGTCGAACTTCCAATGCTTGCGAGAAAAATCCTGGTGTCCCGATTGGACCTCAGATGAACCACACGGCAAGCGGCTGGTGCAGTTGCCACGAGGTGCTGCATCTTTGCCCGCGCTGATTTTTTCGTCCGCCACATGAATGCAAAAAACTCCGGCAGGTTCGCCAGCATTTCGGGGCAGTTCTCGGGCAAGTCAGGCCGAGACTTCCCGCGATGGAGCAGCGCTCTGAGCAGGACGCGCAAGAATCGAAGCGGCGCTGAACGATCAATCCAGATCAAAAGATCTGCACGGGCCACTCGGTTGTCCCACGTGGCTGAATGGCCACCCTCGAATATCCAGTTATCGCGGGCCTCGACCTCAAGACAAAGCCGCGTCTTCTCGTCCCAGGTTCGTTCAACCCATCCTGGCTGCCAATGGATAGTGTCGATATGAACCACTGGCAATCCGGTGCACTGGCCAAGCTTACGCGCCAACGTGCTTTTGCCAGACCCAGGTTGGCCCACAATCATCACCCGCTGCATACAAACTCCTTGTCGATGGGCCGCAAAACTACTCAACCATAAGCCCTCGACGCACGCGCCCCGCTCTTTTGTAGGCTCTTACCACCGTATTGGTCTCACAAGCAATGATCCCCTCCAAGGCGCCCATCCGCGTGGTTGAGACGCTCCACAGATCATGAATATCACGACACAAGACATGCCAAAACAACTGCGAACCGCCACTGGTACCAAACAGGCAACGCGTGTGTTCATCCTTTGCCAACGCCTGGGCAATACCCTCTGCCGCACCCGGTCGGGTTTGGAGCGACACAATCGCCTCGACCCCGTAGCCCACCAACAGAGGCTCCAGTTCCACGCGAAATGTCAGGGCATTACTGTCGACCAGCCCACTTAGCATGCGCTGGACCTTGGGCTCACTGACGCCGCAGGTTTCAGCAAGCACGCCCAGGCTGGCCCTTCCATCGAGCATTAACGCGCCCAGTAGCCGCATTTCGTCAGCACTCAGGCTGACCGGCCCGGCCAGCACCGGCTCAGTCGGCACCGAACCATCGATACGCCAGCGACTGGCTCGTCTGAACGATCTGAGTACCACTTGGGTTTGCACCTGCCTTACCCCAGGCACCAGCGGCAACTCCTGCACCACCATGTCAGAAAGCGCTTCCACACTGGGTAAGTTGATCTCGGTGAAGATGTCGAACTCTCCCGTTGTCGCCATGACCACCTGGGTCTGCGGCAACTGCGCCAGATGCTCCGCCACTTCCCGCTGGCGCCCGTCGGCTACCCGGATCCATGCATGCAGCACCGGGCCGCTCCCGACGACAACCGGATCGAGCTCGCCGATGACCCGGATGTAACCACTGTCCATCAAGCGTTGCAGGCGCCGCGACAGCGTACGCTCCGCCACATCGCAGCAGGCACTCAGATCCCGCCAGGTGCCACGAGGGTTGGCTTGCAGTGCAATCAGGCAGGCCAGATCCGTTTCATCCAGCGCAACATGTCTTTTTTCATCCGCATCAACGGTTGACGAGACCATATTCTTACAATACCTTCGCTCAAGTGGCTAAATTAAAACAAAACAAGGCCGCACATGTCTAAAAATAATTACAATTCAAACCCAAAGGCACAAGCCAATGAATTATGCGACTCAAACGTCCCACGCGGCAAAGCCGCAGGTATCAACCGCGCGCAAAATTGCTGCTGGCAGCATTGGCAATGCGGTGGAGTGGTTTGACTGGACGATCTATGCGTCGTTCGCGGTGTTCTTTTCTACCCAATTCTTTCCGAAAACTGACGAAACGGCGTCATTGCTAGCGACTTTCGCTATTTTCGCCGTAGGTTTCTTCATGCGTCCCATCGGTGGCTGGGCCCTGGGGATCTACTCTGATCGCTATGGCCGCAAATCAGCGCTGGGCGTCACCATCATGCTGATGGCCGGCGGCTCCCTGATGATCGGCATAACCCCCACCTACGAGCAGATCGGCCTGCTGGCGCCGGTTTTGCTGGTGATCGCGCGACTGATGCAAGGCTTGTCGCTGGGCGGTGAATACGCGTCAGCCTCTACTTACCTTGCCGAGTTGGCGCCAGACCACCGTCGCGGCTTCTTTTCGAGCTTTGTATTCTTTAGTTCCGCTGCGGGCATTCTGACCGCTTCGGCGATTGGCTGGGCACTGACCACCGTCCTCACCGACGAGCAGATGAGGGAGTTCGGCTGGCGCATTCCGTTCTTGCTCGGCGCCTTGGGCGGTATCGCAGGCATTTGGCTGCGTATGTCGGTGCCTGAAGCGCAAGCCTCAACGCAAAAAACCAAGAAGGTAGAGAAGCAACCGCTGCGCACCCTGCTGCGTGATTATCCGCGCGAAACCCTGCGGATCGTGGGCTTTTCGATCCTCAGCACCTTTGCCTTTTACCTGTTCGTCATCTACATCCCGACCTATGCCATCCGAGCACTGCACGTAGAGTCCTCCACAGCCTTTGCGGCGAATACGGTGGCAATGGTCGCGTTCATGCTCGTGCACCCACTCTTCGGCATGCTCTCGGACAAGTTCGGGCGCAAGCCGCAACTGATCGCTTTTGCCCTGGGTTACCTGCTGTTCTTCTACCCGATTATCACCAGCATGCAGCCGACGTTCTCATCGATCCTGATGGTGGAGTTGTTCGGCCTGTTGCTCTACGCGCTTTATACCTCGATTGCGCCCGCAATCATGTCTGAACAATTCCCGAGCAGCGTTCGCGCCGTCGGCATTGGTGCGCCCTACAACCTGATGGTGGCATTGCTCGGCGGTACCACGCCTTATCTGCTGACCTGGCTGCAGAGCCACGGTCAAGAGAGCTGGTTCTTCTATTACGTGCTCGCGGGCGCCGCGCTCACCCTGATTACGTTCATCAAAATGCCAGAAACAGCCGGGAAACCACTGAAATAGCCACTGGCTCGAACACCGCGATGCGATCCCCGTGAACGACTGTCGAACACGGGGATACCGACCCACATATCTTAGATAGAAATTATGCGCGAACCATCCGAAGCCCTTTGTTTCCAGACTGCCCTGCAGATTGCCCATCTGATCGCTACCCGGCAGACCACCTCACGCGCCGTCACGCAGTACTTTCTGGAGCGTATTGCTTGCAGCAGTGCGCTTAACGCCTTCACCGTAGTCTTCGCCGAGCAGGCCCTGGCGGCAGCCGATGCCGCCGATCGCGCGCTCGATACCGGACACACATTGAGTCCACTGCATGGCGTACCGGTTGCCATCAAGGACAATATCGAGATCGCCAACACCCTGGCGTCGGCAGGGTCGTTGAGCCGTCTGACCACAATCAGCGCCGTGACCAGCACCGTCGCGCAACGATTACAAGCGGCCGGCATGGTGATCGTGGGCAAGACCCAGATGACCGAATTTGCCTTCGGTTTATCCGGGCAGAATCCGACCCGAGGCACGCCCTGGAACCCCTGGGACGCCAAGCTGCATCGCGCGCCGGGCGGTTCCTCTTCAGGCGCGGCGGTTGCTGTTGCAGCAGGCCTGGTCCCGATTGCAGTGGGTGGTGATACCGGCGGATCGATACGGGCTCCCGCATCGTTAAATCACTTGGTCGGCTTCAAACCGTCCAGCGGGCTCATCAGCCTGGACGGTGTCGTGCCACTCGCTCCCAGCCTGGACGTGCTGGGCCCAATCGCCCGCGACGTTTACGACGCCCACGCACTTACCGCCATCCTTGCCAGCCCTTCTACGGACAATGGGTTGAACGTTCAGGCTGAACTTGCAAGTGAGTTGGTGCCACCCCAGCCGGGCACAGTGTTGGTACTGGACCAGAGTGCGTTCCCCAGTGCCCTGTCCATTGGCGCCCGCAGGGTGTGGGATCAAGCCTTGGCCAAGCTGGGCACGGCCGGCTGGACGCTGGAGTACTGGGTTCCAGATGATGAGTTAGCGATCGGTCGGCTTTCCGAGTGCAACTCGATGATCATTGCTTATGAGGGGTATCGCGAGTTTGGTCACCTTGCACATGACCCCGAACAGCTGCTCTGGAAGGTTGTACGCAATCGAATCCTTGCCGGCGCCGATATCAGCCGTGACGCCTACGAAAGCGCCATTGCACAGCGTGCATACGCAGCCGAGGCATTCACCCGAGCGATCGGCTCATCCGGGGTTCTATTGATGCCTGTCAGCGGCCATGGGGCCCTGCCCCTTGATGACCAGGACGCTGATCACGCCAGTATTGGCAAGTTCAGTCGAGCCAGTAACTACCTCGGCACGCCGGCAATCGCCCTCCCCGCCGGATTCGATGAAGCACAGATGCCGATTGGCGTGCAATTGCTATCCCCGGTATTTACCGACATGCATTTGCTGAACATCGCGAGCGCGATGGCACCTGCGCTGTTACTTGACGAGCGCAGGCCGGAGCTTGGGCGATGGGGGCTTTAAGCATCGCGTGCCAAACTCGCGTACTACCATTCTTGTAGATGCATTCGTTCAGGCGCGGATGGCGTCACCCAGTATATGACCGAGCCCGCGCAGAACGGTGCGGGCATACCTTCCCTACGCAGGACGCTGTAGCACTGCCGAGGGCCTGGCAGCGTCCCCAACCTATTCGCGTACTTGAATCGCCCCCTTCTACTGCATTGCAAACCTTCCTCGTCCGCTTATAATTAAGATCCATTCTTATCCGCATCTTGTAACCAGGAAGATCTAGGTGTCCTACCCTCAGTCGCCCGAATCCTCCCCCCAGGATGATATGCATGCGCTCTACCGCGACCACAGCCAATGGCTTCAGGGCTGGGTGCGTAGGCGCCTAGGTGATGCAGATCGTGCGGCGGATATTACCCAGGACACGTTCGTGCGCCTGATCAGCAGCGCACTGCGCCAACCATTGAGAGAGCCGCGCAGCTTCCTGGCCACGGTGGCCCGCAGGGTGATGATCGACCAATTGCGCCGACGCAACCTGGAGCAGGCCTATATTGAGTTTCTGGGCAGCCAGCCGCTCCTCGAGGAGTGCTCCCCCGAACAGCGCCTACTGATGCTGGAAACCCTGCTGCAACTGGACGCCATGCTCGACGGCCTGGGCCAGAAAGTGCGCGATACCTTCCTGTACGTACAGCTCGATGGCCTGAGCTACGCTGATGTCGCGCAGCGCCTCGGGGTGTCCGTCAGCTCGGTGACCAAGTACATGGCCAAGGCGACAGAGCGGTGCCTGCTGTTCGCTTTCGATGCGCAACTATGAATCCTTCCGATCAACGCAAAGCCCTGCGCGAGGCGGCGCAATGGCATGCGCGGCTCCACGCGGCGCGTGACTGTGCGGATAACCGCAGGCAGTGGCAGGTCTGGCTCGATCAGTCGCCGTTGCACGGTTGGGCGTGGGAGCGCCTTGAGCGGTTGCAGGCAGATCTTGCCGGTGTTCCCGGTCCGCTGGCACGGCACACCCTTGTCGCAGGCCATGGGGAACTGGGGCGGCGTACGCTCCTCAAGGGCCTAGTGCTGGGCCTTGGCGTTTCAGGGGCTGTCTGGACAGGTTATCGCCACTCGCCGGTTTGGTTGGCCGACGTGCGCACCGTCAAGGGCGAACGCCGCAGCCTGACCTTGGAGGACGGCACGCGGCTGACGCTCAATACAGATTCTGCCGTCGATATCCGCTACAGCGCAGACCAGCGGCTGATAGAACTGGTCGAGGGCGAGATTGCCGTTTACACCGCTAACGACCCACGCCCGTTGCGCGTGCACACGGTGCATGGCCGAATGCGCGCCCTCGGCACCCGCTTCAACGTGCGCCTGCATGCAGACCGCACCGAGCTGATCGTCATCGAACACGCTGTCGCGGTGCACAACGCCGCAAGCGAACACGAGGTGCGGGTCGATGCCGGCATGGCCCTGGCGTTCAACAGCGGGCCGCTGTCCAAGCCCCGTCCGGCTGACCTTGCCAGCACTGTGTGGCGCGATGGTCAGTTGGTGTTGGACGGCTGGCCGCTGCGCCGCGCCCTGGCCGAACTCCAGCGTTACCGCCCGGGTGTGTTGAGCTGTAGTGACGATGTAGCGCAGCTGCGTCTCGCTGGGGTGTACCCGTTGGATGACACCGACCGCGCACTGGTGGCAATCGCCGGGGCGCTAAAGCTAAAGGTCAATACCTGGACGCGCTATTGGGTCAGGCTCACCCCGGCCGTTTAAACCAAACGAATGAAAGAAATTCTCAGTTGCATTGTCGGATTGGCCACTCTCGTACGAGCTCTTCTGAAAACCGCCCAAACAGGCATTTTAAGGAGCTGTCATGTCTAGAGCGACAATCTACTCACACGCGCGCCGAACACACCTCACCCCCCTGCTGCTTGGCAGCGCCATCGCGCTGCAGGCCGGGATGCTGGCCCCGCTGCTGTCACCGGACGCCCAGGCCCATGCCGAACAGGTCAGCCGCGTTTACGACATTGCCCCTGGGCCGTTGGTAGCAACCTTGAACCGCTTCGCCCGCGAGGCCGGGGTGCTGCTATCGTTTGATGCGGCGCTGACCCAGGGGCTGCAGAGTCGCGGGCTAAAAGGTCGCTTCAGCACCGAGCAGGGATTTTCCCAACTACTGGCTGGTAGCGGGCTGGAGGCCCTGCTGGTGGGTAACAATTGGGTGCTTGCGCCTCAGGCGCAGGCCGGTTCAGCGCTGCAACTGGATGCAACCAGCATCACCGGCCAAAGCTTGAGCGTCACCACAGAAGGCAGTGGATCCTACACCACCGGCGCAACCGCCGCCGCCACACGCCTGGACCTGAGCCTGCGCAAGACGCCACAGTCAATCAGCGTAGTAACACGCCAGCAGATGGACGACCAGAATCTGCAAAGTGTCTCCGATGTCCTGAAGCAAACCCCCGGCATCACCGTCAACCAGGAAAGCTCCGAGGCCTTCACTTTCTATTCGCGCGGTTTCAAGCTGGATAACTTCCAGTTCGATGGCGTGCCCAGCCTGTCCTCGGACGGCGGCTCATTGCGCGACAACTACAGTATCGGCAACAGCCTGATCTATGACCGAGTCGAAGTGCTCAAGGGTGCGACCGGCCTGGTCAACGGCTCCGGCAATCCTTCGGGGGTCATCAACCTAGTGCGCAAGCGCCCGACTGCCGAGGCGCAGGGCCATATCAGTGTCGGCGCAGGCTCCTGGGATAAATACCAGGCCGATTTTGACTTCGCCGGGCCGTTGACCGACAGCGGCAATATCCGTGGCCGCATGGTCGCGGGTACGCAGTCTCAGCGCAGTTATGTCGACTACCTGACCGGCGAACAAAATACCTTCTACGGTGTGCTGGAAGCCGACTTGAGCGAGAAAACCCTGCTCACACTCGGCCACGACGTACAGAAAAACTATGACAACGGCAGCACAACCGGTGCCCTGCCCGCGTTCTTTATAGATGGCCGCAGGGCCAGGTTCGACCGTGACACCAACGCTGCCGATCGCTGGACCTGGCGTAATCAGGAAACCCAGCGCACTTTCGTGGAGTTGGCCCACAGCTTCGACAACGACTGGGTCCTCAAGGGGGTCGCCAGTAGCCGCGACTACCGTTCGCGGGAGCTGATCTCGGGCATCAGCAGTGAGGCCATTCAGGCCGACGCAAGCATCTCCCACGGTTTCATCGGCGGCAACGTCGACCGCGACAGCGGCTACGTGAATAACAGCGGCACCGCGAGCAAGTTCAACACTACCAGCAAGGAAAAAGGCCTGGACCTGTATGCCCGCGGCCCGTTTTCGCTGGGTGGTCGCATGCACGAAGCCGTATTCGGCTACAGCATCGCCCGTACCGAATCCACGTCCAAGCGCCACGACGGGGTTACCAATGGCATCATCGACGATGTATTCCAGTGGGATGGCTATGGCGAGACACCGAGGGACTTCGAATGGTGGTCGACCTTCAATATCCAAGCACGGCAGAAAGTCGGGTTCGCGGCCACCATCCTTAAACCGACCGACGCGCTGGCAGTGATCCTGGGCGCACGGATCGTCGACTACAAATGGGACATCGACACGATCAACGCCATCGGTCGCCGCCTTCCGGCCAGCGCCACCAACTCAAGCGAAATCGTGCCTTATGCCGGTATCACCTACGACCTGGATGCCTACCACACGGTCTACGCCAGCTACACCGACATCTTCAAACCGCAGGCCTACAGCCTCGGCCCGGACGGTAAACCTATCGACCCGCTCACCGGCGAAAGTTATGAAGTCGGCATCAAGGGCGCCTACTTCGACAACCGCCTAAATGCCAGCATGGCGCTGTTCGAGCTCAAGCAGGACAACTTCGCCGTCCCCACCGGCGGTAGCACACCGAGCGGTAGCAGTGCCTATCGGGCAGAGAAAGGCGTGACGACTCGCGGCGTCGAGTTGGAAGTAAACGGCGAACTTCTGAATGACCTGCAGGTGATGGCCGGCTACACCTTTGCCGAGTCCCATAACGCGGCTGACCGGCGCGTGGCCACCAACCAGCCGCAGCACCTGCTCAAGATGGCAACCAACTACCGCTTGCAGGGCGATTGGCACAAATTCACCGTGGGCGGCAATGCCTACTGGCAGAGTTCGACGTTCTTTAAGCCAAGCGACGAGGATTGGTACGAGATCAAAGACCCAACCGCCAAATTCGAGCAGAAGTCTTACGCCCTGGTGGGACTGGTTGGCGGCTATGATGTCACCCGCGACCTGAAGGCTACCCTCAACGTCAACAATCTGTTCGACAAGCACTACTACAGTGGTATTGGCAATTACGGCACAGTGTTCTGGGGGGCGCCGCGCAACGTGATGTTCAATGTGAAATACAGCTTCTAGGCGGTGCCTCGGTAGTACAGCGTCCCCCTGCGCCAAGGCACCGGGGGTACGACGCGTACGTTCAGGCCCGGGCGAATTTAGCTCATGCGCCTGAGGCCATGCTGAAAACACCTTATGTCTCTGTGGCGCGACTATTACCGCGCCTGAAATTCCAAAAATTCAAAGCACATTGACGCAGCCTCAAGCTAACAAGGATCAGTATGTTCCGCAAAAGTCAGATCATCACCCTCCCGGCCCTGATCGCCCTGTCTTTGTTACTCACCGGTTGTCCGCCGTCAGCCGAATTCACGCGGTGGCAACGCACGTCCACGACCACAGACGGTGTCAGGGCGGCTATGGAGGAATGTGGAGAGCCGGTGGGCAGTTCGATGATGCATTACCCAATAAACGAGCGTGTGCGGCACTTCCAGTGTATGCAGCGCCTGGGTTTCAAGCGTAAAGATGGGTTTGAGTATTGTGAATTAGCGAAGGACATTCCCGCTTGCGTCGAAGAAAAAAATGGTCATCCGCTTAGTCTCGCCCAACTTGAAGCATTGCCCTATGGCGAAGATAAAGGCTTCTACCCAATAAAACCCGATTCTGGTCGGTATGAAAGTATGCAGGTCACCTGGCGTAAAGCGGGTGCATCACGCCACTTCTCGGCGGAACTTGCCAATGATCAGGAAACGCTGCCAGTGATGTACGCCTGCGGCTATCCAAAACCACTCGGGTCGAATCTGAAGGTCGCCAGCATCGGGCGCACAGCCCAGGCGCAACGCTGCATGCTTAATCACGGCTTTGCCCCGAAGGAGGATATGGTGCTGGTTTGTCGACCTTATCCTCAAGTGACGGGTTGTGAACGCAACGCCGAAAACAGCCGCTGATTTACACTTTTGCGCCTCGTGGCCCCTTGGCTTGGGACTATCTAGTGCCCTGGGCCTCTTCGATAACCCACTCCACAAACGCCTTGACCTCATCACGTTGCATCGCCTCCGGCCGGGTCACGACGTAGTAGGCAAATCGTGCAGGCCAAGGCTTGTCCAAAACTTGCACGAGGCGGCCCGCCGCAATTTCCTCTTTCGCATATTCCACTGGCACCAGGGCGAGCCCCTGCCCGGCTTCTGCTGCGCGAATAAGCAGGAAGTCATCTTCCAAAGCGCTCCCACGTTCGGCACGTGGGTCGTTGCCGACACCATGGGCCGAAAGCCATAAGGGCCAATCTGCGCGGTCAGCGTCGTGCAACAGAGGGTACTCGAGGCAATCCTGCGGCTGCGTGAGCACAACGTTTGCGGGCACCAGGGCGGGGCTGGCCACCGGTACCAATACCGGCGCCATCAAGTGCGTGACGTGCAAGTTGGGATAGACCCCAAGCCCATGGCGCAATGCAACGTCGACTCGATCCCGGCGCATGTCCGCGATGGCGGACGTCGCTTCGACCCGCACTTCGATGTGTGGATATCGCTGGTTGAAACGGCCCAGGCGCGGCACCAGCCACGACGCCGCGAACGTGGCAACGGTACTGACCGTCAGGGTTTGCCAGGACTTGGCTTGTTCCAGCGACAGCAGCGTCTCCTGGATCTGTTCGAACGCCTGGAGCAAGGCGGGATGCACGCTGGCCCCGGCCTCAGTAAGACGCAAGCCGCTGCGCTCACGGGTGAAGAGCGGCATGCCTACCCGATCCTCCAGAAGCCGAATCTGTTGGCTGACCGCACCCGATGTGACGTTCAGGGCCTGGGCAGCCGCCTTGATACTGCCGCGCTGGCCTACCTCAACGAAGGTACGTAACGCCAGATAAGGAAGGGATGTGGCCATGAGGTTTAGTTTTCCTAAATTCAGCGACTAAAAAGGATCGTTTCCACTGTGCCAACGGGCGTCTGATGATAAGCCTTGTTTAGCGAAGTTAAACATCATTAGAAAAACTATATCAATCAGGATACCCCTATGAATCACCCTCGTTGGCGGCTCTGCCTCATCTTGTTGTGCACGACGCAATTCGTCGCCCTGCTCGACTTCTCCATCACCATGATCCCTTTGCCGCAGATCCAGGAAAGCCTGGGCTTTACGCCCGGCGCCTTGCAGTGGGTCATCAACGCGTACGGCGTCGCCATTGCAGGCTTTTTGCTGTTGGGGGGACGCGCCGCCGATATGTTTGGTCGCCGGCGGGTGTTCCTGCTCGGGTTGGTGATCTTTACCCTGGGCTCCCTGCTCGGCGGCTTCTCACAGACCCCTGCCATGCTGATCGCCACTCGGGCCATGCAAGGCTTTGGCGCGGCTTTATTTTCGCCCGCCGCGTTTTCGTTGCTACTGGCGCTTTTCCCCGATCAGGCCTCACGCAATCGAGCCCTGGGTGCCTGGACTGCGGTGGCTGCGAGCGGATTCGTCGCAGGCCTGATCCTCGGCGGGATGATCACCGACCTCATGGGCTGGCGTTGGGTGCTGTGGATCAACGTGCCCGTGGGTATGTTGGTGATAGCCCTGGCAGGCAACCTGCCGGTGGGCCAACGCGATGCGGCAATGGGCGCAAGGCGCCTGGACCTAGGCGGAGCGATTCTGGTCGCTGCGGGGGCCGCAACACTGGTGTTCGCGTTTGCCAACAGCGAGCACGTCGGCCTTTCGTCTCCCGTCACCTATGGGTTGATTGCTTTGGCCATGGGGCTACTGGCCTTGTTCGTCTGGGTCGAAAGCAAAGTTGAATACCCGTTGATGCCCCTTCCGATTTTCTGCAGGCGCCTGACGGGCGGCGCGAACCTGGTGTCGCTGTTGGCGAACACGGCACTGGGGCCGACGTTTGTCGTGGTTGCGCTGTATATGCAGGAAATCCTCGGTTTTACGGCCACCCAGACCGGCCTCGGGCTGCTACCGATGGCGGTCGCCTTCACCCTCTCCAGCGCCTGGGCCGGGCCGGCACTGATTGCCAGGGTAGACACCAAGCCAGTCATTCTCGGCGGCATGACCCTGTTCATTGCCGGCCTTGCGCTGCTGGGCATGTCGTTGGCCGTGGATACGTCCTGGGCCCTCTCCATCCTCCCCGGCACGGTGTTGGCAGGCGTGGGTTATGGCATCGCGTTTCCGGCGTGGACCGTGGCCGGTATCGAGGGCGTGGCTGAAGTGGATCACGGGCTGGCGGGGGGCATGCTGACCACGACCCAGGAAGTCGGCTCTGCGGTGGGCCTGGCTGTGGGTGTGGCCGTGAGCATTGCAGTGCTGGCCGGCGGAGGAAGCTCGGTACAGGGTTTTAGCTATGCCATTCTGGTGTCCGCGTGCATGGTCGTGCTCGGCTTGATAGGTGCGGCGCTCATCCTGCCGGGCAAGGCCAGCACGCTGGCGCTTGCACGATGAACGCCTCTGCGCCAGTTGAAAGATCAAGCATGGGGAGCATTAGCCCCCTTCAAAGCGCCGCATAAACAAGAGCCGATAGCCGGCCAGGACGGGGATCAATCATCGTATGGCTACCCGAAGTCGTAGTGACAAAACCAAAGCTCACTCGACTTTCGGGGTCGGCGAAACTCACCGGACCGCCCAGCCCGAGATGGCCAAAGGCATTGGGGCCCATGGCCAGCGAAGCCGTCGGATCGATTTGCTGCTCCAGCATGCAACCTAATCCATAACGCATTGGGCGCATCCATGTCCGGTCCATGCCGTGACTGTGCTCTTGGGTGAACTCGTTGAGCAGTTCGCGACCGATAAAATTTCCCGCCAGCAAGGCGCTATAGAAACCGGCCAGGCCGTGAGCGGTGCCGTGTCCACATATCGCCGGTTGCCGATACGCCCACCAGCGAGGGTCATTGGTGCGCCTAGGCACCATGCCGGGGTTGGTGAAGGCAAATGTCGCGATATGCAATGGCTGGTTTTTCAGAACGGTCCGCAACGCTTGTGAGTAGGGATCACCGACCCGGCCTGTGGCATTGACGAAACGAGCGATACGGTGAAAGTGCTTTTCGTCCACGCCAAGGTGAACGTCGAGGTCATGGGGGTCCAGAATCTCTTCGTGGATAAAGACACAGGCATCGCGCCCGTCCACCCTGCGAATCAACTCGCCGAGAATCCAGCCGAAGGTGGTGGTGCCATACCCCAGGTCTGTGCCCGGCTCCCACCACAGCGGCTCGGCCTCCAGGACCCGTATCATATGGTCCCAGTCAAACATCATGGGGTTATGGTCGGGGGCTCGCAGTGCCGGGAGGCCCGCAGTGTGGTTCATCACCTGGCGCAAGGTCACCTTGGCTTTGCCACTTTGGGCGAACTCGGGCCAGTAACGGGCCACCGGCGCATCCAGCTCCAGCTTGCCCTGCTCGACCAACATCAGCACAGCCACCGCGACATAGGGTTTTACCACGCAAAACGTATTGGCCAGGGTATCGCGGGTCCAAGGCTTGGACCCCTCCTGGTCCGCCATACCGGCCCACAGGTCGATAACCCTCTCGCCATCTACTTGCACGCAGAGCCCGGCGCCACGCTCTTGTGGATCATCAAACATGTCCTCGAAGGCTTGCTGGACCGCTTCAAACTGCTTGGCACATATCCCTTGCGCTTTCATGCATCAAACTCCTGGTATTTGAAGTACTGCCCTTGGTTTGCCAGGCGGCAGGAACGATCCTGCTGCCTGGCCGGCCATTACTAAAACAACGTTATTCTCGCGAACTCAACCATTTAATGTGCGTGGAACATTCAACCCCGCGAACGCGTTTGAGAGTGGTCCATTGAAAAACGGTTCGCGCGTTTATAGGTGCCGAAGTCATTGAATCTGACACCTGCCTGCGCCATGACTTTATGCGCATAAGGGGCCGTCATCTGACGCAAGTAGAATGGGTCTCGCACAACGAAGTGGTGAATACTGTGAGTACTGCCGAAGTTAAAGCAGAACATCTGGAACGGCCACAACCACCAAGGGTTCATTACCTGGGTTTGTTGTAATGCATTACGCGGGGCAACATCACCGTAGTAGTGCATATTGGAGCTGATAAAGAACAGACAGAACTGCCTTATAAGATTGGGAGCGATCAGAATAACGACTACGCTATTGACGACTTCCATTAACGCCAATGTCGTAGCAGAACTATTAACCTCCTCTCCCACGATTGAACCAAACCAGACATACAGGTGGTAACCGAGGAACACATACCAGCACCCCCAGTACAAAAGCCCGAAAGGTGTATTGAGTCGAATAATCTTGCCTAACAATCTTACCTTTTGCCGCCACCCCGGAGCAAAAACCGCATTCAGGAAACCAAATACAAACCCATCCACCAGTTTCAATAACCGGAGCATTCCCCAAGGGCTACCGCTGGTGGTAATCCAGGCCTCCACATCCGAATCAGTTCCGGACTCTTTATGGTGATGAAAGTGCAGACTGCGCCTTAGCCAAGGGCTGGGCATTCCCGGTCGAGCCAACCAGCAAAAAAACATCATGGCATTATGGGCCAGTGGTTGTTTTCGGAAATAAAGCCGATGAATCAAGTCATGTTCGATTTCATGGATAAACGAAGTCAGCAGAGCATTGATAAAAATACACATCCACCCCGGGATAAAACCCTTGATGTAGAGCCCTCCCGTGACCGCCATCCCTACCAGGGAAAACACCATGACACCCGCCCCCAAAGCATCCTGATGCTGCAGGATCGGGTAGCGCTTGCGCAGGTAGTTCCCATGTTCGGTAATTCGCCGGGTGACAGTATCAATCTTTTCCTGATCGGTACTTTGGCGGTCAATTCCGCTGGTGTCTTCCAAGACTTTCATCCATTCATCCTCTGTTTGCGTCGGGGAATTACCAGCTTCGTCAAGCCGGTCAAGTCAATTGTTTGAGCTATAAACAGCAGGCATTCAAATTTATTGGGCAAACTCACTCGCGCCACTCAATAAATATGAAATCGACTGTTTTCGAAAAACTTGTTAGGATCATTCCAAGCTTCAAAATGATAAGACAAGTTCAGTTCTTTGCAACTGTGTATTTTGGGCGAGCTTAGTGTTACAGGCATTTGTGTAATTTTTAATAATTTAGTTACAGTTTGTACAAGGATAAAATAACTGCGTACAAGTATTGCCAAGGAGGCACCATGAGATTGCATCGCATCAAATATTTTCGGCTCTCTCTACAAGAATCCGAGGGTAGCGCGGAGAAAAAAACGAGCCATGATGTATTTGACGCAGTGTTTTGCGATGACCCTGCAGACCATGCCGCGAATCGCCCTGGCCTGGAAAGGCTGATTCGCTACACACAGTGCGGGGACACTGTGGTGGTCGACAGCATGACATCGCTCACCTCAAGCACCGAGCAACTGTGCACCATCACTCGCCGGCTGATTGAAAAACAGGTAACCCTGGAGTTTTTGAACGAAAACCTGGTCTTTCGGCATGACTGCCTTGAAGTCATGGAGCCCATCATTGCGGTAATGGAACTGATCGCAGAGTTCGAGCGCGCAGCAACGAGGGAAAAACAGGCAATAGGCATTGCCAGCGCAAAAATGCGTGGGGCTTATAGAGGCAGAAAGAAAAAACTGTCTGACAATCAGGTTGTAAGTTTAATTGACCGCGCCGGCACTGGAGAAAGTAAATCCAAACTAGCGCGTGATTTTGAAATAAGCCGCCAGACACTTTATCGGTACTTGAGATCTACTTAGAGGGCCAGTTACCTGCGGTGCAAATGTGGGTGGCTACAGGCGTATTCAAACCTGCGCCGCCTCACATAACCATCGCACTTGACTCTGTCCCTTGGGACAAGCTCTACCCTGCCTTATCTACTTCAGTTTCATCGTCAGCGGATAAGGCAACCCATGAGTACGTTATGCCAGTTCACCTATGTACATAGAGCGCCTTATCCCTGATTCGACGTCGGCCCGCAGTTTACTGGGTTGGGCTTGCGGTGGGTAATACCGGCTTTGAGCTCCCATCCGCCGGATGATCGTGCAGGCACCGACACGCAAATGCGCCAGTTGGTTTATCCGGTTTGTGAGCAACTTTGCTTGCTGAACACCAACACCTACACTAAGATGCGACAAATTCTCAAATGCATCCAGTTATCGCGCGGAGGCTTTTCGTGTCGTCGCCATCCACTCCTTCAGCCCCTCACGCCGAAATCCGCACGCTATACATCGATCACCACGCGTGGTTGCTGGACTGGTTGCGCAAGCGGCTGCGCCATGGCGACAACGCTGCGGACCTGGCTCACGACACCTTTGTGCACATCCTCGGCAAGCCGGAGCGGTTACAGGAGTTGCGTCAGCCACGAGCCTGGTTGAGTACGGTGGCTCACGGGCTACTGGTAGATCGCGTGCGGCGCCAGCGAGTCGAACGGGCTTACCTGCAAGCCATTGCCCACCTCCCGGAAGCTGGGGTGCCGTCACCGGAGTCGCAGCTGATCCTGTTGGAAACCCTGGTGCGCATCGACGCACTGCTCGATGGCCTGCGCCCCAAGGTGCGCATGGCGTTCCTGATGTCGCGGCTCGAAGGCCTCAGTTACAAGGAGATCGCCGAGCGCCTGGCCATCAGTCTCAGCTCGGTGGAGAAGTACATGGCCACTGCCATTCGCCACTGCTACCTGGCGCAACGATGATCGCGCCAGATGACGTGCTGGACCAAGCGGTCGGCTGGCTGGTGCGAATCGAGTCCAGCGGCGCGACCCCAGAGGTCCTGGAAGCCTGCCAACGCTGGCGCCAGGCCGATGCACTGCATGAAACCGTCTGGCAAGCGCTGCAAAAAAGCGACGCCACCTTTCAGAGCCTGGCCGCGCTGCCCGGCACCGTGGCCCAGGATACCCTCGAGCGCCTCAACGACAATCATCACAGCCGGCGCCAGGCCCTCAAGCTGCTGGGGGTGGGGCTGCTTGCCTGTGGCGTTACCGGCTGGTCACTGCGCGAAAGCACGCTGGTGCCCTGGGGCGCGGACTATGCCACCGGGGTGGGCGAACGGCGGCAGTTCCTGCTGAGCGACGGCACCCGCCTGCAACTGAACACGGCCAGTACGGTGGACGTGCAATTGGGCGCCCAGCGTCGGCTGATCACCCTGCGCCGTGGCGAGATTTTCATCGATACCGGCAAGGACAACGCCGATCCCGGTGGGCGCCGCAGCTTCTGGGTCAGCACCCGGCATGCGCAGTTACAGGCCATCGGCACCGCCTTTGCAGTGCGTGACGAGCAACAGGGTACGCGCCTGCGGGTCGAGGATGGCGTGGTGGCCATTCAAGGTGCTGGCGAGCCGGTCCTGGTTGCCGCCGGTGAGGAATACCTGATTGATGCCAACGGCAGCCACCGTGTCCAGGTCAGCACCCTCAACGCCAGCGCCTGGACCCGTGGGCAATTGGTCGCCAAACGCATGCGCCTGGGGGACCTGAGCGCCGAGCTGGCGCGTTATCGCCATGGCTGGTTGCACTGCGATCCAGCCATCGCGCAGTTAGAGGTCTCGGGAGTTTTCCAGCTCGATGACATCGACCGCGCCTTGAGCGCCCTGAGTGATTCGCTGCCGGTACGCATCGAGCGCTTTACGCCCCTCTGGACCCGTGTCGTCGCTCGTTGAGCCGGATGAGAAAAAATCGCAAAAACTTTTACGGGTTTTGCCCAGCCCTTCGACAGACAGGCAACACACCTCGTCATTCGAAAGGAGCTCGCCGTTCATGTCCCAAGCGTTGATTCCCCCTCGCCCCCTGCATCGCAGCGTTCTGGCGCTAACCCTCCAGAGCCTGTTGCTGGGCGCCGCGACTGGCCTGCCGCTAGCCAGCTTTGCCGTCCAGGCCGAACAGGCCGAGAGCCGCCATTACGACCTGGCCGCCGGGTCGCTGGAAGAGTCACTCAACAGTTTCGCCCAGGTGGCCGGGATCACCCTGCCCTTTGATCCGGCCCTGGTGCAGGGCAAGCGCGCGCCGGCGCTGCGGGGTGACTTTGGGGTGCATGAGGGTCTGGACCGCCTGCTGGTGGACAGTGGTCTGGCCGTTACGCGCAATGCCAGCGGCAACTACCTGCTGATACCGCGCAGCCAAGCCAGCGGCGCTGTCGAGCTGGGCGCGACTACCGTCAGCGGCCTGGCCCTTGGGTCGACCACTGAAAACAGCGGGTCCTACACCACCGGGGCGATGCAGACCGCGACCAAGCTGCCATTGTCCCTGCGCGAGACGCCGCAATCGGTCACAGTGATCACCCGCCAGCGCATGGACGACCAAGGCATGCGCAGCCTTGACGACGTCGTCCAGGCCACGCCTGGGCTGCGGTTGTCGGCCTCGCGCCCGGCCAACAGCGAGTACTTTGCCCGGGGTTTTCCCATCACCAACCTGATGTTCGATGGCCTGCCCACCACCTATAACGCCGACTGGGTGGCGGCCGCCGACTTGGCCCCCTACGACCGCGTCGAAGTGGTACGCGGCGCCACCGGCATGATGCAAGGCGCCGGCAACCCATCGGCCGCCATCAACATGGTGCGCAAGCGTCCCACCAAGGAGTTCCAGGCCAGCATCACCGGCAGCGCCGGCAGTTGGGACAACTACCGCAGCGAACTGGACGTTTCCGGCCCGGTCAATGCCAGCGGCACCGTGCGTGGCCGCTTTGTCGGCGCCTACAACGACAAGGACAGCTATCAGGATTACGCCGGGCGCGAGCGCGGCGTGTTCTACGGGATCAGCGAGTTCGACCTGAGTGACAGTACGACACTGACCGTGGGGGCGTCCGACCAGAACGACAATAACAACATCAACTGGGGCGGCTTGCCGGTGAATCCGGATGGCAGCCATATGGGTTTCTCCCGCTCCAAGACTTTCGGATACAGCTGGTCGCACCAGGACGTCAACAACAAGACACTGTTCGTCGAACTCGATCAACGCTTCGATAACGATTGGCGCCTGCACCTGGGCGCCTCAAAAAACTGGTCCGAATTCAAGATGATGGGCGGCGTGCTCGAACGCAACAACGACGCCACCTACCGCCAGCGCATCTTCAACCAGGGCCGTGACTTCGACCAGTCCACCTATGACTTTTTTGCCAGTGGCCCCTTCTCGCTATTGGGCCGCCAACATGAACTGGTGGTGGGCGCCAGCAAGCGCCAGCTCAAGACCGAGGCCACCGGCGGCCACGTGTTTGTCGGTGTACCCGACATCAACGGCTTCAGCCCCAAGGGCCTGGCTAGACCGAGCGTTCCGGACGTTTACTCCCTCAATGACAAAGTGGATCAGGAAGGTCTCTACCTGACCACCCGCTGGAACCTTGCCGACCCGCTGAAAGTCATCCTCGGCGCACGCCTGGACTGGTACGACGCCACCTCGATCTATGACCAGACCAACGATCAGTACTACACCTCGGGCAAAACCAAGGAAGTGCGCCACGTCACCCGCTATGCCGGGGTTATCTATGACCTGGACGACAACCACTCGGTCTATGCCAGCTACACCGATATCTTCCAGCCCCAGACCGAGAAGAATGGCGAAGGTAACGGGATCAAGCCGATCACCGGCGAAAACTACGAAGTGGGTATCAAGGGCGAATACTTTGGCGGCGCGCTGAACGCCAGCGCTTCGCTGTTCCAGATCGACCAGCTCAACCGCGCGGCGGAAGTGGCCGACTCCAGCGTCTGCCGGGTCATCCCCGTCGGCAGCTACGGCTGCTATGAAGCCGCCGGCAAGGTACGCAGCCAGGGCCTGGAACTGGAGATCAACGGTGCCCTGACGCCCAACTGGCAAGTGGCTGCCGGCTACACCTTCGCCCAGGCCAAGTACGAAAAAGATGCGGACAAGAGCAAGGAAGGCACGCTGTTCGACACCGACGTCCCGCGCCACATGTTCAAGGCCAATACCACCTACCGTCTGCAAGGCGACATGAGCCAATGGCGCGTCGGCGCCAACCTCTATAGCCAGAGCGCGACGTTCAACAAAGGCAGCAACGTGTTCGGCAAATTCCATATCGAACAGGATGCCTACGCCCTGGTCGGGCTGATGGCGGGCTACCAGGTGAATAAGCATCTGGATACCCAGCTGAACATCAATAACGTCTTCGACAAGAAGTACTACCAGGGCATCGCCAGCAACTCGACCTGGAGCCCGTACGACGTATTTGGCGACCCACGTAACTTTACCGTTACGGCGAAGTACTCCTTCTAAGGGGCAGCGGGAGATTTCGGATACTAGCGGTGTGTCAGCCACCAAATGTAGTGACTGAACCACCGCTATCGCGGGCAAGCCCGCTCCCACAGAGGATCTTTGCCAAGCACAAATTTGCGTCACACCGACAGTCAAATGTGGGAGCTGGCTTGCCTGCGATAGCGGTCTATCAGCCGCCAAATACAGTGACTGAACCACCGCTATCGCGGGCAATCCCGCTCCCACAGGGGATCTTTGCCAAGCACAAATTTGCGTCACACCAACAATCAAATGTGGGAGCTGGCTTGCCTGCGATAGCGTTCTATCAGCCGCCAAATACAGTGACGGAACCACCGCCATCGCGAGCAAGCCCGCTCCCACAGGGGATCTTTGCCAAGCACAAATTTGCGTCACACCGACAATCAAATGTGGGAGCTGGCTTGCCTGCGATAGCGGTCTATCAGCCGCCAAATGTAGTGACGGAACCACCGCCATCGCGGGCAAGCCCGCTCCCACAGGGGATCTTGGCCAAGCACAAATTTGCGTCACACCAACAATCAAATGTGGGAGCTGACTTGCCTGCGATAGCGTTCTATCAGCCGCCAAATACAGTGACGGAACCACCGCCATCGCGAGCAAGCCCGCTCCCACAGGGGATCTTTGCCAAGCACAAATTTGCGT
>Ga0265296_1000235_pt1 | contig 100908 bp, 93 predicted proteins | sample MunlanPumphouse1_FD_189073 | JGI IMG/M metagenome (GOLD analysis project Ga0265296, IMG submission 189073) | Groundwater microbial communities from a municipal landfill in Southern Ontario, Canada - Pumphouse #1 | ecosystem: Environmental > Aquatic > Deep subsurface > Groundwater | place...
TGTTTCATAACCTGCGCGGCAGTCGTGTGTTGGTCGTCGGTGGCGGGGAGATTGCCTTGCGCAAATCCCGGCTGCTGGCCGATGCCGGCGCGTTGTTGCGGGTGGTTGCTCCCCTGATCGAAGATCAGTTACGGGAATTGGTGCAGGGCAGTGGCGGTGAACTGATTGTGCGTGGTTATCAGGAGGCGGACCTTGATGGTTGCACCCTGATCATCGCGGCGACCGACGACGAGCCGCTGAACGCGCAAGTGTCCAGCGATGCCCGGCGCCGGTGTGTGCCGGTCAATGTGGTGGATGCGCCGGCCTTGTGCAGCGTGATCTTCCCGGCGATTGTCGACCGCTCGCCCTTGGTGATTGCAGTGTCCAGTGGCGGCGACGCGCCGGTGCTGGCGCGCTTGATCCGTGCCAAGCTGGAAACCTGGATCCCGTCCACCTACGGCCAATTGGCCGGGCTGGCTGCGCGCTTTCGAGCGCAGGTCAAAGGTTTGTATCCCGATGTGCAACAGCGCCGGGCTTTCTGGGAAGAGGTTTTCCAAGGGCCGATTGCCGATCGGCAACTGGCCGGGCAAGGCGATGAAGCTGAGCGTTTGCTGGTAGAGAAGGTCAATGGCAAGCCGCCCCATGCGCCGGGTGAAGTGTATTTGGTCGGTGCGGGCCCCGGTGATCCGGACCTCCTGACCTTTCGCGCCCTGCGCTTGATGCAGCAAGCCGACGTAGTGCTATATGACCGCCTGGTGGCGCCAGCGATTCTTGAGTTGTGCCGTCGCGACGCCGAGCGGGTATATGTCGGCAAGCGCCGCGCCGATCATGCGGTGCCGCAGGACCAGATCAACCAGCAATTGGTGAAACTGGCCAAGCAGGGCAAGCGCGTGCTGCGCCTCAAAGGCGGCGACCCGTTTATTTTTGGGCGTGGCGGTGAAGAGATCGAGGAGCTGGCGGCCAATGGCATCCCGTTCCAGGTGGTGCCGGGGATTACCGCAGCCAGCGGTTGTGCGGCTTACGCCGGTATTCCCTTGACCCATCGTGATTATGCGCAATCCGTGCGTTTCATCACCGGGCACTTGAAAGACGGGACTTCGGATTTACCTTGGAATGACTTGGTCGGGCCGTCGCAGACCCTGGTGTTCTACATGGGCTTGATCGGCTTGCCGATCATCTGCGAGCAACTGATCCGCCATGGTCGTTCGGCAGACACCCCGGCAGCGCTGATCCAACAAGGCACCACGTCCAACCAGCGTGTGTTTACGGGCACCCTGGCTGACCTGCCACGCCTGGTGGCGGAGCATGAAGTGCATGCGCCGACACTGGTGATCGTAGGAGAAGTAGTGGTGTTGCGTGAGAAGCTGAAGTGGTTCGAAGGTGCTCAGTCCCAGGTGTGATCACCGGCACGAGCGAGCCTGCTCGCGAAAAATTCAACTGCGCCGCGTGCCTCCAGAATGCCCGCGTTATCGTTGACGATCTTCGCGGGCAAGCTCGCTCCTACAGTTTTTGCTTCAGCTCCAGACGCCCTTGCTGCTCATCTTCTGCCGGTCATGTTTGCTGTCAAACGCCTGCGACGGTCCCTTCGGCACAATCCCTGTCGGATTGATCGTGCGGTGGCTAGCGTAGTAATGCCCCTTGATATGGGCAAAATCCACCGTATCGGCCACCCCCGGCCATTGATACAGCTCGCGCAACCAATTCGACAGGTTCGGATAATCCGCAATCCGCCGTAGGTTGCATTTGAAGTGGCTGTAATAAACCGCATCAAACCGGATCAGCGTCGTAAACAGGCGTACATCAGCCTCGGTCAGGTATTCACCTGCCAAGTAGCGGTGACCACCCAAGTGCTGCTCCAGGTGGTCCAACTCGGCAAATACATCATCAAAGGCACTTTCGTACGCCTGCTGCGAAGTGGCAAAGCCTGCGCGATACACGCCATTGTTCACGGTGGGATAGATCCGCTCGTTCCACGCGTCGATGGTCGGGCGCAATGGCTCGGGGTAGAAGTCCAGGGTGTTGCCCGTCAGCTCGTTGAACGCGCTGTTGAACATGCGGATGATCTCCGCCGACTCATTGCTGACGATGCGATTGAGCTTCTTGTCCCACAGCACCGGCACCGTGACGCGCCCGGTGTAGTCGGCGGTATCGGCGGTGTAGCGCTGGTGCATGAAGGCAAAGTCGTCGAGCCTGTCGCCGGTAGAGCCATGGGCCTTGTCGAAGGTCCAGCCATTTTCCAGCATCAGCCAACTGACCACTGAAACGTCGATCAGGCTCTCCAGCCCCTTGAGCTTGCGCATGATCAGGGTGCGGTGCGCCCAGGGGCAGGCGAGGGAGACATAGAGGTGGTAGCGGCCGGCTTCGGCTTTGAAGCCGCTGTCGCCGCTTGGGCCAGCTTGGCCATCTGCGGTGACCCAGTGCCGGCGTTGCGCCTGTTCCCGTTGGAAGGCGCCATCTGCGCTACTTTCGTACCACTGGTCATGCCAGTGTCCTTCAATCAGCAAACCCATGACTGACTCCTTGGCTATTAAGCGTTGGAGTGCAGTCTAATCGTCTGGGTTCGAACAAATAGCGCAAAGGCTCGGGGTTAATGATCGATTAAATCGATTTGTCCCGCGCATCCCAATACTGCTGGGCCAGTTCAAAAGCCTGCTCCCGTGGGTGCCCAAGGCCGCGCAAGGCCAGGGCCATGGTGGCAATCAACGCCAACTGCGGGTAGCTATCCTGCACTTCGGCGCGCCACAGGGCCTTCAAATGCTCGGGGTCGAGGCTGGCCGGCTTGACGTGGCGCTGGGCGGAGAGGGCAGGCCACTCCTCATCCCAGCTTGCGCCACCGGTGGTGCCATATAAGTGGCTGGCGGAGTCGGGATTGATCTCGATCTCGCCGCCATCGCCCTTGATCACAATGGTGTTGTCACCCAGCAGGCCACTGGCATCGCGATGTACACCCTGGTAACCGGGATGGAAGATGCTTTGTAGGCCGCAACGTGCACCCAGCGGGTTGAGGATGCGCGCCAGCGAGTGGATGGGCGAGCGCAGGCCAAGGATGTTGCGCAGGTCAATCATGCGTTGCAGTTGCGGGGCCCAGTCGCCCAGCGGCATAAACGCCAGGTTGCCTTGCGCAAGGGCGGTCTCGACCTGTTGCCAGTTGCGGCACAGTGGAATCTGCAGCTCACCCAGCAGTTGTTCGGTGTACAGCCGGCCGGCTGTGTGGGCGCCGCCGCCATGCATGAAAATTCGCACGCCGTTTTGCGCCAGGCACTTGGCGGCCAGCAGGTACCACGGCAGGTGGCGTTTTTTCCCGGCGTAGGTAGGCCAATCGACATCCACCTGCAGCACCGGCGGGTTCAGGCGTTCGCGCAGGGCCTCGGTGAAGCCGGCGAGTTCCTCTGGGCTCTCTTCTTTGTGGCGCAGCAGCATCAGGAACGCGCCGAGCTGGGACTCCTCGACCTTCTCGTCGAGCAGCATGCCCATGGCTTCCCGCGCTTCTTCGCGCGTCAGGCTGCGGGCACCGCGCTTGCCTTTGCCGAGGATGCGCACAAACGGCGCAAAGGGATGTTCGGCGGGAGTTTCGGTGATCAACGGGGCAAAGTCAGTCATAAACAATTCGTCGGTCTGGGCAGGCCCGCCAGCTTGGCGGCAAGTTTGGCGGGAGTGCCTTTGAACAGTCGGTTGAGGTGCAGGCTGTTGCCCTTTTCCGGGCCCAGCTTCAAGGCGGTGTACTTGATCAGCGGGCGGGTGGCCGGTGATAACTGGAACTCCTGGTAAAAACCCCTGAGCAGCTCGAGGATTTCCCAGTGTTCGTCGGTCAATTCCAGTTCTTCAGCGCTTGCCAAAGCGTTGGCCACCTCGGTTGACCAGTCATTGAGGTCAGCCAGGTAACCGTCTTTGTCCAGTTCTAATGCGCGCGCGCCTACGGTCAGCGTATTCATAACCAACTGTTGACCTTGTCATGGTCGATCGACAACTGCACAAAACCTGGGTAGTCAACACTCTTGGCCCACTCCGGCAATGACAGGCCCCGGGCCTGGGCGTCTTCGGCAAGCACGAAGATGATCAAGGCACTGACCTCCAGGGCCTTGAAGGGCGCGCTACCGGCTTGCAGGGCATAGGTTGCATCGCCGCACAGCAGGATCGCGTCTTGTGCACCACACAGCCGTAGGCAACTATCCAGTCTGCTGTCGGAAAAGGGGGAGTGGGACAATACATGCAAAGTCGACATCAGAGGGTCATCACCTGATCGTAACGGTCAATCATCTGGGAAATCTGTTCGCTGCTCAGTGGCTGCGCGCTATCAGGGGCGCTCAATCCACGCTCGGCCAAGCTGTGGCTGCACGCAAACACCTCATCGATGCCGAACAGCGAGAGTGCTTGCAGGTTGGCAGTCACATCCTTCTGCTGCACGGCTTTGGCATTCTGTGCAGGTGCCAGTTGAAACACCCCGTCATCGAGAAACAGCAGCCCAATCGGCAAGTCGAATGCGCCACCGGCCAGTACCACATCCAGTGCTTCCCGCGCACTGGGCCCGGACCACGGCGCCTGGCGACTGATTACCAGCAAGGATCTGGACATTTCATGGCCCTCCAAAGCAAATCAGGCGGTCGGCGTCCTGGATTGCATCGTGCAATTGCCCAAGGCCCGACAACGCCCAGGGCGCATCGAGGTTCACCGCACTGCGCTGGTAGCGCGCAGCCTCCTCGGCATTGAGCACGCCGCGCCGTAACGCAGCAGCGATGCATACCACGCCATCGAGTTGGTGCTCGCTGACCAGGGCGCGCCATTGTTGGGCGATGTCCGGCTCATCCTGCGGCGTGACCACCGAATTGGCGGCGCTGTAGACGCCATCCTGATAGAAAAACAGCCGCACAATCTCATGCCCGCCGGCCAGTGCAGCCTGGGCAAACAGCAGGGCACGGCGCGAGGAGGGCGCATGGGCGGCGGAAAACAGCGCAATTGCGAACTTCATGGAACACTCTGTAGGTAAACCTGTGCCAATGATAAAGCCGCAGGCAACAAAAAGCCCGCCGAAGCGGGCTTTTTGATGGGGCTGGGATCAGTCGTCGCGGCTCATGATGCCGAAGATCTGCAACAGGCTGACAAACAGGTTGTAGATCGATACATACAGGCTGATGGTCGCCATGATGTAGTTACGCTCGCCGCCATGGATGATGGCGCTGGTCTGGAACAGGATGCAGACCGAGGAAAACAGCACAAAACCGGCGCTGATCGCCAACTGCAGGCCGCTGATCTGGAAGAACATGCTTGCCAACACCGCCGCCAGCAACACGAAGAAGCCAGCCGTGATGAAACCGCCGAGGAAGCTCATGTCCTTACGGGTGATCAGTACATAGGCCGACAGGCCACCAAACACCAGTGCCGTCATGGCAAACGCCGAGCTTACCACTTCCGCGCCGCCCTGCATGCCCAGGTAACGGTTAAGGATCGGGCCCAGCAGGAACCCCATGAAACCGGTCAGGGCAAACGCCGACACCAGGCCCCAGGCCGAGTCGCGCAGCTTGTTGGTGAGGAAAAACAGGCCGTAGAAGCCGATCAACACCACGAAGATATTCGGGTAGCCAACACGCATCTGCTGCGCCACATACGCCATCACGCCGCTAAATGCGAGGGTGAGGGCGAGCAAGCCGTATGTATTGCGCAGGACGCGGCTAACCTCTAGCTGCTCAGCCTGCACGTTGCTATTAACTGCGTAATCCTGTTCGCGCATGGCGACACTCCTTCAGTTTTGAAACGTTCAGTCGCAAAGATCATAACAGACGCTCTGTAACAAGCTATGCAGAGAGTTTGACAGTGTGTTTCATTCGGGTATTATGGCGCCCGCTGAGACAGGATGGGCTACTATAATCCTGTGTTGCACAAGGGAAATTGGCAGAGTGGTTGAATGCACCGGTCTTGAAAACCGGCGAACGTTAATAGCGTTCCCAGGGTTCGAATCCCTGGTTTCCCGCCAAGATTCATACGAAAGCCCCGCGAATGCGGGGCTTTTGTGTTTCTGGCGTTCGATAATTGGACAGGGTTTTAAACTAACAGTTTCCACATCGTTTAAGACGCTTTGCGCAACTACTGCCAGATCCTCTATCAACGGGTCGGCTTTACGTGCACCGATGGGCAGGCCGTTTAACGGGGTCATAGCCATTCCTTTGACCGAAAAATTACTGCCACTATACGGCGCACAAAAGCGTCAGGAAACTACCCCACCTGCAATAATCCTTGGTCTGCTTTGGGTCGGTTGCTGCCCGTCTTGAGGTCCGCAAGCGGCCAAACGCTTACGTTTACATCGATAGGGATCATGTAGCAATGTAGACAAGAACCGGCTGGAGGCAATTGAGCGGCGGTGCCGAATGAAGCATGTCGGTAGGTTCACACCATGGATAACTGCGACCTTGAAGCCAATCCATTATTTTGCGCATATGCTGGGAAGGACACTCCAACATGTGTTCGATAGTAATGGACAGTTGAATGGCCAAGCCGCTTTGCGGTGAAAAGATCCAATGATATTCCCCACAGCCTACACGTAACTCTCCAGACGCTTTTGTTGACATGCCAACCAGCCATTTGCACTTATGAACATTTGCCTCGGGTTTTGGAGGGGCACCCAAGCAAAATGTATAAACGTTCTCATATTTCAGGCTAAAGTCGCGTACCAGAATTTCAGCAATATCTTCGCGCCCCTGGACGTTGGGAGGAAATGCGATGGTGCTTGTCTGCACTAGCACGTTAAGAGTTGCGTCTATACTGAAAGCACGCCGCAACAAGTCAGGCCGATTTCCGTCCTTACCGAAGATGTAGCTTTCAATCGCTTTGGTGGCATTTTTCATGCACAAATCCTAGTGCTGCTACAGGTTGGCGAATCTGGATTCCGCGCGGATTATGGGCTAACCGAAACTTCCCCCTTCGCGGAATCTGGTACATCAAACATCCTATCGAAGACCCACTGAAACGCCAGCGCGTAAAAGAAGAAGAAAACGAACAGCCCCAGATCGGTGACCAGTGCAGCCCACCAAGAAATCTCCAGCCACCATGCCACCAGTGGTACCAACATTAGAACTAGCCCACCCTCAAAGCCCAGTGAGTGCAGCAAGCGTCTGCCCAACGTGCGAGCACGCTGTGGCTGACGCGCTTCCCAGAGTTCAAAAGCGTAGTTAAACAGCACGTTCCACAGCAGCGCACACACAGATAACATCACCGACAGTGCACCCGCATGGGCCAAACCTTCGTCGTATATCAACGAGATGCTGGGCGATAGCACCGCAACAGCGATTGATTCATAGAGGATGGCTTGAAGAATTTTTCGCGATGGTCCTTGCATGGTGTTTTCCGAAGGGTGGATTGATCGAATACCTGCGACGGTATCGCTCCGTACACACTAAGAAAAATGAGATAAATTGAATACTCATCAATTCAATTCATCTAGGGAACGATGCGTGTTTTCGACTCTTCCGCTTAACGCGCTGCGCACCTTTGAGGCGGCTGCGCGACTGGGTAGCTTTAAAGCGGCAGCTGAGGAGCTCTCAGTCACCCCCGCGGCCATTTCCCACCAGGTCAGGATGTTGGAAGCCCGCCTCGGAGCGATGCTGTTCGAGCGAGCTGGACAAGGTGTCGCATTGACCGAAGAGGGCGAGTTGCTATATCGCCAGACTCATCGCGCCTTGTTAGGCATTCGCTGTAGCCTAGAGGCGTTTTATCCGGACACCGCTCCCCAAACCCTGACCATTTCCACTACGCCGGGCTTGGCGGCAGCCTGGCTGATTCCACGGCTGGGTGGTTTCTATCGGAGCTTTCCACAAGTCAATGTGCGGGTCGATACGCGTAACGAAATAGTCGATCTACTGCGTGATTCCAGTATCGATGTCGCCATTCGATCGATCAGCCGCGATGACCCGAAGTTGTTCTGTCAGGAGCTAATGAAAGAGCAATTCTCGGTTTACGGTGCTCCAGGTCTGGTGGCCTCGCTGAATGTAAAACAGATCGAACTGATCAACCTGCACTGGAAAATTCCGGGAGCATTTTCAATCAACTGGGAAAGCTGGTGCGCGGCTGCAGAATGCCAGGCCTGGCTCGAAACCGCGCAGATGCGTGAGTTCGACGATGAGCATTTTGCTTTGAGCGCTGCGATTGCGGGTCATGGGCTGGTGCTGGCAAGCAATGTACTGGTAGCCGACAGCGTCAGGGATGGAGAATTAGTGGCCTATAGACCAGAAGTAGGCCTGCCCGGTCCGCGTTACGTTGCGGTGTGCGTGCCAGGACGTGAGCGGCAGGTGCATGTGAGTGCGTTCCTGATGTGGCTGGCAGGTGCCGCTCTGCAGGATGGGTGACGATGCTCGACCCACACCTTTTAAGCGTTCGTTACCCCTCAAAAAAATGGCACTCGTATTAACTCCGCCACGCAAGATGAAGTTTAGCGTGGTGTCGTTTCCTTACTTGCATCTGGAAATAGAGCGGTGGTGACGTAATCCACGAATACTCTCAGCTTGGGTGAAAGATGCCTACTTGAAGGCCAGAGCACCCGTAATATTGTGTGGTCTCGATTGAACCCATCCAGTACGGATACCAAGCTGCCGATTTCCAGTTGCTGACGAATGGCTACGTCTGGCATACACGCGATGCCAAGGCCTGACTCTGCGAAGCAAACCAGCGGTTCAAGTGTATTGGCCGTCATTGAGCTGGCCAGATCAAAAGTGAGTGTTTCGCCTGCGCGGCTTAGGGGCCACTGGTCGACCTTGCCACTGCTGGGGAATCGGTATAGTAGACATCGGTGCTGCATTAGATCCTCGGGGGTCTTCGGCACCCCATGTTGTTCGAAGTACTTCGGTGCACCCACCATGATACGACGATAGCTTCCAAGCTTACGTGCCATCAACCGGGAATCACTCGGCTCACCCGTGCGGATCACCGCATCGAATCCTTCCTCGATTACATCCACCAGACAGGCCAGGGCCAGGCTGCCAAGGAGAAAGCGGATGATCTTGCTGAAAATGAAGGCTGCGCCGTGCTACTGACGACTCAGCTCGTCGGCTGCGCATTGCGGGAGGTTGTCATGCCGATACTTTTTGACGGTTCTTCTTATTCAATTGGTAGCCCAACCGGAGTATGGCGATGCCAAAAAACCAGTCGTGCTATCTGATATATGGGCACTATTTCTCTCAGCAAAAATTAGACGCGCAGAGGGATTAGGTTGCATCGTGCAATATTCTTCCGGAGCGCTCAGGTGCGTGATGAATAAGCGGCGATTTGGTGGCGGGCTGATCAAGGCTTAAAGAAAAGCAAGACCTGCGAGCAGGCCATTGCGGCCTGCTGCAGTGACATTCATGAGTAGCGAGAGCAATAGTTTTTTTGTTCCTTTAGGTTTTTAGGTTACTGCTCTCTAGTGTTGCCTTATTGTTTTTAAGACGCGCTTCGGCAGCTCTCGCAACGCCATCCCTTATAACTTTCGGCTTTCTCAAGCGCTGTAAGCAAATCACGACCGACTATACTATTTTGGCAGTTGTTATGTTTTTCATTTGGTTCTTTCATTCCCACGCATTGTTTTTTCAGGAAGGGGCTTACCACCGCCTGCTGCTTTGACGAAAGCGCTCTAAACCCCTTGTCCACGGCTAGCTTGGCGTAGCTTTGTACGCTCGGCTTTTCACCTTGAAATGCGTTCTGCGCGATAAGGGCCGAGAAAATCTCTCGCTCGATAGTCATTCGTTAATCCTTTGTTCAATCAACAAGTTTGCTCATGTTTTTTCTTGTTCTGAGCAATGCGAAAGCATACGTTACCATTGGTTGTTTTTTTATTGAACTGGGTTTCCATCCAGCTATAAAAGGCAAGGCTTCTTATTTTTTGGTCAGTAAATGTTGGTTTCTTGGTGTTTAGAATATTTCAATAGGTCTTTGTTGCAATTTGTTTCTTGTTAGATGAGGTGGAGAAGTTTCGCTTTGCACTCTAATGAGGTCGTGCAACGTGGGAAGCTCCTTTTGTTCGCGTTAATTTAAGGGTGATGAGACCGCTTGTGAGCTTCTACAAAGTTCCGCGATTATCTATTCCGGGCTGTGCAAGGCTGGTACTTTGTGCAAAGCGACCTTTACTGCCGTGGTTAACTAATAGAAGTGCGAAACTCTCTAATCTCCACAGAGCATGTGGTGCGTTTGTGGCTAGAGGCTGAGTTTCTGGTTGCGATGAAGCCAGCGCTTTTATTGATTTTGGCTGACACTACGCCATCGCGAGCAGGCGAGGGTTGGGTTCAGCACCTCATTTTAGTGCTGAGCCGCGTTTACATTCGAGGCTTTCACCTAAGCCACGGATCATCTCCATCAAAGCCTTCACCCGCAGCGGTAAATTTCCGGCCGGGTATACCGCGTGCATCTGTGGGCTCTCACCGCTGCTGGAGGTGAGTTTGTACTCAGGACAAACCCGGCACAGGCGCCCAGCTTGCACTTCGGGCTCCGCCATCCAATCCGCCAAGCGGGCGATCCCGACGCCCGCGAGGGCTGCCTGGAATACCGCCAGACCGGAGCTGAAACGAAATTTAGGATGAACCCGAAAGCTGGTGGCCTGCTCCTCACTGCGAAAATTCCACTCCTTGAGAATCCGCGGCGCCGTATGCAGGATCAGCGAATGCGACTCCAGTGCCTCGATGGAGTCGGGCATGCCGTTGCGCTCCAGGTAGCCGGGGCTGGCATACAGATAACGTGAGTAACTCCAGAGCGCACAGCCGATCAAGTCGCTGGATTGTGGAAACGCGCCGCGAATCGAGAAATCCAGCTTGCTCTTGGCCGGATCGATGATCTCATCGGTGAAAATCACATCGATATTAACGTCCGGATAACGCTCGCAGTATTGCGCGATCAACCGGGGCAACACCCCGTGTCCGAGAAACTCTGGGGCGGAAAACCGGATCCAGCCGGAGGCCAGGCCGCTGAGGCCGGCCAGGTCTTCATCCACCTCACGTTGCAGTTCGAGCATTTTGTATGCGTGGGGCAATAAGCATTCACCCGCTTCGGTCAAGCTCACGGCATTGGAGGAGCGATTGAACAACTTGAGCCCCACACTTTCCTCCAGGGCTTGCACCGCACGGGTCAGTGCGCTGGGGGAGCGCCCCAGAGTCCGTGCCGCGGCGATGAAGCTGCGCTTGCGAGCCACGGTCGCGAAGGCTTCAAGTTCACCCAACATATTCAACGCCACTCTCCACCTCATTGCATTTTTCACAACGCGGCATTGCAACACAAAAAAGGCCCTTCCGTTAATCTTCCTGTTCAACCCACAAGGATGGGGTAAACAGGAGCGCAAGGACGTGTCGAAGTTAGATGAAGTAATCGGGAAGGCCGCAGCGTGTGTTGATGAAGTAATTCATGAGTTGCTGGAAAAAAAATCAGTGAGTTCGAACCGACGGGAGATACCGCAAATTCATCTGTCGCTCGAAGAACAACGCGCACTTCAGGCCGGTCTGGCATCGCTGGAGGTGACCGATAGCGCCTCGGGTATCCGCCACATGCCGGACCTGGGGTTGTTGCTGGAAAGTGTCCTGAGCACCGAGAAAATCCAGCAGCTACGCAATTTTCCACGGGCCCGTGAAGTGGCGATGATCGTCAGGGGGCTGCCGCTGGACCCGCAACTGCCCGCCACGCCCTATGACCGGGAGCCAGGTATCGAGGACTTGTCGACACTGGCCGGGGCTATTTTGTCGGTGCTGCAAACTCTGCAAACCCGTCCGCTGGCGTACGAGGGTGAAAGCAACGACACGGTGTTCCGTCACGTATCGCCCAAGCACAAGCGAGAGACCGAAAAGAGCTCCTATGGCTCGCGCGCGGATCTGGGCATGCATGTCGACAACCCCCACCTGCCTTTGACCTGCGAACCCGTCTCGCAGCTGTCGGCCTGTCCGGAGTACCTGTCCCTGACCGGCCTGCGCTGCGAGCTCGATGTGCCGACGCGCATCGTCGCCATTGACGAGGTGCTGGCCATTCTGCCGGCCTACGTCGAAGAAGAATTGTCACGCCCGAACTTCACCGTTCGCCGACCGGCTTCCTTCGGCAAACAGGGGAATGTGCTGGAAAACGTCCCCTTGCTGTACAGAAGCGCAACCGATGGCCTGTATTGCCGCTACAACAAAGCAAGTGTCGAGGCGACCTGCGCCAATGCGCAGTTTGCCCTCCAATTGTTCGCCGCCGTCGCCAATCATCCCGATGTCGTGCACCACATATTGCTGCAACCAGGGGACATGCTGATCTTCAAGAACCAGCAAACCCTGCATGCCCGGGATGGTTTTACACCCCGCTACGACGGCCGTGATCGCTGGATGTTGCGTGTCTTCGGGGTCAATGATCCGGCACGCGTGGTGCCGCTGGACCCTCATCAACCCTACATAGTCAGAGCCTGATTTCATGGTCGATATTGTCATCCTTTGCGTGTTCGCCTTCGCCGCCGGCCTGATCGATGCGGCGGTGGGCGGCGGCGGACTGATCCAGATTCCCGCGCTATTCAACGTGCTGCCCACCGCTCAACCGGCGGCGCTGCTGGGTACCAACAAGGTCGCGGCCGCCTGCGGCACCGCATTCGCGGCCCGGTCCTTCGTGCGCAAGGTGGTGATCGACTGGGGGCTTGTGATCCCGGCCGCCTGCGCGGCCTTTGTCATGGCCTTCTTCGGAGCCGCCACGGTGTCGTTCGTACCCCAGTCGATGATCCGGCCGGCGGTGCTGGTGTTGATTGTACTGATGGCGATCTACACCTTCTGGAAAAAGGATTTCGGCGCCCTGCACAAACCCATGCGCATCGGTACCAAGGAAAAACTGCTGGCGATCGTCATTGGCGGTGCCATCGGTTTCTACGATGGTCTGTTCGGTCCCGGCACTGGTAGCTTCCTGATCTTCCTGTTTATCCGCTTCTTCGCCTTCGACTTTCTTCATGCCTCGGCATCGGCCAAGCTCGTGAACATCGCGACCAACGTAGCGGCACTGATGTTCTTCATTCCGACGGGTAACGTGCTCTACCTGATCGCAATCCCCATGGCGGCATTCAACATCCTGGGCGCGCTCACTGGCACTTGGTTGGCGGTTCATAAAGGGGTGCCCTTTGTCCGGGCTCTATTCCTGGTGTTACTGGTGATTCTGATCAGCAAACTGTCCTACGACCTGCTCCTGTAAACCAGAGGAAAACTACATGCATCCCATGTTCGATCGCCTTGTGGCACTACTCGATGCCCGCTCAGCCTCCTACCGGGTGTTGATGCACGATGCCGAGGGGCAGTCGGCGCGCGTCGCCGAAATCCGTGGCACCGAGCCGGGCCAAGGCGCGAAGGCCATGCTTTGCTCCCTCAAGGGCCAGGCCGGCCCCTATGCACTGGTGATACTGCCGGGCGACCAGAAGCTGGACATGAAGAAAGTCGGAGCGGCCCTGGGCGGGAAAAAAGCCGAGCTGGTAAAGGCCGAAACCGCCATGGAACTGACCGGGTGCCGGATCGGCGCCATCCCTCCTTTTGCTTTCGATGAGCGGATTCAATTGATCGTCGATCCGTCCTTGACCACAGGCTACGCTGAAATAGCCTTCAACGCGGGGCGGCTGGATGCGTCGATGGTGCTCGATACGCAGGATTACCTGGCGATTGCCATGCCCCGATTGCTGGATATCAGCCAGGCCTGAGCAGACGTTTTCGCATAGGTTTCAAGAATAAATCAGTCGCCTTTTTTCTCCGTCTCTACCGGGCTGACCGGTTACTACGGATAGAAAGCGATAGACCTCAAGAGTCCGCTTTTGGCCGACAGACGTCTATCATGAAAGGCAGAAACCCCTAGTTAGGAGCCATTTGGTGTGGCGTGTAAGAATTTACCGCCTTTAGCTTCAACTGCCGAGCGAACTGCCGCGGCATCTGATGTCGAGCCGATAAATGCAAGTTGCAACTTAGGAAGCATGCTTGATGTGTTACTTAAAGCTGCAATAGCTGAGTTGGCTGCAAAAGAACTATCGGTTCCTGAGATGGCGACACGCACATCAGCTTTGCTTGCAGGGGCAATTATTTGGTGGATGCCTGAAACAATTGGAGATTCTAAACCTGCACTTCCGATAAGCGCGGATGCCATAGCTCCGGAAATGCCGTTATTCGCTGCGGGAACCCAAACTAGATTGAATTTCTGTTGCTCAAATAAAATTGCCGCAGATTGTGCGGCTTGCTGTGGCGATTGGCTCCCAGTTGTAGCGCACCCGACTAATGCAAATAACAAAATTGTGAATGCCGCGAAAAGTTTCATAACTGCTCCTGACTATTTATTAGGCGACGGTTCTGTCGCCCAATTGCTGAGTGTATGTTGTATGACTTTCCATCGCTAGTTCCACTCAAGTACTTCGTTCTGCACAGGACCTGATGTGGCCGCAAACACTGGAGGAGCATGTCGAGCTATTTGTTGAGCACTCCCCGTACATGAGAACGCAGATCTCTTTTTTCTTGTCCCAAGCAAGGAATCCATACGCCAAACCAAAAGAGGTTACGACTCAGCTCCATGATTTTTTGACCTGGATGGCTTCAGAAACCGCCTAGGTCTGCGGTGGGTCGACGCCAGCCCTTCGCGAGGGCTAGCAGTCGGGCGACAATGCTCACCCCTTGGTCAGATCAACCAACGGCGTCTGCCGCACCTCAGTCTCCCGCCCATCCTGAATCTCGCTCACCTGCTTCAAGGCCTTATCCACCGCCGCCTTATCCGTCAACAAGCTGTAGCTGATGCGGAACTGCTTGTGTTCCTTGGGCCCAATTGTCGGCACCAGGTTCAGTGGCCGCTGATAACGGCGGTTGTAGGAAAAACTGGTCCCCGGCTCCAGCCCCGTGACATAACCCTGGCCTTGGGTATCGGTGTTTTTCCACAGGGAAAACACGGGCAGTGTCTGGGTATTGAAGCCGACCGAAACGCCCAGGCTGCCGGCCTTGTTATGCAGCACGGTCAACGTATCGCCCTTGGCATCGGCATACGGCACCACGTTGTAAACCGTTTCGTCGTAGTCCTTGGTCGGCGCGCGGTAAGTTTGCCAGTCGGGCAGGTCGCCCTTGGCTTTGTCGTTGAACGGCGACACCTGTTTCACCGGTGCGGCGAAACGAGCGCCTTGCTCCAGGAACGGGGTACTGAAGTTGCTGTGATACAGCGCCTGGTACTCCTTCGGATAGTCGCCATTGTTGGTCAGGGTGTCGTTGAGGGCGAACACGACGCTGCCGGGTTCGGTGACCAGTTCGGTCGCGACCGAGAAGTCGACCTTCTTGAATGCCTGCTCTTTCAGTTCGCCGCGCAGGGTGATGGCATACGGTGGTTTTTCATCGATATGCAGGGTGACTTTATTCGCAGGAGTGTTGGCGGCCCGACCGTGCAGGGTCAGCAGTTCGCCGTTGTCGACGCCGGGGTGGCCGACCCATTCGTAGCCGCAGCGGGTGACCAGTTCATTGAAACCTTCCAGCCAGCCCAGGCCACCGCGGCCATTGAGTTCGATGAAGGACGGATTGACCACTTCCTTGACCGGAGAATCCCAGCCCATGCGCACATTGCCGACCGAGGCCTGCAAGACGTTCATTCCGCGAGTCGGCACTACCGAGAGTTTCATCGTGCCGTTATCGATGTCGACGATGCTGACACCTTCCTGCCGCCCGCCGTGCAAGGTGCGTAGGGTAACGCTGAAGGGTTTGTCGGTTTTTATTCCGAGTTGCTGGCTGGTGATCTGCCAGTTCTGTGCGGCTTTGTCGGTGTCGAGCAGAACGTAATCCCAGGCCATGGCGTGGGGGGCAGCGGACAGTGCGCTGAGGGCAACAAAGAGTTTGAGCGGGGTCATGGCGGCAGCCTTTCTTGGAGTTGTGCCATTTTTATAAACGTGATGAAACGTTTCAGCAAGCTAAAAAATCGACCCATCGCCGACGAGGTTGGCAGTGGGCGCGGGGCAAACACGGTTGTGTCGTTGATAGCCCAAAGCAGACCTTCGTAAACGTCCGCATTCGGTCGAATGCTTCACAAAAGCGATGCGAGGTTTAATACGAAGGGGAAGCGATAGAACATTTTTGGGGTGAAATTTTCAGATGGTTGAATACGCATATACTGGGCATGATGCGGGTAGTGGCTATTTGATGTTGTCTTGTGAGGTCTATTGAGCGTCGATGAATAAAACTGATCTGCTTGAGTATCTGATAGAGACCAGTTCCGCGATGACCCGATGCGACATGGATGACGCGATCCTTCTACATTTCGATTTGGTGATGGAGAACTATCGACAAAAACCGCTGTTTTACAAAAATCTGCTCAAATATGACAGGTTTATGGTGGCGCTTTCTTTGTTGAGCTTTAATTACAAAGATCATTTGGTGCCCCTATCCAAGGTTAAAGCGTTCTGCCAAGAGCGTGGTTATTTATCGCGCAATAGCTTGGACTCTTACTTTTCGTTTTTCTTTATTACCGGTTATATACAAGTCCGGATGCATGACGAAGACAGTAGGCAGCGTGTTTTCAAACCCACCGGCGCGGCGCTGTGTGAAACCACCAGGATGATTAAATCTTATTTGCTGCCGTCGCAGTTGATAGTTCCATACGATGCTTGCCTGAAAGATGTATGGGAGTCGGAAGACATGCTGCGTGTGTTTTTTCATGGCTTCGCAAAGTTGTTGGAAGCTGATGTGATGCTTGACAAGTTATTGCCTGAAGCAAAATGGATTATGAACAGAGATGGTGGGCATCTGCCGATGCTTGCGTTGTATGTAGACAGCTTGCGTAAGGATTCAATTCAGGCCGGTTATAAGGTGTCAACGTATATTGAGCTTTCTTCGCGCTTGGGCGTGTCGAAGACTCATATCATACGCATGGTTCGAGAAGGTGAGCTACACGGATATTTCAAATGCCACAAGAATACGGTGGAACTACTTCCGGCTTTTCTGGATTTGGTGAGGCGCACCATGGCCATAAATTTTTCAGTGGCGCGAATTAGCTTGAAATTAGGAATGGGGGATAGCGAGTTTAATGATAAGTATCCCCGGGCCAAGTCTTTGCTTGGTTTGTAGCGTGGATGCTTTTGAAAGGCCGTGTTGTTGGGCGGCATAATATACAGACATTGTCCTTTATTGTAGTACTCGTTAGCATCGGAGGTCAGTGTGTTTAACCGTCGCATTAAAAATGCTCTGCTCGACTGCAAGGGCGAGCTCGGTACATTACTTGGCGTATTCGCCAACCTTGAATCGGTTTTTATTTCACTGCGTGTTGATCGGGCGGGCCGAATCATCTCGGCCAACCAGCGATTCGCCGATGTGCTTGGCTATTCGTTAGATGAGCTATCCGGCTCGGAGATTAGCAACATACTGGCTGAGCCGCGCAGCGCGTTTGCGCCGAATCTGCGGGCCAGTGAATTGCAGCGCTACACCACTGCAAATGGCCAAATTGTCACGCTTGGCATGTGTTGGCTCTCTTTGTCTGAACGCACATTTCAAGGCTACGGCTGTATCGCTCCGCCGTTGGCGCGGGACGAGCAGGAAGGCGTGGAAATGTTCAGCGCCTTGAACCGGTCAACCGCGATTGTGCAGTTCAGCCTCGCTGGTGAAGTCCTACATGCCAATAAGCCCTTTATCGACGCAATGGGCTACAGCCTTGCAGAGATAGAAGGCAGGCATCATCGCCTATTCTGCCTGGACGAGGATGTTGCTTCTGCGGCTTACGCTGATTTCTGGAAGTCGTTGAATAAAGGTGCGTTCATTGCGGGGCGCTTTCGCCGCCTGGATAAACACGGCCGGGTCGTGTGGCTAGAAGCAACCTATAACCCGATCAAGGATGCTTGCGGGCAAGTGTACAAGGTCGCCAAGTTCGCCAGTGTGGTGACAAAGCAGGTTGAGAGAGCCGATAGAGTCAAACAGGCAGCACACATGGCTTACGAGGTTTCGCTCGATACCGATGTCAAGGCGGACCGGGGCATGGGCCTGGTAGGCGACTCGGTAATATCCATGCAAACCATCGCGCAACAAATGGCTTCAGTGACCGCAAGCATGAGTGCCATTGAGTCACAGTCGCTGTTGATCGGATCTATTGTTGACACTATCGGCGCCATTGCCACGCAAACAAATCTCTTGGCGCTTAACGCTGCCATCGAAGCTGCGCGCGCGGGAATGCACGGCCGTGGTTTCGCGGTAGTTGCAGATGAGGTGCGCAAACTCGCTGGGCGCACCAGCACGGCGACACAGGAGATTGCCAGCGTAGTGCGACAGAACGGTGAGTTGGCCCGTCAAGCCACTGTTCAGGTGCAGTGCAGCCGAGACCAGGCCGATAGGTTGCTGGAGCTGGCTGAGCAGGCAGGTCGGGCGATGGCAGATATTCAGTTGGGTGCCAAGCAAGTCGTGGAAGCAATTGGGCGGGTCACCAGCGACCTGGATTGATGAGCATCGTTAGCATGTCATTACAAGGCAGTGGAAGTAATCCTTGGACCTTTTTTGTGCACGTTGCTCGCGCGTAGAAAAACTACCTATTCTGAAATTGCAGCTTGAATAAACTATCTTTCCAAAAATGCTAATAACGTGCGGTGGTCGACCTTGTGTATATGTCGAAAAGAATGTGTGAGCCGCGTGGGACGAGTCTATGAAAAGTTCAGCTATGCAAGATTGGGAAGCCCTGATTGTTCGATATGAGCCAGAAATGGATTTGGAAACTTACTATTTCGGTCTGTTGGACGCGGCAGACGAATTGTTGCGCAGCGGCCTTGTTAGCGACACGGAGTGGCGGCAGATGGCACGGCTGTCGGCAAATTTTTTTATCGAAATGATTGAAAGGGGGCAGGGCGAAGACGTCGAATAATCTGAGTCGTTATGGAAAGGGAATTAGAGATGCCAGCGACTTTCAAGATTAGGCCGCGAATGCGGACATTGTTATCACCCGCGGTAACAAAAGTTGAGTTGGTTGGGGTGGTGGCGTGGCTGGGTGTTTTGTTGGTGGATCCAGTGCCGAGTATCAATTGGCTGAATTTTTCAATTACCGTGTGCCTGCTCTTAGTTTGTCATTTTCATCGTGCGACCGGTAACTTCCTGGTATGGCGGTTCTTGGGTGGCGTATACATCGTTGTACTGGCATTTGGTTTTTCTTGTGTGATTGATTCCGGTGCAGAGCTGCGTGTATTCGCCCTGCCTCTGGCCGTTATAATTGTGGTGAGTAGCGCCATTTTATTTATCACGGTTCAAGACTATCTGCTCTCCAGTGCGCTGGTGTGGATTTTGATGTGGTCAAACCTTGACGTGGGCATGTATAGGGGGTTGGAAGTATACCTGGTGCTGTTTTGCGTATCGTCCATGTCAATTGGCTTTACCCTGAGCTTTACATATTTGAAAAATATGCGCTCAGTGTTATTGATCGAGAGTGAGTTCAGAACCCTGGCGGAGACCGATTTTCTTACCTCTATACTCAACCGGCGAGCATTTATGGAGAGTTTCCAGCAAGTGATGGCAGGTGGGGGCGATGGCTATTTTATAATGTTGGATATCGACAGTTTTAAAATTAAAAATGATCAGTATGGTCACGATGTGGGCGACAAGATTTTATGCGCAATGGCCGCGTGCTTGCAGTCCACGCCTGGCAGTCACACTGTTGGAAGGATTGGTGGGGAGGAGTTCGGGGTTTTACTGTTGGGTGACGATGATTCGGTCGCCAATGAATACGCGTTGCGGCTTTTGGAGGCGATCCGGCACAGCGTCTCGCCACCCCATCATTACACCTGCAGTGCCGGTATCGCGCGATTCTCGGCGACGTCCGACATGTCTGCAGTACTTAAGTCTGCCGACTGTAATATGTATGAGGCCAAGCGCAACGGTAAGGATCGTGTTTTTCGGGATGGCAAGCAGCTCATGCCGCCAACTCATGGTACGCCACGGTGAATAACTGATTGGGTAGGGCTGAATTGCCCCCAGCTTTACAATCGCGGCAAGAAGCGCAGGGAGCGCGTGTCTGCCGGGATCCGAGTTCATGGCACCGTGGCTGACGCTCGTGTACTCAGGAGGCAGATGAATCTGCATCGCTAAGCATTGCTACCAGTTCAGACGCCAGGGCGGCCGCTTCTTGGCGATAGTCCGTGTTCCAGCAGCAGGACCAGTCATCAGGCCTGCCCTGATCTTCCCATTGCGCCAACGCAAGCCCGTTGATTATCTCCAGTTCGAACCAGAGGCGTTGCCAAGCGACGGGGTCCTGGACCAAAGCAGTGTCCTGCCACAGGAGTTCTGTTTGCGCGACAAAGGCCGACCATGCGAACAGATCTTCTGAGGCTCGTTCGGCGAGCGCTGGCCAGTACTTTCTGACACCCAATGAACGACTCCTTGTAGTTGTGTTGGCAGCCATGAGTTTGTTCCCGTGGCCCGCTTTATAAAACATCTATGCCAGGATAGAGATCCGCCGGTGGATGATAATCGGGATCCTCGAAGCGGCTATTGTTGTAATGGGTTTTGGCCGTCGGCCCTTCGCCTTTGTACGACACCTGCGAGTTTGGTGTGAGATGCCACCCATCTCCGTTTTTGTCGCGCTCGATCAGAGACGGATACAGCGTGCAGGTACCTGCTGAACCTGATGTCAGCCTGAACTGGTAAAAGCGCCCAGCTTGGGGCGTGAACTTCGTCGTGACAGAGCAGGATTGCGTGCGTCCCCCTTCCCAGAACATACCCACATGCGTTTCGATGCCTGGTCGGATCCGCGTTTCGTAATAGTCCGACGTGAGGTTTTGCCCTGCTTTCGGCATACCCTCATCTTGCGTATGGATGAACGGAAGCGGCCCACTGCGAATGACGCCGCCCGAGCGTATGCCGTTTTCGTATTGGTACAGATCGGCATGCTGAGTGAAGTTGACGATGCGGATCCATGCGGGGTTCGGCTCGTTTTCAGGTGCCGTGAAGTAATCGGTGTGTGGCAAATACTGGCAGCCTGCGAACAACGGCAGAGCCAGCAGGCAGAGCGCAGTGCGTATCGACATGGGGCCTGTCCTGTTGCGGAGTCAGGGTAGAGACCACAAAAAAAGAGGAGCATTGCGTAACAGCTGAAAAAATCTCGATGGGGTTATTAGCGTCCCTGAACCGCCAGTCTTCTGTGGAACGCCAGCGCTACGTGCCGATCATCAATCACATGGGCGTGGCAATGAGTAAGATTGCGGTCCCGTGTGCGGCTATGGCGGCGTTTACCCCGTAGCGCAATCGTCCTAGCATCTCGCCACGTCCGTCCTTGGACATGAGAGTCCAGCCGCGTCTTAGAAGCTGTAGCGGGCCGTCAGTTTGAAATTGCGTGGGTCGCCGTAGACGTCGTACGGTTCATAGCCCCCGTTGGCGATGCTGACGTAATAAGTACGGTCGAACAGGTTGTTTACGTTGAACTGCAAATCCAGTTGCTCGCTGGCCTTGTAGCCTGCCACCAGGCCGGCCACGGTGTACGAGCCCTGTCGATTTTGCCATGCACTGCTACCGCTGCCTCCCGCGGTGCGGATCTGGCTCTGCTGGTAAACATCACCGCCAATGCGCCAGCGTTGCAGGTCGCCGGGTAGGCTGTAGATCGTGGAGAGCTTGAATAGCTGACGCGGCAGTCGGCGGTTGAAGTCCTGGCCTTCCAGGGTTGCATTGGCGTCGTTGACGTATTTCGTCTGGGTGTAGGTGTACCCAGCGGCCAGTTGCCAGTTTTCGGTCAGGGCGCCTTGGATTTCCAGGTCAACACCTCGGCTGCGCACCAGGCCGGAAGCCTCGTGGCACGAACTGTTGGCGGCTGGACCGCAGCCTTTGACGTCAGGCAATTCCTGGGCGCGATTCTTCTGATCAATCTGGAAAACAGCGAGGCTGGCGTTCAGTGCGCCATCGAAGTATTCGCCCTTGATACCCACTTCGTAGTTCTCGCCCAAGATAGGCTCGATCACTTGCCCACCGAGGCCTTTTTCGGTCTGTGGCTTGAAGATATCGGTGTAGCTGACGTAGACCGAGTGATTGGCGTCCAGGTCATAGACCAGGCCGGCATAGCGGGTCAAATTGCGCGTGACCTTGTAGCTGCTTGCGGGGGTGGCCCTGCTTTCGAATTCGTACCAGTCCAGACGACCGCCGAGAATCAGCGACAGAGGCTCGGTCAAGTGCAGGTGGGTGCTGGCATAGAGACTGTCCTGAGTCGTCGTCTCGAGGCGGCCGTCGGGGCCTTTGACGATATTGGGCTTGGTATGACCACGTGGGTCCCACGCGAACAGATCGACGTTGCTGTCGATGAACCTTTCCCAAATATTACCGGTACGATAATCCAGCTGGCGCTTGCTCAGGCCCATGCTGAACTCATGTTCTTGACCCAGCAACTGGAAGGGGCCGCTGAGGGCCAGGTCATAACCTCTTTCCTTCTGTTCCATGGCTTGCGTCCATAGATAGTGGCGGTTGTATCCCCATATGGAAGAGGCCAGTACGTCATTGTCGGTCGTCGACTGCATGGTTGCCATGCGCAGCTTCCAGTCGTTGGCGAAACCGTGCTCCAGGGTCGCGAAATAACCGGTGGTGCGGTTGTTCATGTATTCATAGTCATGTCCCAGGAACGTGTCCCGGGGTAGCCCTAGATGACCACCGCCACGGGCCATGGGCAACCCGCCCCAGACGTAGTTGGTGTAGTCCTTCTGCCGATAGGCGCCCAGCGTCAAAGTGGTGGTATCAGTCAGGTCGGCGTCTACCACGCCGTAGTAAAGGTCCGCGTCACTTTCCACCGACTCGCGGAAGCTTTTCGAGTCTTGCCGCGAGAGCACGGTACGGGCGCGCAAAGTGCCGCTTTCATTGAGTGGGCCGCCAATGTCCAGGGTGCTGCTGTAATCGTCCCAACTGCCAGCGCTGCCGGTGAGCACGGCCTGGAACTTATGTGTCGGGCGTTTACGCACCAGGTTGATGGCGGCCGCAGGGCTGCCGGCGCCTTGGGCCAGGCCGGTGGCGCCGCGAACGATTTCCACCCGGTCATACATGGCCAGGTTGGCTTCGCTGCTGGGCAGGTAGGTGAGGAAGCTGGTGGGAAAACCGTCGTACATGACGGTGTCGACGTCAAACCCGCGCGCGCTGAAGGTGGGGCGCGCCACGCCGCCGGAGTTATTCAGGAAAATCCCCGGCGCGCTTTGGGCCACATCACTGATGGTGGTCATGGCCTTGTCGTCCATGCGTTTGCGCGTGACCACGCTGACCGACTGTGGCGTTTCACGCAAGGTCAAGGGCAGCTTCGTGGCGGTCTGCATGGCGCCGGTGGTGTAGGAACCGGTGTTCTCGGTCGTTTCGCCCATCTCCTGGCCGACGATTGCCGTTTCCCCCAATTGCAGGGTGCTGCTCGATTCGGGAGCCTTCTCCAGCATCACGCTGTTTGCGCCGGTCGCGCGCCAGGTCAAGCCGCTGCCTTTCAATACTTCAGCCAGTGCCGCCTCTGGCTCTTTGGGGCCGACCACCCCAAGGCTGTTCTTGCCGGCTATCAACGTGCCATCCACTATCACCTGTAAACCGCTTTGGGCAGCCAAGCGGTTCAGCGCGCTCGCCAAGGGTTGCGGTGCGATATTGAATGAGTGGGGATCAGCAAACGCCAGGCCGGATATCAGCACACACAACATTGTAAGCGGGGCTGCGGACAAAGATTTTATTGGCAAACCTTCAGGTAACGGATGCTGCATCAGTGCTCTCCCTAATACGAAACATTATCATTCTAGGGAGGGAAGACGGGTGACACGCCAACACCCGTAAAAATAGTCAAGTCTTGGAGGAGATCACCAGCAGATAGTCGGTGTAGCGCTCGATCTTGAGGGGAAAGACTTTCTCCAGCGTCGCCAGGCCGTCGTCCAGGTCGTCGAGTTGAAAGGTGCCGCTGACTTTGAGTGCGCCCAGGCTCGTGTCCCGTATCAGGATGATCCCCGGACGATAGCGTTCGACCTGCTCAAGCACCTGCGCAAGCGGCGTCATTTCGAAGACCAGGCGACCCTGCTCCCACGCCAGTATCGTGTCGACGACCACACTCTGCTTGGCGCCCAGGCCATCGGCACGCCCACCCACGGTTTCGCCAGCGCTGAGCGTCACCTTGTCAGGCGCATTGGTGACAGCCACACGCCCGCGGCGCACCGTGACATCCACGTGCTCTCCATCACGGCGCACTGCGTAGATCGTGCCCAGGGCCGTAGCGCTCAGGGCCCCTGCCTGCACACTGAAGGGCCGTTGTGGGTCCGGCTTTACATCGAACACGGCCTCGCCCTTGCGCAGGGTAATGCGGCGCCCATCGTCAGTGAAATTCACATCAACGGCGCTGTTGGTATTCAAGGTGATGTGGGAACCATCAGCAAGCGTGACCTGGCGACGCTCAGCGGTGCCGGTGTAATAGTCTGCGTCCAACGCCATGTATTGCGCCCATGCCACGCCGAGCCCGAGTACCAACGACGCTGCGATACCCATTGCCCACACGCGTCGCGACGACGGCCGTACTGCGGCACGAGGCTCGGCCAGATGAGCGCTTAAACTCCACAGCCGACGCGCCTCGACAAACGCCTGCTGATGCTCCGGTGCCTGTTCGCACCATGCCCGCGCCGCGGCCACATCAGAGGGCTGCACCGAGCCCGAGGTAAGGCGAATCACCCACGCGTGGGCAGTGCGCTGGACTTCGCTAATGGATTGGGGGGTGTCGGATTGATCATGCATACCGGCTATCGTTGCAGGCATTGGCTGAGAAAGTCGAGAGTAATAGCTAATTGTTTTTCCACCGTACTTACAGATACCTGCAGTTGAGAGGCTACTTCCTTATGGGGAAGGTTGCGCAGCCGGCACAGGGTAAATATCTCCTGGCACTGGATAGGTAAGCGGTGCAAAGCGGCGGCCATTGCGGCGAGTTCCTGTTGCGCTACCACGACATCGAACAGAGCCGGGCTTTCGCCCGTTACCTCGTAAAGGTAGGCGGTGCCTTCGTCGAGGCGCTCCCGTGTCTGCCTGCTGCGTGCATGATCAATCGCCAAGTTACGGGCAATTTTAAAGATAAAGCCGCGTAGGTTGAGCACCGGTTTACGGGGTGGCTGACGGAGCAGGCGCAGGTAGGTTTCCTGAGTCAGATCGGCAGCAGTCTCAGGATTGCGCAACTGACGATGAAGAAACGAACGCAACTCGGTGGCATGGGCCCGAAACGCCACCTCAAGCTCTTCGGTGGTCATGCTCGACATTGGCAGAGATCACGCAGAGGAAAGCTCCGTACTTTAATGATAGCGCTTCGCATTAACAATCTTTTCTTGGGCTGCCAGCTTGATCGGCCTATGACTGGAAATGGCAGCGAGTGGCAGAGTGCGGCCAGGGGATGAGTCTGCTGACCCTTGGGCTGTTGGGCAGTTTGTGTTCGGCCGGCAGGGCGCATGGATCTGGGGCATGTTTGCCGCAGGTTTTTTGCGGGTTACTTGCGTAACTCACGTCTGATGCATCTGATAAACCACCGCGCTCCAGTAGCGGTTTCCATTGCGCATCTGGCGAGTCCAGCCGCTAGCCTCGAGCTGCTTACCAATCATTCGATTCATGAAGCCATGACCGAGCAACAACACCTGCCCGGTGCTGGAAAGGTCTTGCAGCTGTTGAGCGGCCTTGCTGGCCCGTACCCTGGCCTGACGGGCGGATTCGACCGCTCCTGAGAAACCGCACAACCATAAGATACGAAGGATAAATGCCCAGGTAAAAGGAGAGAGCCGCGCCAGCCTCCAGCGACCATGGGGCAGTTGTGCTTCACAGAACACAGCGTCTACCACACTAGGCTGAAGGCACAGCGCCCGTACGGATGTCAGCGCTCGTGGGGCACTGCTCGATACGATCACCTGAGCGCTCGCCGCCAGTTGCACGCTGGCCTCTGGTGGGGGCTGATTGATGATTTCGGATAAGTTGTAATGCTCGATCCAGTGTTGCATGTCGACTAAAGAAACCTTGCCGCTCATGGTCAGGTTCGGCTGTCCATGGCGCATCAGGATGATCTCCCTGTTCACTGTGTTTACGTCCTTGTCTTGCTGGTGGGGGCGGGTGAAGGATGAGTGCTTACGGGCAGTTAAAGCCAGGTGGCTACTGGGTAGGCAGAACATTGAGTCGGGAGGGTACCACCTGGGCAATAGGCGCGCGGCATCCCGAAAAAATAATCAGGGTTTTTATAAAAGGCAATGAGCCACTAGCCCATCTGTGCTAGTTCACTCGCGAACGGATCAATGCTAACTTTTGGGCTTTATTTTTGTGGTGAAAGAGGGTTCTTTTTAGTGCCTTCTCTAAAAGTTTATTGGTCCGGCAATTAATTAAATCCCCGTTCCCCAGCGAAGCCGAAGTTAGGGTTGCGCTCAACCCTATTGCAACTAAGGAGAGTGCTCATGAATTACCGATGCCTGCTGCCCATGCTCTTGCTGGCTGGTTGTGTTTCGCAACCCAATCATCAGGGTGTCAATTGGGGAGATGGCGCTTGCCCCAAACCCGCGCCAGAAAGCATTTCGGCCACTAATCATCTGGTGATAGAAGACGGTAAGACACTGAAATGCCAAATCCGCCCATATGTCTGGAACATGGCTTGCCAAGGGATCGTCGACGCAGGCACTGAAGGCGTTATTTGCCAGGACAATGGGGGGAACCAGATGATTTTCTTGTTCGATGACAAAGGCGTGTTGACTATGCATCGCAGCGTGAAGGCGGGCTAGTGCGGACCACATGACAAAGATCAAGGTGGCAGCCGAGCATGAATGACGGGTGCGGCGAGTAGCGTTGTGGCAATTTGGATTGCAATGGGTTATTAAAACCGCCAACTATTCGCCGGGAAGCTATCAATGCGTTATTTACTGGGATGTACGGTTTTGCTGGGGTGCGCCACTGCTTTCGCTGATGACGCGCAACTCAAACAGTGGGAAAAGATGGATCGTTGCTCGACTGCTGCGTTTATCGCGGTATCTATCCTTGAAGAAAGCGAAGACACCTACAAACAGGCAATCGCTCTACAAGGGGCGCTTAATGGGCTCAAGAACAATACAAAGCTGGAAGAGACAAACCCGACTGAGAATGAAATGACGGGCGCCTACAACATGGCGCTAAGGATCTCCCACACGATGCCACGCCCCTTCGGCACCCGGGGTCATGATTGGCTAGTCGCCCAGGCTGCCACCGCCTGCACCTTATGGGTGCCTGAAGTCAAACCGCAGTAAGGGCTGGCGCTGGTGGCTGGGCTTACATGCCCAGGGTCGGAATGGTTACCTGGCCACATTCTATGAGTTGGCCAGCGGTCACTTGAAGCACATCATTGGGTTTTGCGGCGTATCCGGCAAGAAAGCCGATGGCCAGCAACGCGATACAGAGCAGGGATCTTCTTAAAATCATCGGGAATTCGCTGAGTCATGGGTATGAAAACATGCAGCACTGATTCCAGATTGTGAAAAAGGTTCCTGCCGGGCAGGTAGCGCGCCCGCTGATCCGAACGCGGTAAGACGCTACCTACGACAGCAGCACCACACGGGCGCTCTCGAATAGCACGGGCCGTACAAGAATCTTGTAGCTGTCAGCATCGAACGACTGCGGTGGCAGGGCCGGCGCCAATCGGGCTTCGGCCTGCGAGGCATAAGTCCCGATGTACCGCCAGTTGTCCACGACGTGGTATTGCTCCATCTGGCCATGGCATTCGTGCAGCGCAATGGCGGCGGGGTACGGCCAGCGATGGACGGCCCAGTGCGCCAACGCCTGCAGCAAACGCTCGGTGTGGGCCGCATGGGTTTCATCGCCCCGGCACGCCCCGGCGCATTTACGGATCTGCGCGCGGAAACAACCTTTTGCGCTGGGTGGTTCTATACCCATCAAGCTATGGCAGAGGCGGTGCTCGTCGGCGAGCAGCATCAACGCTTCGATCGCCATGCGTCGGCTGCGAAACAGCCCGTACAGCTGCGGGCCCTCGGCCAGCGCGGTGGTGTCGATGATCTCGAGTTTGCCGTTGTGCATGCGCAGCGAGCACAGGCGCCGCTGCCGGCGCAGGCGTTTGTTCTTCAAGGGCTGCATCTCTTTGATCAGGCGCGACTCCAGCAACAGTGCACCGATTTCCCCTGCGGTCTGCTGGTATTCGATCCGCTGTGCCTGACGCAACATGCGCGCCTCTTCCGGGTTGCGCAGGTGCGCCAGCAGGCGGCTGCGAAGATCGACACTTTTACCGATGTACAACGGCAGCGAATCGTCTTGTGCGTAGAAAAAATACACGCCGGGCGCACGCGGCGCCGCCTCGGCCTGGGCGCGAAGGTGGGCAGGGTATTCGAACGATGGGGCAGGAGGAGTCGGGCGTAGAGGCATGCCGAATATAGTGCGGCATGAACCGCAGAAATGGGGTGCCGCCGGTCGGGCGCCGGCGAACCTGCACTCACTTTGCGTTGGGCAGGTTACTGATCCAACGCTTGCCGCCGGGATGACGAATTACGATTCCATTGATCTGCCACGTCGCCCATGGTCAAGGGCTCGCCACTCTTGATCCACGCCATGAACGCCCGATCGAACTTGAACGACTCCCCGCACTCGCCGATCAAGAAGCGGCGGACCTTCTGCGTATTCCGGTAGTGTGGGTCCAGTGGGGTGTCGCGAGTGATGGGGCCCGAGTGCCAGTCGAAGATCATTGCCGCTCCTTGGGTGATGCAGGTTTCTGACTCAACAATTGAACACCGGAGCATAGCGTTCTTCACGCTTTTTGAAATGAATCGGCGCCATCGGCACTTTTTCGCCGTTCACGAATATGGCCGGAAAGGTGAGGGTGAAGTCATCCATATCGCCCTTGCCCAGGGCCGTACCCTTGCGGCTGCTGTTCGATTGCTCCTTGGGATCAAAGCCGGTTTTCAACTGCTCGATACTGACTTGATAGGTTTCACCTGTCGCCAGCGTTACGGTGACCAGGGGTGAGGCGGCGCTGACCCACAATGGCGGATCGGTCTGTTGATAGGCCGCCCGGCGTTCATCCGGGGTGTTCAGGTTGCGCAGGCGCGGGGGGGTGTAAAGCCGACCAAACAGACGTAGTTCGGTGTCGGTTGAGCGCAGCTTGTCCGGCCAGCTGTATGTTCCGGGCGGTGCTGCATAGACCAACACGTGAACCCAATCGAGCTCTGCCGAGCGTGGGGCAAAGCTCATCGCGGCTTTCGGGCCGGGGCAGGTGCGTTCGAGCAGAGCATTTGTACCCACTGTCGATTGCGGGTGCAGATACGGCCCGGTGCTGCATCCGGCAAGCAGCGCGAGGAGGATATAGAGAACGTAGTGCTTCATTGGGGCCAACTCCATTGGTCGTCAGCGCGACTATGTCATCTCTGCGGTGAATTCTCATCAGCTCTGTGCGGCATTCTCTGGCGAGAAACGTTCTTGTTTGCCCAGGGCTGAGATAAACTCCGCGGATTCTTGAAAGGGAGCCTTGCGGCAATGGAACTGAAATCGTCGAGCAGAAGTATTCGGGTGCTGGGTTGTGCCGGGATAGTGGCCGGTGCAGATGGGTAAATTCATGAAGCACCTGCGAACCTTGAATCTCTCCACGGAACGCTTTCTGAGTCGGTTTACCCGCACGCAGTTCCTGTGCGCTGCCATTGCCTTCACCGCGCTCAACTTCGTCTTGGACTACACCTTTACTTCGTATACCTCGCTCTATCTCTCAATGCTCAGCGGTTGGCTGTTTGCCATGGGTTTTGTGAGGTTCCGGTCTGAGCCGTGATGCGTATGTTTGATCACTACCTCAAGCGATGGGACCTGGTCGTCGACGGCGATGCATTCGTCTCGCGCAACGGTAATCTACTGCCCGTTCGCCAGCGTGGCATGCCTGCCATGCTCAAAATCTCCCAAGTGGCCGAGGAGCAGGCTGGCAGTTTGCTGATGGCCTGGTGGGACGGCGAAGGTGCAGCCCCCGTGCTGGCCCATGACGGCGAGGCCTTGCTCATGGCGCGTGCTTTGGGCTCGGCCTCGCTGATACAGATGGTCAATGACGGCCGGGATGAGGAGGCCACTCGCATCCTGTGTGGCGTAGCTGCGCGCCTGCATGCACCACGGGCCAAGCCGACTCCCGCATTGGTTGCGCTGGAGCAGTGGTTCGAAGCGCTATGGCAAGGGGCGGCCATGCACGGCGGCATTCTTGAGCATTGTGCAAGCACTGCACGTGAACTCCTGGCAGCACCTCGGGATGTCACGGTGCTGCATGGCGATATTCACCATGGCAACGTGCTGGATTTTGCCGCGTCCGGCTGGCTGGCCATTGATCCCAAGGGCCTCTACGGCGAACGGGGCTTTGATTATGCGAACCTGTTCTGCAACCCCGATGAACGCGCCCTGGCCCCGGAGTGCTTTGCGCGGCGGATCGAAGTGGTCGCCAGTGTTTCGGGTATCGAGCGGCGCAGGCTCCTGCAATGGGTGCTTGCCTGGGCAGGGTTGTCATCAACCTGGATGCTTGAAGAGGGGGATGAACCGGGAATCACCCTCGGCGTGGCGCAACTGGCGGCGGCGGCACTGCGGTGATCAGTAAGCTGTCGCCATCACCCCCCCTGTAGGAGCTGGCTTGAAGCGATCGCGCAGGACCGGTCGCCGACAAAGTGACTGACCCACCGCCATCGCCGCATAGGTATCTACACAACTTTGCTGCATCGCATAAACCCAGGCAGATAGGTCTGTTGTGGCAAGCCCGCTCGCCACAGGGAAGATCGTCAGTTTCTGAAAAGTTGTGTAGATGCCTATGGCCATCGACGGCAAGCCAGCCCCTAGATTTTTTTGCCGCCCAGCCAAGCGCGCTGCCTGATCGAGCTCCCTAGTAGGAGCGGATCAGTCGATCCGCGGATGCTGTTGCGCCAGGTTCTCGCGCTTGGCTTCCAGCTCGGCGATCTGCTCGTCCAGGTCTTCGATCTTCTGCTCGATATTGTCGTGATGCTCCTGCAGCAGTTCCCGTGCCTCTTCGATATCCGACGCCGCCGGGGCCGCGCCGCGCAGGGGTTTGTTGGCGGTTTCCTTCATGGTCAGCCCGGTGACCAGGCCCACCACGGCAATGACCATCAGGTAGTAGGCAGGCATGTACAAATCGTTGGTGCTTTCCACCAACCAGGCCACAGCGGTTGGGGTCAGGCCGGCGATCAGTACCGAGATGTTGAACGCGCTGGCCAAGGCGCTGTAGCGGATGTGGGTGGGGAACATTGCCGGCAGGGTGGACGCCATCACGCCGATAAAGAAGTTCAGCACCACCGCCAACATCAGCAACCCGGCGAAAATCAGCCCGAGCTTGCCGCTGTTGATCAGCATAAACGCCGGAATCGCCAGAGCCAGCAGCCCGATGCTGCCGGCGATGATAAAAGGCCGGCGCCCGACTTTGTCGCTGATAAAGCCGATCAAGGGTTGCACGAACAGCATGCCGACCATGATCGCGATGATGATCAGCACGCCATGGTTTTCGCTGTAGTGCAGGTTGTGCGTCAGGTAGCTGGGCATGTAGGTGAGCAGCATGTAGTAGGTGACGTTGGTCACGGCCACCACGCCGACGCAGGTTAGCAGGCTGCGCCAATGCTTGGTGGCGACTTCCTTGAACGACACACGCGGGCCGCGGGCCAGGCCTTCGCGGTCGCCTTGCTCGAGTTTTTCAACATGCTGTTGGAAGGCCGGGGTTTCTTCCAGGGCGTGGCGCAGGTACAGGCCGATCATGCCCAGGGGCAGGGCGAGGAAGAACGGCAGGCGCCAGCCCCATTCCTGGAATTGCTCTTCGCCCAGCACGCTGGAGATCACCACCACCACGCCCGCACCGAGCACGAAGCCGGCGATGGAGCCGAAGTCTAGCCAACTGCCGAGGAAGCCGCGCTTGCGGTCGGGGGCATATTCGGCGACGAAGATCGAAGCCCCGGTGTATTCACCGCCCACCGAAAACCCTTGGGCCATCTTGGCCAACAGCAACAGGATCGGGGCCCAGATGCCAATCGAGGCATAGGATGGAATCAGGCCGATGGCAAAGGTGCTGATGGACATGATAACGATGGTGGCCGCGAGGACTTTCTGCCGCCCGTACTTATCCCCCAGCGCACCGAAGAACAGGCCACCCAGGGGGCGGATCAGGAAGGGCACGGAAAAGGTCGCCAGCGCCGCGATCATTTGCACGCCAGGGTCGGCGCCGGGGAAGAACACCTTGCCCAGCACATAGGCCACGAAGCCATACACCCCGAAGTCAAACCACTCCATGGCATTGCCCAGTGCGGCGGCGGTAATCGCCTTGCGCATCTTGGCGTCGTCAACGATGGTGATGTCATTCAACCCGATTGGGCTGACGCTTTTCTTGCGTGATTTCATACAGGTCACTCTGTCACTGAACGGTGTCGATGCCATTGTTTTAATGGCATGGTCTATTCGGTCAGATACATGAGGACACGAAATAATTCACCGCTTTATGTTTTTTTTCCTGTAAGCGCCGGCTTGCTGGCGATGCTCCTCGACGATAACGCGAGACAACTGACCTGATCCCAGGCAATCCGCGCGCCATTGTGGCTCGCACACCCCGCAGGCAAGGGCGCTTTTAGTCCCAATCCTATTTGCTTCTTTTTTGGCACTGATAAGCTTTTTTCCTGGAAAAGTATCGGGAAATTCTTGTCATGATCGTAAATGCCGCCGTACCCAACGAGTTCAACGCCCTGCGCGTTATCACGTTGGCAACCGACGCCACCTGTGCCAATCGGCTAGCCGGCGCGTTGAGCAGTATGGGCGTGACCGCGCTGACCAATGCTCAATCGTTGAGCGACGTGCAGACCTGGCTGGTTGAGCAGCCGGTGGACGTTATCGTCTGCGAAATTCGTCCGGGGTGTGATGATGGGCTGATGCTGCCAAGCCTGCTCAAGGGCCTGCACGAAGCCGGCACCGTGGCGCAGTTGCCCAGCATCTTCTGGACCGGTGAAACCACGTTGAATGCCCAGGTGCGCGCTGCAGAGGAGGACGGCGTGGTGTCCCCGCATGCCGACACCCAGCAGCGCTGGATCAAGCACATGGGCGGGGTCGCCATCAGTGCGCTGGAGTCTCATGCACGATTGGCCCGGGCCGCAGGGATTCTGGTGGAGATCCTGCGTGAAGGCGCAACCCTGGAACTGGGCGATGCCCTGCGAGCCGTGGTGCTGACCCGCGCGAAACCGGACCCGCAGTTGCACATGACCACATTCGACGCCTTGGCCGAGGATGAAGTGATCAATGCGCTGACCACGGGGGAGGGGTTGCGCTTTGTGTTCCAGCCACAATTCGAACTGTTGAGCCGGCGTGTAGTGGGGGCCGAGGCACTGGTGCGCTGGAAGCACCCGCGCTTTGGAGAAATCCCGCCGTCGGTGTTGATGCCGTTGGTCAACCGCCTGGGCCTGGACCTGCTGCTGTTCAGCCTGGTGGAGATGTGGAGCATCAGGGCGATGCTGGCGCTCAAGCGTGAAAACATCCTGATTCCCATCGCCGTGAACGCCTCGGCCAAAACCCTTTGCACCCCGCACTTTGCCGACCGTCTCGCCACGCGGATGCAGCAGGCCGAGTTGCCGAACCGCTTGCTGAAAATCGAGCTTACCGAGGACGTACCCGAGCCGGATGAACTGCATCTTTCAGCCTCGCTGACGGCGATCCGCGCCAAGGGCTTCCAGGTGTCCCTGGATGATTTCGGTACGGGCGCGGCCACCCTGAATCTGTTGGCGAACCTGTCGTTCGATGAGATGAAAATCGACGGCTCGTTCGTGCGTGCAGTAGAGCAGCACTCCTCATCACGCAAGGTGATTGCAGGCATCGTCAGTTGGGCCGGCCTGCTGAATCTGAATCTGGTGGCCGAGGGCATCGAGGATGAGTCCACAATCCCTTTGTTGCACCGCTTGGGCTGCCGCGTCGGGCAGGGTTATGCGCTGGCGCGACCGATGGAAGTCGAGGCTTTTTTGAGCTTCCTGATTCAGCGCAATAAACATCAATAAATAGACTTGTGTTTGCCTGTCTGCCCTGCTGATGTTGTTTTTAGGAGTACTCTTATTTCCATTTTTTCATCGGTGACTTAAATTCACCTTCGTCGAATTTTTTAAATTATCTGCCGCTGGAGTTAATCAATCTGACTATTCAATAATTATTGTTGAAGGTCATTGATTTCAAAAAAACGACTGTTCGCCTGGCAACTTCAAATTTGCCAGTGCGTAGTGTATTGCGTGATCAAAAGTTCGCCTGCTGCTTTTTAATGTGCGCTTGCTCAGTTGCACGGATGGAATTGACGTTGTAAGCCCGTCTGCAATGACGGCAACTTACCAATGATGAGGCGGAGTTGTTTTTCATCTTTTTGCTCGTTATATAGAGTGTCCTGTGATCTATGAAACGCTTACAAATTGCTTTGCTGGATGATCATGCAATCGTGCGACATGGCCTGGTCAATCGTTTAGTGCAGGAACCTGATTTTGAAGTGGTCGGTGTCTACGCCCGCACGCGTGAACTGTTGGCAGGGCTGGCCAAGGCTCCGGCGCAGGTGCTGTTGCTGGACTATGTCCTGGGGCCCAGCGAGTTGGACGGTGTTTTACTGATTCGAGCGTTGCGGGTGAAGTTTCCACAATGCCGCATCCTGGTATTTTCCACCCACCATGATGCCGCCACCGTGATCCTGGCCTTGCGCGTAGGTGCTCGGGGATTTCTCGGCAAGAGTGAAGACATGGGCCAGTTGATCGATGCCGTCCGGCTGGTGGCATCGGGCGTGGTCTACCTGAGCCCGGACATGGCCTACCGGGTTGCCGAGGCCACTGCGGTCAACTATGACGGTGAAGTCCGCAACCGTGAGGATGCCCTGCGCTTTGTCAGCCTGTCCGCTCGCGAGCAGGAGGTGATCCGCTGTTATCTGACCGGCATGACCATCACCGAGATTGCTGAGAAGTTCAATCGCAGCATCAAGACCATCAGTTCCCAAAAGGCCTCGGCTTTTCGCAAGTTGGGCGTGATATCCAACAACGAGTTATTCAAGATCAAGCACCTCATTGAAGGCGTCTGAACCCGCCACCCACGCGCCGTGCGATTTGCTGGTTGTTGCATATACTTACGAGCGTGCCAGACGTTGTAGCGGTGGGTTACCCCTGTTTTTCGGCAGCGCGGTGTGCGCTGGGCTGAGTGGGCTCGATCACGATGAAACCTATACGTATTGCTTTGTTGGATGATCACGCGGTTGTTCGACATGGTCTGGCCAATACCCTGGCGGCCGAGGCGAACTTTGAAGTAGTGGGCATTTATGAGCGCAGCCGGGACCTGATCGCCGGCCTCGCCACGGCGCCTGCAGACTTGCTGCTACTGGACTTTTCCCTGAGTCCCGAAGAGTTGGACGGCGTGTCATTGATCCGCGCCTTGCGGGTCAAGTTTCCCGATAGCCACATCCTTGTATTGTCCACCCACCATGACCCGGCGACCGTGGGCTTGGCCATGCGTGTCGGGGCGCGCGGGTTTGTCGGCAAGGGCGAGGACATGGGCCAGTTGGTCAAGGCCATCCGTAAAGTCGCGGCGGGGGCGGTCTACCTGAGTCCCGACATGACCTATCGCCTTGCCGAAACCGTCACCAGCGATACCCGCAAGGGCCCTGGCGAGGTGCCGGACGCGCTGATCCTGGCGGAGCTGACCAGTCGCGAGCAGGAGGTGATTCGGTGTTACCTGGCGGGCATGACCATTACCGAAATCGCCGAGAAATTCAACCGCAGCATCAAGACCATCAGCACCCAGAAAACCTCGGCGTTTCGCAAGCTGGGAGTCACTTCGAACAACGAACTGTTCAAGCTCAACAAGATCATTGGTTCGCCATGAGGCAGTGGTTATGGGGGGGCGTGCTGCTGTGGTTGATAGGAGGAGCGCCTGCTCTCGGCGCGGATGGGGTTCAACTGAGTGAACAGCAACAGCAGTGGATTCAACAACACCCGGTGCTACGGGTGGGGGTGGCGGAGGGGCTGATTCCATTCGAGTACCTGAGTGACGGGCGACTGCAAGGGCGTTCGGCGCAGTACCTGCAATTTGTGACCGATGCCACGGGCCTTGAATTCACCTACGTGCCAGGAAAGACCACGCAGATACGCGAGCAGATGCTCCTCGATGGCCAGGTCGATCTGTTGTCCTCTTACCTGCGCTTCAGGTCTGAGCGGGCGACCAAGGGCCTTACCGCGCTGACCTACCACACCACTTCGCCGATCATCGTGACCCGTGTCGACGGCCTCGATATCTTTGACATCGACCAACTGCAAGGCAAAACCGTGATGGTCCCCGACGTGGATCATTACGATGAGATAGTCAGTGAAACAGGGGCCAAGGTCACGCTGATCAAAAGCCAATCGGCCCTGGAAATGCTGACCCGTGTCGAGGACGGCAGTGCCGACGCGGCCATCGCCTCGGAAACCTTCCTGATGCCCTATCTGTACCGCCAGTTCCAGGGCATCCTCGAAGTTTCAGGCGTGGTCGGCAGCCAGGCGCTGGATGTCAGCATGGCGGTTCGCTCGGACCAGGCCATGCTGATCTCGATCCTCGACAAAGTCCTGGGGTCAATCACCGCCGAGCAACGCCGAGTGATCTATAGCCACTGGTATCACGACCTCGACCTGAATGTCCCAACCTTGCTTACCCTCTACAAGCACTTCTTGCATGTCCTGGTCATGGGCGCGTTGGTGCTCGCCAGTTTGTGTGTGCTGGTCTATCGCGGCCATCGCCGGCGGCGTCAGGCCGTACGCAACGAGCAGGAAAAAACCATGTTCCTGGCCGTCATGGGCCATGAAATACGTTCGCCTATGAATGCCGTGCTGGCGGCCATGGAATTATTGGGGCACACCCGGCTCAATGAGCAGCAGCGCCACTTTGTGCACCTTGCCAATGGCGGCGCCAACGCATTGGTGCGGTTGCTGGATACCGTGCTGGACACCCCAGGCTCGGGTGCGCGGGCGTTGCGCCTGAGCATTGAACCGACCGATGTGACCGCGCTGGTGCAAGGCGTAGTTGGCTTGCACCGCCTGCGCGCCCGGGAAAAGCACCTGAGCCTGAACGTGAGCATCCACACTACGTTGCCCATGCTGTTACTCGACAGCTCCCGCCTGACGCAGATCTTTCATAACTTGCTATCCAATGCCATCAAGTTCACCGATGCCGGTGGAGTCGATATCAAGCTGTGCCTGGTGGGCTCGCAGGCCGACGGCCAGCAATTACAAGTCAAGGTGCGCGATACCGGGATCGGTATGAGCGACGCGGTGCAGGCATCGTTGTTCCGGCCGTATGCCCAGGCCACTCACTCTTACAAGCGCTCCGGTGGTACCGGGCTGGGCCTGGTGATCTGCCAGCAGTTGGCCAACTTGATGCAGGGTTCGTTGACGCTCAACAGTGAACCGGGGGTTGGTACCACCATCATCCTCTGCGTGCCGGTGACGGTTGCACCGCAGATTACTGAACAGCCGCAGATTCAGCCGTCCGCGCCTCAGGCCGTGACGGGCGGCCTGCAGATCCTGGTAGTGGAAGACACCCTGGCCAACCAGGAAGTGCTACGGGCGCAGATCGGTGGCTTTGGCTGCGCGGCCGTGATCGCCGCCGATGCCGCCCAGGCCCGCAGCTTGTTTGGGGAGCGAGCTTACCAATTGATCCTGATGGACTGCGACCTGCCGGACCAGGACGGTTACAGCCTGGTGCGCGAACTGCGTGAGTTCGAGCGCGATTTGGGGCGTCCACGCTGCCCGATCATCGCTATTTCTGCCTTGACCGGTGAACCGCATCTGAAACGCTGCTTGGAGGCGGGTATGGACGCAGCCTTGAGCAAGCCGATACGCCTGGGGCAACTGCGCGAGGTGATTGAGCGTTGGTGCGACGTCAAACTGGCGGCACCCCGTGCGAGCCTGATGGCTCCACAGCTGGATCAGGCGGCGATCAATCGGGAAATGGCCAGTGACATCGGAAGCCTGATCAAGGCCATCGCGCTATGTGACCGGCCCAGTGCAGTCCACGTTGCCCATCGTCTGCACGGGGCCGCACTGATCATGGAGTGGTTGGCCCTGGGGCAGAGTGCCGAGCATCTGGAGCGCCTGTTGCGTGGGCCGCAGGGTTGGGATAACCCGGCCTATGCCCAGGCCCTGCGGGCGTTGGTTGAGCATTGGCAGGCCTTGGGCGGGAATGCGACCCTCGACGTGCTGCCGCCCAATCGGCCCGCGCGAGTGACGCAGCGATGAGCGCCTTCCTGCAACGCCTGCTGTTGCTGGCAATCCTGTTGTGCAACCTGAGTGGGGCGTCACACGCCAGCCCGACGCCGATGGAGTTGACCCAGCAGGAGCGTGATTGGATTGCCGCCCACCCGGTGCTGCGTGTTGGCGTATTCGATAACTTGCTGCCTTTTGAATACATCAGCAACGGCCAGCTCAGAGGCTTGTCAGCCAAATACCTGAGGGTTATTGCAGCGCGTACGGGCTTGCATTTCGAACCTGTCACCACCACTACGCGCAGCGCCCGCAAAGACATGTTGATCAGCGGCGAAGTCGATATATTGCCCACCCGGCGCCGCGACGATGACCCGGCAAAGGATATCGGGATGCTTTACACCACGCCCTACAACACCAGTTCGACGATTATCGTCAGTCGGTTTGGCGACCAACCTTTTGCCGACCTGGAGCTACTCGCCGGCAAGCGGGTGGTGATGCTGGGCCGTGAGGAGGACTATGTCGCGTTCTTGAGGCATAAGGCCCCGGGGATAACCGTTGTCTCTGCGCTGAATGCGGTGGACATGATGGCGATGGTCAAGGATGGTCGCACGGATGCGGCGATTGCTTCGGAATGGCTGCTGATTCCCTACCTGTCTCGCCAATATCATGGAGTGCTGCAGATTTCAGGTGTGCTTCCAATGCTGCATACCGGTGTGAGCATGGCGATACGGGACAGCGATGTGCTTCTGCTGTCCATCCTGGACAAGGCGCTGGCGTCCATCAGCGGCGATGAGCGCAAGGCGATCTATGATGCCTGGTTTGTGGAGATGGACCTGGACATACCCACGGTCAAGGCTATTGCCGAGCATTACCAGGGCGAATTGTGGCTGTTACTGATGGTGGTGATAGTGCTGCTTGCATTGGTCTTGCAAAGTCGTCTGCAGCGTCGCCACGCCATGAACAGCGAGCGGGAGAAGGCGATGTTTCTGGCAGTCATCAGCCATGAGGTGCGTTCGCCGATGAACGCCGTGCTGGCTGCCGTCGAACTGCTCGAGCACACCCCACTCGATGAGCGGCAACGACACTTCACCGCGTTGGCCAATAGCGGCGCCAATACCTTGCTGCGGTTGGTGGATGATGTGTTGGACATCTCCAAGATGGAAGCCGGGCAACTGGCCCTCAATCTTGAGCCGGTGGACCTCTGGGCGCTGGTCTTGCGGATAGTGGGCGAGCATCGAGCCCAAGCGCAGGAAAAGGGCCTCGAGCTGCTCGTCACCGGCGAGCGTCCCGGTGATCCGCTGTTGCTGGACGAGCTGCGCCTGGCGCAGGTGCTGCGCAACCTGATCGGTAACGCCGTCAAGTTCACCGAGATCGGCCGGGTAGAGGTGCAGTTGCAACTTTTGACGGCGCCTGCGGTGGAGGTGCGGCACCTGGTGATTCGAGTCATCGACACGGGCATAGGCTTGTCCGAACAGGCGCAATCCTCGCTGTTCCGGCCTTACGCCCGGGCCAAACAATCCTATCGGCGTACTGGCGGTACCGGCCTGGGCCTGGTGATCTGCCGGCGCCTGGTGAGGCTGATGCGCGGCGAGTTGGTGCTCAGCAGCCTGCTGGGCGTCGGGACCCAGGTCGAAGTGAGAGTGCCCGTTGAACTGGCTACATCCCACCACTTGCCGGCGAACGCGCCTGCCATACCTGAGGCCGGTAACGGTTTGCAGGTGCTGGTGGTGGATGACTCGTTGCCCAGTCGGCAAATATTGCAGGCACAGCTCGCAAGCCTTGGCTGCGGCGCGCTGCTGGCGGCGGATGCAGCCCAGGGGCTGGCATTGTTCAGCGCCCATCGGGTCGATATGGTGTTGATAGCGTGTGATTCGCCAGAGAGTGATGAGCGTATGGCTGGCGCGTTTCGTCAGCTGGAGCGCGAACACGAACGCTCATACTGCCCGATCATCGCCGTCTCGACAGTTGCCGGGAATGAATACCTTCAGCGTTGTTTTGATGCCGGTTTAGATGGCGTAATGACTAAACCCATCCAACTGGCCAAGTTGCAGCAGATGATTGAGCTCTGGTGCGAACTCCCCCAGGCCCCGCCAGTTGAAAGGAGTCTGGAGCCGGCGGCGACACCGGAGGCGCTGCGCAAGGAACTCAACAGCCTGATAGAGCGGCTCGCCTTGCGCGATCGCAGCTTGGCGTTGGACGCAGCGCAGAGACTGCACTCTGCCGCGTTGGAAGTGGGTTGGGCAGACTTTGCAGCGATGGCGCAGCGTATCGAAGTGCTGTTGCAAGATGAACTGAGCTGGCCTGCAGAGGCTATCGCGGGCCATGCCCGCAGCCTGCTTGAGCACAGGGGTGGGCTTATTGGCGGGGCCTAGGCTGGATGCGGGCTTCAGCGCTACATAGCGGCTGCTTTTTATTTCGTGTGTTTAACCATTGATAAGTATTGGCAGGGCTGCTTTTTAGGAGTGCTCCTATTGACGGAGTGTGGCTGTTATTTCAATAAAGACAGCGCGCAACAGTAAGTTTCAGTGGCGTTGAAAGTGTAAGAAAGGTGAGGCGTTCAAGGGTTTTTCAGAGCACTCCTATATGGAGTTTGATGCGCCGTCCCTAAACTTAATCCTGCAACAACACAGAAGCTCTCCGATAAACGGAAGCTTTACAACTTACTGTAGAACATCGCTCTCTCGGAGTTACTCATGAATTACAAAGCCCGCGCCCTCGCTGTACTGGTCGCTGCCACAGTCTCTTGCGCTGCTCTGGCTTCGGACGGAAAAATCGATTTCAACGGCGAACTCAAAGCCGAAACCTGTCAGGTAGCAGTGAACGGTGCCAGCGGCGCGAGCGGCACGACCGTCACGCTGCCTACCATCTCCACTGCTTCCCTGGCTGCCGCAGGTCAAGTGGCCGGCCAGACAGGTTTCAACATCGAGTTGAGCAAGTGCTCGGCCGCGATCAAGACTGCTGCTGCATTCTTTGAAGCGGGCGGCAGTGTTGATCCGGTCAGCGGCAACCTGAAGAACGTGAGCGGTTCTGCCACCAAAGTTCAACTGCAACTGGTTGACGCCACCAATGGCGCAAAAATCCAGGCCGGCAACACCGCGCAGGTCACGTCCACCAGCCGTATCGATGTCGACGCTACCACCACCTCTGCCACCCTGCCGTACGCTGTCCAGTACTTCGCCCAGGCGGCTACTACTCCGGGCACCGTTGTCAGCTCCGTGACTTACTCCATCAACTATCAGTAAGTCGCAGGCCATGGACACACGCCCTGTTGATGTTTCAAGGGGCGTGCTTCCATGCGGCAACGGGATTGCTTTATGTCTTGCTCACTTGCATTCAAGCAACTGCTCCTGGCAGGGATGGCGACACTGATGTGTTCCCAGGCCTTGGCTGGGGTAGTGATTACCGGAACCCGTCTGATCTACCCGGCGGACCAGAAAGAAATCACCGTAAAACTCAATAACAACGGCACGCAGCCGGCGTTGACCCAATCGTGGATCGACACCGGCGACGTCAAATCGACCCCGACCAGCTCCCAGGCGCCGTTCCTGCTTTCGCCACCGGTGGCGCGCATTGATCCGACCAAGGGCCAAAGCCTGCGGCTGATGTTCACAGGGGCTCCCTTGGCCCAGGACAAAGAGTCGGTGTTCTGGCTTAACGTGCTGGAAATTCCGCCCAAGCCTGAGGCCGGCACGGACCTCAATACCCTGCAAATGGCGTTTCGCTCACGGATCAAATTGTTCTACCGCCCGAGCGATTTGCCGGGCACTGCCAGTGAGGCGATTGAGCAGGTGCAGTGGCAACTGGTGCCGGCGCGTGACGGGCAAGGCCTGGCTTTGCAGGCGTTCAACCCGACGGCGTTCTATGTCTCGCTGGTTGAACTGGAACTGGTGGCTGGCGCCCAGCGTGAGCGCAGTGAAGACGGCATGATCGCTCCGGGTGAAACCCGGCAGTTCGTACTGCCCGCGCTCAAGGCACGACCAGCCGGCGATGCCCAGGTGGAGTTCAACGCCATCAATGATTACGGCGCACTGGTCCCGACTCGGAAACCACTCCAGCGCTGATCAATCCCTGACGTTTTTACTCGCGAGTCACTTATGTCGACCTCTTTCAGCTGCAGGTTTTTTCTGCGGGCGCGGCCTCGCTTCGCCTTGAATCCGCTCACGGCCTTGATCCTCAAGGTGCTGGCCGTTGCTCCAGGCGTAATGGCCGTGCAGGACGCACTGGCGCAAGAGGTGCAATTCAATGACGCGTTCCTACCTGAGGACTCGCGCAATCTCGACCTTGATGCCTATCAGGCTGGCAACCCGGTGATGCCGGGGCAATACCGTGCAGACGTGATTCTTAACGGGCAGTTGAACAGCCGCCAGGATATCCGTATCGAGGCCCAGGCCGACGGCAGCAAGCCAGTGGTGTGCATGACCCGTGGCTTGCTTGAGCGCCAAGGCGTGGAGATGTCCAGCCTGTCACCCGAGGCCAGCCTGGCCCTGGACAGCCACGGCTGTGCAGCGCTGGGTACGCTGATCCCGAGCGCCACCGCGACCTTCTCGCCAGACAACCAGGCCCTCGACCTGAGCATCCCGCAAATGGTGCTCAAGCGAAATGCGCGCGGTTATGTCAGCCCCGAGTTGTGGGACCGTGGCGTCACCGCCGGTATGCTCAGCTACAACTTCAGCGGCAACCGTAACCACACCCGCAGCGGCAATTCCGACTCGGCGTTCCTGGGGCTGCAGGCCGGTCTCAACCTGGGCGACTGGCGCTTGCGCCACAATGCCTCGATGAATTGGCAGTCGCGCCTGGGTACCAATTACCAGGCCCTGGACACTTACGTCCAACGCGATATCACTGCGCTGAAAAGCCAGTTGACGGTGGGCGAGTCCAACACCACCGGTGAGATCTTCGACACCTTGTCGTACCGTGGCGTGCAACTGGCCAGTGACGACCGCATGTTGCCCGAATCCATGCGCGGCTATGCCCCGGTGATCCGTGGCATTGCCCGCACCAACGCGCGGGTGACCATTCGCCAGGCCGGCAACATCCTGCTGGAAACCACCGTGGCCCCCGGCGCATTCGTGATCGATGACCTGTACTCCACCGGCTACGGCGGCGACCTCAACGTGAGCGTGGCCGAGGCCGACGGCACCGAACAGAACTTCATCGTGCCGTATGCCTCGGTCAGCCAATTATTGCGCCCTGGCACCTCGCGTTTCAGCCTGACTGCAGGTGAAACCCGTAACAACTACGTCGACCAGCAGTCGCGTCTGTTGCAAGGTACGTTGCAATATGGCCTGAACAATACCTTCACAGGCTTTGCCGGCATGCAGTCAAGTGATGACTACACCGCGGTGCTTACCGGCCTGGCATTTGGTACGCCCATCGGGGCCATGGCCGTCGACTTGACCCACGCCCAGACTGACCTGGCCACCGGTGCCGCCAAAGGGCAGAGCATGCGCGTGTCCTACAGCAAGAATGTGCTGAGTACGGGTAGTAACTTCTCCGTTGCGGCCTATCGGTTTTCCACCAGCGAATACCTGGATTTCAGCAACGCCATACAGCTGCTTGATGCCGAGAAAAGTGGCTGGGACACCAGCATGTTCGGGCGCCCACGCAGCCGCTTCTCGGTCACTGCCGATCAGAGCCTGGGCGACTGGGGCCAAGTGGCAATCAGTGGTTTTGCGCAGAACTATTGGAACCTGCCGGGCAGTGACTTGCAGTACCAGTTCAGCTACAGCAAGCAGTTCAATCGCATCAGCTTCAGCGTGAACGCCAACCGCAGCCGCATGGGCCTGGGCGATATGCAAAACAGCTTCTTGCTGACCATGAGTATGCCGCTGGAATTTGGTGCGTCTGGCCACAGCCCGCAAATCACCGCGCAGGTGGGGCGTGATAGCGAAGGCAACTACAGCGAACAGGCCGGCATCAGCGGCACCGCTGGCGATGACCGCCAGTACGGCTACGGCGCAACCTTCGGCCATGATGGCGCCAGCAACAGCAAGAGCGCAGCCCTCAATGGCCAGTACACCGGCGCAAGGGCCATGCTCAGTGCTGCCCTGGGCCGCGGCGATGGCTATACCAGCGCCTCGGTGGGCGCCAGCGGCACGGTGGTGGCCCATGCCGCCGGCGTAACCATGACGCCGTATCGCGGTGAAACCATGGCGGTAGTCAGTGCGCCGGGTGCCGAAGGCGCCAAGGTCTCGGGGTATCCAGGGCTCAAGCTCGACAGCCGCGGTAACGCCGTGGTGCCGTACCTGCGTCCTTATGAATTGAATGAAGTGGCGATCGACCCGATTGGCAGTTCGCTGGATGTCGAACTCAACGAAACCAGCCAGCAAGTGGCTCCGCGTGCTGGCGCCGTGGTGCACCTCAAATACACCACCAACCAGGGCCGCGCGGTGTTGCTCAACGTGCGCCTCGACGATGGCAGCAGCCTGCCCTTTGGTGCGGGCGTGACCGATGCCGAAGGCACGTCGGTGGGCATGGTCGGGCAGGGCGGTCAGTTGTACGCCCGGATCAAGCCTGAAACCCGCCAGTTGTTGATCAACTGGGGCAGCAAGACCCATCAGCAGTGCGCGCTGGTGATCCCGGCCGGCCCCGGCCAGGGGCAGCAGTTGCAGCAGTTGGACGCCGTATGTGCGGCCGGTAAACAGGTGGCTGGCAGCGTACAGCCCAACACTCTTCAAAAGGTACAGTTATGAACATCGGCGCTTTGATCAAGGCGGGCCTGGCCGTCGGCGCATTGTGGGCGGTGGCCGGGACGGCCATGGCGGTCACGTGCACCTACATGGACGGTATTCGCCCGGCCGTGGGCTCCATGCCATTGCAGGTTTCGGCGATCACTGTCGGGCGCGATGTGCCAGTGGGTACTGAAGTGTATCGCCAGAAATTCAGTATGGCGGCAGGCCAGGCGCCCAAGCTTGAGTGCCTCTACGCCCCGTATCAGCAGTGGACCGAGCTGACTGTCGACTCCAGCTATGCTCTGGCCAGTGTGTCCAGCGGGACGTATGCCAACAAAGTCTACAGAACCAGCATTCCGGGGCTGGGGGTCGCCTTCAATAGCTTGGGTGGCCCGTTGCCAAGGCAATCTGGTAGAGCCTGGACCACCTGTACGAGTGGCTGGAGGTGCCTGGTCCCATTTGACGGGCCGTCGAACTTTGAGCTGATCCTGATCAAGCTGGGCGATGTGACGCCGGGTGTACTGATGGGCAGTACGTTACCGATCGTGAGCCTATTCGGTAACTTCGGCGACGCCAGGATGCAGGGTTTCAGGATGGGCATCTCCGGCAGCATCCAGATTGTCTCGCGCACTTGCAGTACGCCGGATGTGTCGGTGCCCATGGGCTCGCACCTGACTGCCAAATTCACCGGGATCAACAGCACCACGGGTTGGACAGACTTTGCCATTGCCCTGAACAACTGCCCGGCGTTCAGCGGGATCTATACGACTAGCGGGCCGAACTGGGTTTCGCAAAGTGGCACCTCACCGTCTGGCACCACTACCAGTAGCGGCACCCGGGTCAACAACTCCTTGCAGTACCGCATCGACCCGGCGCGTGTGGCGATCAACGCAACCAACGGCGTGCTTGCCCTTGACCCTAGCGGGACGGGCAAGGCACCTGCCGCAACCGGTGTCGGCGTGCAGGTGGCGACCAGCAACGGTACGCCTGTGCCGTTGGCAACCAACCGAGCCAGCGGCCTTACCTTGCGCACCACCGAGGGCAGCTATTCGATCCCCCTGCGTGCGCGTTACCTGCAAACGGCCAACACGGTCACGCCGGGGCCGGCCAATGCCTCGGCGACGTTCACGATTATTTATCAGTGAGGGCCAGCAACCGCGCAATCTCCAGTCGCAATGCGCCGTGGACGTCTTCGGCGTACGGCGTGGCAGTTTTCCAGTCATAGAACCAGACCGGCATCTTGCGATACTGCTCCGCTTCCGAGGCGTAGCGGGGGAAGATGTGGCAGTGCAGCTCCGGCTCGGAGTTGCCGAGGATTTCGTAGTTCATGCGCAGCGCATCGGTTGCCTGTAGCACGGCATCGCCAAGGCGGGCCATGTCCAGCAGGTAGGTGGTCCTGGCCTGGGTGTCCAGATCGTTAAGGCTCGACACCACGGGATCGGGCAGCAGTAGGCAGTAACCCGGCAGAAACTGCACATCGCCCATCACGGCCCAACCGGAGGCCATTTTGCAAATCACCTTGTCATTGGCGCCGCTGCGCGCCAGTGCTACACGTTGCGAGATCAGAGACATCCGTAGTCCTTAAAGGGGCTGGCGAAATGCCGCATTGAAACACGGATCAGAGGGCGCGCGGTTGACTCCTGTAGTAGCAGGCAAGCCAGCTCCCACATGTGATCCCTGTCGCAACCAAAATCCCGGACCTGCCACCGACCCCTGTGGGAGCGGCGGTGCGACGATTCGACTTGCCCGCGAAAGCGGTGGTTCAGTCACAATTTTTGGTGGCAGGTACACCGCCATCGCAGGCAAGCCAGCTCCCCCATGAGATCCCTGTCGCAACCAAAATCCCGGACCTGCCACCAACCCCCTGTGGGAGCGGCGGTGCGACGATTCGACTTGCCCGCGAAAGCGGTGTTTCAGTCGCAACTTCTGGTGGCAGGTACACCGCCATCGCAGGCAAGCCAGCTCCCACATGTGATCCATGTCGCAACCAAAATCCCGGACCTGCCACCAGCCCCCTGTGGGAGCGGCGGTGCGACGATTCGACTTGCTCGCGAAAGCGGTGTTTCAGTCGCAATCTTTGGTGGCAGGTACACCGCTTTCGCAGGCAAGCCAGCTCCCACATGAGATCTATGTCGCAACCAAAATCCCGGACCTGCCACCGACCCCCTGTGGGAGCGGCGGTGCGACGATTCGACTTGCCCGCGAAAGCGGTGGTTCAGTCACAATTTTTGGTGGCAGGTGCACCGCCATCGCAGGCAAGCCAGCTCCCACATGAGGTCCATGTCGCGACCAAAATCCCGGACCTATCAGCAACCCCCTGTGTGCGGGCTTGCCCGCGAAAGCGGTGGTTCAGTCGCAATTTTTGGTGGCAGGTACACCGCCATCGCAGGCAAGCCAGGCTCCTACAGACAGCAGGTTATTGCTGTAATTGAAGGGCCTCACGCTTGAAGAAACGCTTTTGCTCAAATGGAATATCTTCGCGGTCGCCATAGGGGGCGCTGTACCAGCTGCCATAGGTTGGATTCGGTAGCAGGAACCAGCGCTGGCCGAACCAAGCCGCGTAGGGTTCGACCGCCCGGCGTTGGGCGGCCAGGGTGTTGTGTTCGGCCTGGACGAAATCCCCCAGGGAATCACCAGCCATCAACAGCACCCGCGCCTGGCTGGCGACCCATTGGCGCCGGCAGTTCTTACCGTAGCCCGCCTGTTCACAGTGGCCGGTCGGGGTAGCGGCTGCCAGCACCTGCTCATTGCTTTCTACCGGGAAACCGCGCAAACGCAGGTTGTCGACGGTGGCCTGAACCTGGCTGTGCTCACGGTTGGTCAGGTAATACACCTTGATCCCGCGTTGCTTGGCCGCCTGCAAAAACGCCACGGCGCCGGGCAGGGCCTGGGCCTTGGCTTGGTCGACCCAGGTGTTCCAGCGGTCATAGGAGTAGACCTGGTTGTTGACGATGTCCCGGGCATTGAGTGGCACGTTGTCCAGGAGGGTTTCATCGATATCGACGATCACCGCCGGCGGCAGGCCGGCCAGGTTGCGCGGGGCAAAGGGCAGGGCGTCCCAGTCCTTGGTGGCCAGGGCCACGTCGAGCTGGCGGGTGGCGTCGGCGAACACCTGGCGATAGATCAGCTCATGCTCGATGGACGTCTGGGTCCACAGCACTGCATCCAGTTGGTCGTTGGCGGGTGGGCGCTGTTGGCAGCCGACCAATAGTGAAGAGAACAGGCAGATGCTAGCGAAGATGAGATTGCGCATGAAAGGCTCGGCCTCAAAGGTGTAGGGGCGCTCAGGGCCAGCACATTAGCTTAATCGACGAGGTTTGTGCGTGACCTGCGTATGATCCGCGGCTTCCAACCGCAGACCTCTTCAAGGATTCGGCCTATGCGCCTGCGACAACCTCTGCTTGTTCTTTCCCCGCGCAGGCTCGGCTTGGCGGCTGCCCTGACAATCAGTCACCTGGCCCAAGCCCAGGAGGCCCTGCAACTGGCGCCGCTGCAAGTCACCAGCACTGAGCTGAGCGAAGGCGAGGCGGCCCAGGCGCAACTCAAGCAGGTGCCCGGCGGGACTAACTACGTTGACATGGCCAGCGTCGAGCAGGGCCGGGTCAGCAGCAACGAAGATGTGCTCAAGTACCAGGCCGGCATCTACGCCAAGGCTGCGAACAACGAAGGGACAAAAATCTCCATTCGCGGGTCGGGCATCAACCGTGGTCCTGGCAGTCATGCGTCCGGCCTGTATGAAACCATCGACGGCCTGCCACTCACCGGCCCCGGCGGCACACCTTACGAACTCAAGGATCCGTTATGGCTAAGCCGCGTCGAAGTGCTGCGTGGCGCCAACGGGTTTGACCGGGGCGCATTGGCCCTGGGCGGGGCGGTCAACTATGTGACCCGCACAGGCTACGATGCCCCCAAGTTGCGCGTGCGCTATGAGGCCGGCAGCCATGGTTATGCCCAGCGGGAAATCAGCTCCGGGCAAGTGCTGGGCGATGCCGACTATTACATCAGCCTGACCGATGCCGAGTACGACGGCTTCCAGCAACAGAGCGCCGGCAGTGGCAAGGGTGTGGCGGCCAACTTCGGCTATCGGTTCAACCCGGACCTGGAAACGCGCTTCTATTTCCGCTACCGCGAAACCGCCAACGACAGCCCCGGCAAACTCACGCGCCAGCAGATCGAACACAGCCCGCGCGCGGCCAACGCGGTCAACCTGGCGCGCGACTCCAAGCGCTTGCAACCGGGCTCTACGTGGATCGCCAACAAGACCACCCTGCAACTGGACGATAACGCGCGTATCGAGGCGGGCCTGGTGTACCACGATTACCCGATGGACCTGCGCGAGGGCACCAACCGGTTGAAGGTGGCGTACACCGATATCAGCGGTACCTTGAACTACATCCGCCAGGACACTTTGCTGGGGCGTGACAGCAAGACCACGGTCGGCCTGCGCACTACCCAGGGGATGCCCAATAACGGCGTGTCGGAATACGTGCGCGTGCCCGCCGGCGCCACGGCCACATTCGCTCCGGGTACCAAGACCCGTGACTACAGCTACCTGGGGTCGGACACGGTGTTGCACGTGAGCAACGACCTGGAACTGCTGCCCGACCTGTGGCTGACCACCGGGCTGGCGGCGATCTACACCCGCCGCGAAACCGAAGTCACTTATCCCGAGACCCATGCCCCCTTGAGCACCCACGACTGGGACTATGCGCCGCGCGTGGGCCTGCGCTATGACTTCAATCCGCAGTTGCAGGTGTATGGCAACCTGAGCCGGTCGGTGGAGCCGCCACATGCCTGGTCGATGATCTGGGGGTCCAATAAGTTCTTCCCTAAAGAGACTAATAATCCGGCATCAGGTTTGACCCGCGAAGGCGTGGAGCTGCAAAACCAGACCGCCACCACCCTGGAAGTGGGCGGGCGCGGCGAAGCCTGGTTTGGCCAATGGGACCTGGCGTTGTACCACTCGCTGGTGCGCCACGAACTGCTCAGTGTCGAGACCCAGGCGGCCACGCTCAACACGTCGCAGGTGGTCGCCGAATCCAACGCCAGCCCGACCATCCACCAAGGCGTGGAACTGAGCCTCACCAGCCCGCTGTGGGACGGTGGCAATGCTGGCCGCCTGGCCCTGCGCCAGGCCTACACCTACAGCAACTTCCACTACCGTGACGACCCACGGTTTGGCGACAACACGCTGCCCGGCATCCCCAAGCACTACTACCAGACGCAGTTGCGCTACAGCCATCCCAGCGGTTTTTTCAGCAGCCTCAATGGCGAGTATTCCTCGTGGGTGGCGGTGGACTACGCCAACTCCTACTACGCGAAAGCCTATGGTTTATTGGGCGCCACCATCGGCTATGACGCGCCCAAACAGGACTGGCAAGCCTGGATCGACCTGCGCAACCTGACCAACCAGCGCTACGCCAATACCGTGACCCCGGGGTACGACGACCACGGCAACGACATGGCGCGCTCGACGCCGGGCGACGGCATGGGCGTATATGCCGGGGTTTCCTGGAGCTTGCGTTAACCTGCCTCCCCATGAAGGGCGGCTGTCATGCCAGAGAGCTTGTCGTGGCGAGGGGGCTTGTCCCCCGATGGGCTGCGTAGCAGCCCCAATAAGGCACATCCCATTTTCCTGACACACCGATGAGGCAGGTTTGGGGCCGCTGCGCAGCCCATCGGGACAAGCCCCCAAGCCACAAAGGCCCCCTTGCCCTGCCATCGTTTTACTGTCATCGTTTGCGCGATTGGTAATCTTTCTTGTTTGAGAAATTTTTGCGCATGCATGACTTTCCTGTGGCCGAATGTGATATGGCCCGCCGCCAGCAGACACTCACCGCGCTCTACAGTGACCATCACTCCTGGTTACAGGGGTGGCTGCGCAAGAAACTCGGCTGCTCGCAGCATGCGGCGGACCTTGCCCATGATGCATTTGTGCGGGTATTGCTGCTGGCCGAACCGCACAACATCCAGGAGCCCCGGGCATTTCTCGCGACCACAGCCGGGCGCTTGCTGATTGACGGTGCGCGGCGGCGCAAGATCGAGAAAGCCTATATGCAAGCCCTGGCCATCCAGTACGAAGACGCCGGCATGCCAGACCCGGCGATCATTCATGTGGCGCTGCAGGCCCTGGAGCGCATAGCGCTGATGCTCGCCGGCCTGCCGGACAAGGCCCGCGAGGCGTTCCTGCTCAGTCGCCTGGACGGGCTGACCTACAGTGAAATTGCCGCCCAGCTTCAGGTCTCGCCCAGCACGGTGAAAAACTATATCTCCAGCGCGCTGGTGCATTGCTACCAGACGCTGCATGGCGCGGACCCGCTTTGATGTCCTCTGAACAGATTGTCAGCGAAGCGGCGCAGTGGCTGGCGTTACTCAACGACGAGGACGTCAGCACGGCCGATCGCGAGGCATTCAAGGCTTGGTGCGCAGCCGACCCACGTCACCGGGTGGCGTTCGAGCGCATGGGGGCTTTGTGGGGCAGTCTCGATGAACTGCCTGCCGAACCGGCACGCCTGGCGCTGAATCAGGCCTTTATCCCACGCAAACCCGGGTACGCCGTGCGCGGCGGGCAGGTCCTGGGGTTGTTGGGTGTGCTGGTGGTCGGCTGGGCGGGCGTCGAGCAACTGCCCCTGTGGATGGCCGACCAACGCACCAGTGTCGGTGAGCGGCGCCAGCTCGCCCTGGCCGACGGCAGCCAGGTGCAACTCAACAGCAACTCGGCGCTGGACGTGAAGTTCGACGGCCGGCAACGCGTGATCGAATTGCTCAAGGGCGAGATGTGGGTGGAGGTGGCCAAGGATGCGCAACGGCCATTCGTGGTGCGCACCGACCAGGGCACGGCGACGGCACTGGGTACGCGTTTTCTGGTCCAGCGTGCAGTGGACGGCTCCACCGTGGTCACGGTGATCGAGTCAACGGTAGCCGCCAAAGGCAACGACAGCGCTGCGGTGAAAGTGACCGCAGGCCAGCGTGCGATCCTCAAGCAGGGCCGCGCGCAGCCGGCACAACCGGTCGGCAGTGGCGACCCGGCTGCCTGGACCCGTGGCTTGCTCACGGTAGATGACCGGCCGTTGAGCGAAGTGCTGCAGACCCTGGCCAGCTATCGCCATGGAATGGTGCGTTTTGACGCCCAAGCCTTGCAAGGCATGCGCGTGTCGGGGGTGTTCAAGCTCGATGACAGCGACGCGGCGCTGGCGACCCTGGCGGATAACCTGCCGATCAAGGTGGAATATTTCACCGACCTGATGGTGGTGGTCAAACCCCTCTGAGCGGGCTGGAAACGCCCCTTCAAATAAAAATCTCTCTCATTCATACCCGATTTCCCGACATGGCCGTCATGGAATATAGAACTCCATTTTCCAGGACCTCTCATGTCACGCTTTGCTCGTCCGTTGCACCCACTGGCGCTGTCGGTGGCGATGGCTTTTGCCGCTTTACCCCTTGCCATACCCACGGCATGGGCTGATGAAAGCAGCCATTTTTCGATCCCTGCCGGTGAACTGAGCCAGGCCCTCAACGGCTTTGCCGAACAGGCCGGGCTGGTCCTGGCCTTTGATCCGGCCTTGACCCGCGGCAAGCGCAGCAGTGGTTTGAACGGGCAGTTGAGCAGCGACGCGGCACTGGCCCAGTTGCTGGCGGGCAGCGGTTTGCGTGCCCAGGCATTGTCTGCCAAGCGCTACCGCATCGAACCGATTCCCCAGGCGGAGGGCTCGGTGGAGTTGCAGGCCACCACCATCAGCGGTGCTGCTCAAAGTGAAAGCCCCATTGGCCCGGTGTCTGGCTATGTCGCCACACGCAGCCTGTCCGGCACCAAGACCGACACCGCGCTGATCGAGACGCCACAGTCGATCTCGGTGGTCACCAAGGACCAGATGCGTGCGCAGAATGCCGAAAGCCTCAACCAGATCCTGCGTTACAGCGCTGCGGTCGTCCCGGAAACCCGTGGCGCCACTGCCTCGCGCCTGGACCAGTTGACCATCCGTGGCTTCTCGCCAGTGACTTACCTGGACGGCCTGCGCGTGGCATCGAGCCGCGATGCCTCGCCGCAAAAAGATGCCTTCGACCTGGAACGCGTGGAGGTCCTGCGTGGCCCGGCCTCGGTGTTGTACGGCCAGGGCAGCCCCAGCGGGGTGATCAACCTGGTCACCAAGCGCCCGCTGGATACGCCGTTCCATGAAGTGGGCGTGGAGTACGGCACCTTCAACAAGAAACGCACCACCTTCGACCTCAGTGGCCCGCTGGACGACCAGGGGGTGTATTCCTACCGCGTCGCCGGGTTGTTCGATGATGCAGACGGGCAGGTCGAGCATACCGAGACCCGCCGTCAGTCGCTGTCGTCGGCCTTCACTTGGCGCCCGAACGAGGCCACGTCGCTGACCCTGCTGGGGCATTTCCAGAAGGATCCCAAGGGCGCGTCCTACGGGTCGATGCCGGCGTGGGGTTCGGTGTTGCATAGTCCGCTGGGGCGCAAGATCGATGTCGACTTCTATGACGGCGAGAAAAATTTCGAGAAAAGTGATCGCGAACATTACTCCATCGGCTATGCCTTCGAGCATCACCTCGATGACGTCTGGACCGTGCGCCAGAACGCCCGTTATATGCGTAGCGAAGGGATCTATCGCAGTATCTACAGCAGCAACCTGCAGGCCGATTACCGTACGTTGACCCGCTCGACCATCGCCACCGATGTCGACATGGACGCCTACAACCTGGATAACCAGTTGCAGGGCAAGTTCGACACCGGCCCGGTGCAGCACACGTTGTTGATGGGGCTGGATTACCAGAACACCAGCGTCGATACCAAGGCCGGTTACGGCAAGGGATCGGACCTGGACATCTTCGATCCGGTGTACGGTGCACCGGTGACCACCCCGGCATTTTCCAGCGACGCGACCCAGCGTAGCGAGCAGACCGGTGTGTACCTGCAGGAGCAGGCGAAGTGGGACAAGTGGGTACTGTTGCTGGGCGGTCGCTATGACTGGGCCAGCTCGGATAACAGCTCGTTGAGCTTGACCGACGGCAAGAAAACCAAATCCTCCCTGGACAGCAAAGCCTTCACCGGTCGCCTGGGCGTGGTCTATCTCTTCGATAACGGCCTGGCGCCATACGCCAGCTACTCCGAATCCTTCTCACCGCAAACCGGTACCGGCTACGGCGGCTCGGTGTTCAAGCCCACTGAAGGCAAGCAGTACGAAATCGGCATCAAGTACCAGCCGCCGGGCAGCAACAGCTTTATCACGGCTGCCATCTTCGACCTGCGCCAGAACAACGTGCCCACCATGGACCCGGATCCTACCCACCTGTGCGGCAATGGTCGCTGCCAGGTCCAGGACGGCGAAGTGCGCTCCCGTGGCTTTGAACTTGAAGGCAAGGCCAGCCTCAACGACAACCTGGATATCACGGCGGCCTATGCCTACCTCGATAACCGCATCAGCAAATCCAACAGCACCGTGCGCTATGCGCCGATCACCGACATTGGCGTAGGCCCGGCCGTGCCGACCCAGGGCACCACCACCTACGCGGTGCCACGGCACACGGCCTCGGTGTGGGCCGACTACACCCTGCATGACGGCAACCTCAAGGGCTTCGGCGTAGGGGCGGGTGCGCGTTATGTGGGCTCGTCATGGGGCGATACCGCCAATACCTTGAAGGTTCCCGGCTACACCTTGTTCGATGCGTCGGTGCACTACGACATCCCCCACATCAAAACCCCGGGCGACAACCTGCGCCTGGCGGTGAACGCCACCAACCTGGCGGATAAAGAGTACGTTGCGTCCTGCTATTCGTACTCGTGGTGCTGGTACGGCTCGCAGCGTACGGTGCAGGCGAGTGCGACGTATCAGTGGTAAGCGCGGGTAGTTGATGAGGTTTTTTCCTACAGCGGCCTTTTACCAAGGCCGTTGACTCTCTATTATCCGCCCCCAGCACCTCCGGCCATGGAGACGCTCCATCAACTAAGGAAGTCGTAATGCACATTGGAAAAATGCTGGGGTTGGCCCTGATGATGTTGGCAGTGAGTGGCTGCGCCAGCTTCACCAAGGACGAAGTCGCGCCAGTCACCCTGCCATCGAAGGCGAGCTTCGCCAACAAGCCGAACGTTTATGTCGACTTTGATTTTTATCAAGGCGAACCGACCAACGCTGCCGCTGCTGAAGTACCTCAGGCGCGGGATATGCTGCGCCCGCAACTGCAAAAAATCCTCACCGACTCCGGCCTGTTCGGCCGTGTGACCCTCGATGAGTTCCAGAAGCAGCCAGGCGACTACAGCCTGCGCCTGAAGGTCTACAACCATCCGCCAGGTGGCGGTCAGATGGTACTGGCCTTTATCAGCGGCTTCACCTTCACCATCATCCCGGCGCTGGGTACCGACCAGTACACCATGAGCCTGGAAGCCCTGGACCCACAGGGCCAGGCGCTGAGCAAAGGCAGCAACCATGATGCGATCAACACCTGGTTGGGTATCTGGTTTATCCCGATGATGGCCTACACGCCAAAAGAAGCGGTGACCGATACCTTCACCCGCCAGGTCAATGCGTTGCTCAAGCAGATGGTCGAGAGCAATAACCTGAAGTACTCGGCACTGGATGCCGGTGTGCCACGGGCCTGATCCGGGCTGTAAAAAAAGGGAGCCGGTTAACCGGCTCCCTTTTTTTTACCTGGTGTTTTTACTTGAGTGCCTGAATGAACAGCGGGTCGCTGTACAAGGCCTTGAGCAGGTCACGCACCAGCGGGTTGTAGGCATTCGCCGCATTCGGAATCGCAATGGGACCGAAGAATGAACTGGACCACACGCTAGTCACTTCCTTGGTGGCGTCGTACACCACCGTGTCGTCCTTGAGCACGGTAAAGCGTGCGGCCAGTATGCCGTGGCCGGAACCCATGCCCGCTGTCAGCTCGTTCTTCACCAGCAGTACGTCAAGGCGCCGGTGCGCGCTTTGATTCAGCAGGCCGGCCAGGGACAGTTCCTGGGTGATTGCCGCCTGCACGTGAGCGGGGATACTGCCGGCAGGCGAGCTGATCGGATTGGCCCGGACCATCAACGAACCCTGGCCCGAGGCGGCAGTGACCTTGGCCTGGCTGATGGGTTGCAACGCGGGTGTCTGCTTGAGGCGCTGGACGTTGTCGAAATTGGGCTCGTATTGCGTCATGGTCACGCCGCAACCTTGAAGCAGCAGTAATACCAATGGGGCCAACATAAGAAATTTCTTCACGGCATTTCCTTGCGTGAGGGGGATAGGGGCGCGCGATTATGGTCAGGCGCGGGTAGGGCGGCAACCATGGCGGGGAGGGGATTACGTCAAGAAGGCATTTTGCTGGCCCCCGTCTAGCGCATGTTTCGCCAAAATCACTTTTATTTTCAGGTGGTTAGGTAGGATGCCAATGCGCAATGTAAAAATCACGCTGCTAGCCTTGGCCCTGGCCAGCGGGGCGGCGGCGGCCCAGGGCAAGGCGCTACGTGAAGGGGATCGCTACATGTGCAGTTGGGGCGCGGGCACGGCGGCCAGGGCCCAGGAGCTGAAGTTGGCTGGCGTTTCATTGTATGCAGCGCGGCAGAAGATCCAGCGGTACAAGTTCGACAAGTCCTGGATGCGCATGATGGCCATGGGCATCACCGAGCAAACCTATGACAGCCCCTCGCGTCTCAAGCCGGCGGCAGTCCGTTCGAGCTTTTATGAAGAGTGCGTGCGCTACAAGTTGGCGCGCAAATAGAAGGGCGCAAGACCTACCGTAGGAGCTGGCTTGCCAGCGAAAAGCGTCAACGATAACGCGGGGTGTCTGGCCCCCGTGGTGCTCTCAGGTGCTTCGCCGGCAAGCCGGCGCCTACAAAAACATCAGCGGTATGCATAGATGTTTATTAACCCGATAGTTATTAAGGTTTTACTCTCGCAAGTTTGGAAGTTGCACCAAAAAGTGGCACGACAAGTGCCGTGCTCCATAAAAAATGTGTGGTTATTGAATGACTTAGCGCTGTTTCAATCCGACGAAAGGCTATTAATCAACTTGTTACAAGTTGTCTCTGTGGTTATTATGGCCGGGCGTTCACCTCCCACGGTTTATGCATTTTTAAATCCCAAGTTTCCATCAGCTACTTGGGATTTTTTTTGCCCGCGATTTGGCCTCACACCATGGCTTCGAAAAACTCAGCACGCATCCGGCCATTGCGCTTGGCCTGATACAACTGTTTGTCCACCTCCTCGACAAAGGTCAAGGCCTCGCTGCCTGGCTTGACCGTGGTGGTGCCCACGCCCAGGCTCAAGCTCAACAGTGGCGACACGCTGGAATGGGCATGCTCGATCTGTTGTTGGCGGATCAGGTGCAGGCAGCGCTCGGCCACGCGCCTGGCCGACGCTGCATCCGTCTCGGGCAGTAACCACACAAACTCTTCACCACCGATACGCGCAATGAAATCCCGTGGCCGGTTGGCGGCTTTTGACAAGGTGCGCGCGACCTGGCGCAGGCATTCGTCGCCCTTGATATGGCCGTAGTGGTCGTTGTACTGCTTGAAGTAGTCGATATCGAGGATGATCAGCGACAACGGCAACTGGCTGCGCAGGGCGCTGCTCCACTCTCGCTCCAGTACGGTGTCGAACATGCGCCGGTTGGCAATGCCGGTCAGGCCATCCTGGAACGAATACTCTTCCAGTTGTTTTTGCAGGCGGATCAGGTGCTCCTCGGTCTGCTTGCGCTCGCTGATATCAAACATGAAGCCCACCAGCGCCTCCACCTCGCCCTCCTTGCGTACCACATGCACCACGTCGCGAATCCACACGTAGTTGCCGGTGCTGGTCAAGGCACGGTAATCGGCCTCGTGGTCGACGCCGGCCCGCGATTGCGACACGCAGAAATTGACCACGTATTCGCGGTCATCCGGATGCATGCGTTCGACCCAGTCGTCGACGCTGACCCAGCTCTGGGGCGTCCAGCCCAACAGCGTTTCGATCTGCGGGCCGATGTAGCTGAAGGTCATGGTCTGCCAGTCGATGCGCCAGGGAATGGCCTTGGTCGACTCCAGCAGGGTTTTGTACACGGCGCTGTCGGGTTCGCTCGGGATGTCGCGGCGCATGGAGATGCTCCAGATCGGCAAAAACCATGAGCATCTGGTGATCCTTGCCAAGAATCAAGCGCCGCTGGCAACCTCGGATGAGAGGTTGCGGCGTGGTTTTTCTGACGCCATTGCACCAGCGCTTTCGCGCAAAAATGTGGGGTAGCTAACACTTTCGTAGGATTGGCCACACGGGTTGCACAACCTGATCTAACCTGCAGGGATCACGTCCATCGCGTCATGTGCGAACAAGGGTGCCCAGGATGATTCCCATCGTTGAGTTGAGCCGCATCATGGCGTCCGGTTTCGTCCCGCTGTCCTGCGACTGTAGCGTCAACCCCGAGGGTTTCTTGACCATTCGCGTATTCGAGCCCGAGTCCGGTCGCGTCGACCTGCTGTTGACCGGCGTCTCGCCCCAGGGCCTGGATAGCATCCGTGCCATCTCCAACCTGATCGGCGAGCTGCGCACCGAGCTCAAGGCCGGGCGCCGTGGTTTTGCGGCATTCGGTTAAACGTCAGAGCCTGCGTAGGAACGAGCGGACAATGCGCTTGGTGGCGTCGGTCGCATCCAACTGCTCCAGCGCACTGTAGGCATGCCATTGGCAGTCGATGATTTCATTGCAGGGCCGGGCCTGGTCGATGTTCACCACCGAGGCTTCAAACACGTGATGCAGCGTGTCACTGGCCTTCAACTCCTGTAGATACAACAAACCATCCACGTGCAGCCCGGTTTCCTCTTGCAGCTCACGCTCTGCCGCGCCGACCGGGCGCTCATCGCGCTCGACCTTGCCACCGGGCAATGCCCATTTCGACCTGGCCTTGCGCACGAACAGAATGTGCCCCTCGTGTTCGCAAATCACCGTTGCGCGTATTTTCATCGTCTGTGCCCCCGCAGCTGGATGATTGTCACAAAAGTGTAATGCAATTGTCATGCTGGGTCTTTATGGGGAGAGGCTGGAGACCGTGCAGGAAAACGCTGATACTGCCCAACTGAAAAAATACCGGTGAAGGAAAGTCAGATGAGCACCATCCGCTGGGGCATGATCGGTTGTGGCAGTGTTACTGAAGTCAAGAGTGGACCCGCCTTCTACAAAGCGCCAGGTTCGGCCCTGGTCGCCGTGATGGGGCGTCGTGAGGAAGCGGTGCGCGATTATGCGGCACGCCACGGGATTGCCCGGTTTTACACCGATGCCCAGGCGCTGATCGATGACCCTGAAGTAGATGCGGTGTACATCGCCACGCCACCGGCCAGCCACTTGGAATACAGCCTGCTGGTGGCGGCGGCGGGCAAGCATTGCTGCGTCGAGAAGCCGATGTCGCTGAATGCCGAGCAGAGCGCCTTGATGCAGCGCACTTTCGAGCGGGCCGGGCTGCATCTGTTTGTCTCCTATTACCGGCGCTCCCTGCCGCGCTTCCAGCAGGTGCGTACCTGGTTGCAGGAAGGGCGCATTGGCGAGTTGCGGCACCTGAGCTGGACCTTGTGCAAGCCGCCAGCGCCGACAGATACCCATGCCAGCAACTGGCGTACGGATCCGGCGATTGCCGGCGGTGGTTATTTTGCCGACCTGGCCAGCCACGGTTTCGATCTGTTCCAGTACCTGGCGGGGGATATCGTCGAGGTCACGGGTTATACCGCGCGCCAGGCCGGGCGCTATGTGGCGGAAGACGCCGTCACCGCCTGCTGGAGCTTCAGCTCGGGTGCGTTGGGCATGGGTTGCTGGAACTTTGTGGCTGACCGGCGCGAGGACCGGGTCGAGTTGATCGGCAGCACAGGGCGTATCACTTTTTCAGTGTTCGACGAGCAGCCGTTGCAGCTCGAAGCCGAGGTCAGCGAGACCCTGCATATTGCCCATCACCCCCATATCCAGTGGCACCACGTGCTGGGTATGAACGCGCATATCCGCGGCGAGAGTGTGCACCCGGCACTGGCGATCGAGGCCTTGAAGACCGACCGCATCATGGATCGGGTGTTGCAGCGCAAGCCGTGACCCACAGTTGTTGAGCTTTCGACAGTAGGGCGGCGCGTTACCTGACGGCGTTGCGGGGTAGTCGTTCATAACAATGGCCGCTTAGTTTATTTAAGGATTTGCTTGATGAGATGGAGAACCTCCTGGATCGCCCTGTGCCTGGTATTGACCGCCCTGGCTGATGCCGCCCCCCGTCATCAGGGGCAAGCCGGGGACTTTGATTTTTATGTGTTGTCACTGTCCTGGTCACCGACTTTTTGCCTCACCCACCCGCAGGACCAGCAATGCACGGGCAAGGGCTACGGCTTTGTGTTGCATGGCCTGTGGCCACAATATGCGCGAGGCGGTTGGCCGGCATCTTGCCTGCCGCAGTCGCGGTTGTCGGCCGAGGACGTGGCCAAGGGCATGTCATTGTTTGTCACCGAGAAACTGCTCAAGCATGAGTGGGCCAAGCACGGCACATGCAGCGGCGTGGACGCATCCGAGTATCTGGACAAGACTGATACGGCATTGGGTGTGGTGCAGATTCCCCAGGCGTTCGAGCCTTTCAATGTGCCGGGCCCCCTTGCAGCCAGGGACATTGAAGCTTTGTTTCGCGAGAGCAACCCCAGCATGGGGCGCCACGGCATGGCCGTGATCTGCAAGGGCAAGGTGTTGTCGGAGGTGCGGGTCTGCTTGAGCAAGGAGCTGCGCTTTACCGGTTGCCCGCAGAGCATCAAGACGCAATGCCGCGCTGGCGAACTGCGGATTCCAGCCCAGCGATAGGTGGGTGGGCTTCTGACTAGCGGCTATTGTCAGAAAATTCCCACAGGAGTACAAATGTACTCCATGACGACTCTCACTCCCCGCCGTTGCGCCATCCTGAACTTCATCCGCGAGCGTATCGCGCAGCAAGGTCAGCCCCCCAGCCTCGCCGAGATCGCCGAGGCTTTCGGTTTTGCCTCGCGCAGTGTGGCGCGCAAACACGTGCTGGCGTTGACCGAGGCCGGGTTTATCGAGGTCAACCCGAACCAGGCCCGGGGTATTCGCCTGCTCAATCAACCGGCCCGCCCCGAATGGCTGGATGTCCCGGTGCTGGGCCGCGTTGCAGCTGGCCTGCCCATCGGCGCCGACGCCGAAGTGCACGCACGGTTGATGCTCGACCCTGCGACCTTTGCCCGGGTCCCGGATTACTTGCTGCGGGTCCAGGGTGATTCGATGATCGAAGACGGCATTCTCGATGGCGACCTGGTGGGCGTGCGGCGCAGTGCCGAGGCGCTGAACGGGCAGATAGTGGTGGCGCGCCTGGATGGCGAAGTCACCATCAAGCGTTTCGAGCGGGCGGGCGACAGTGTGCGTCTGTTGCCGCGCAACCCTGCTTATCAACCTATCGTGGTCCGTCCCGACCAGGACCTGGCCATCGAGGGTGTGTTCTGTGGCCTGGTGAGGCCAGGCTGATGGGCGCCGTGGTTGCACTGGACTCGCTGTTCAATGGCGGGCGGGTCTGGAAGGGGCGGCCGGCCGCGCCGCCGGCCAGTGTGCATCCCACGGGGCTGGCGGCCCTGGATGCGGTGTTGCCCAGCGGTGGCTGGCCAGAATCGGCCTTGAGCGAAATCCTCGTGGCCCAGCAGGGCGTGGGTGAGTTGCAACTGGTCTGGCCGACCCTGGCGCGGTTGTCGGCGGCCGGCGAGCGCATTGTGCTGGTGGCACCGCCGTATACCCCATACCCCCACGCCTGGCAGAACGCCGGGGTGGACCTGCGCCAGCTCTCGGTGATCCAGGCCGATGAGCGCGATGCCTTGTGGGCGGCCGAGCAATGCCTGCGCTCTGGCAGTTGCGGCGCGGTGCTGTGCTGGCCGCGCAAGGCCGATGACCGGGCCTTGCGCCGCTTGCAGGTGGCTGCCGAGACCGGCCAGACCCTGGCGTTTGCCTGGCGGGCCATGGGCGAGGCGATCAACCCGTCACCGGCGGCCCTGCGCCTGGCCGTCGAGCCGCATCAGGTGCGGGTACTCAAGTGCCGGGGTGGCCTGGCCCATCCCGCGCCCATTGCCCTGGCCAGCGGGCACTGAGGTTGATATGCGCTGGGTGTGTATTGTCTTCCCGCAATTGGCGTTGGACGGGGTCTTGCGTCAGCGCCCCGAGCCCGAGCAACCCTTGGCGTTGTTGGCCGGCCCGCCACAACGCCGGGTGCTGCAAACCGTCAATGCCGCCGCGCGTGCCTTGGGCCTGCGCCCCGGCCAATCCCTGACCGCGGCCCATGCCCTGACCAAGGCCTTTGCCTGCGTCGAATATGACCCGGTGGAGATCGACCGCTGCCAGCAACTGCTCGCGGCCTGGGCCTATGGTTTCAGCTCCCAGGTCAGCGTGTTCTATCCGCGGGCCTTGCTGTTTGAAATCGAGTCGAGCCTTGGCCTGTTCGGGCCGTGGCCGCTGCTGGAAGCACGCTTGCGCGAGGAACTGACCGACCTGGGCTTTCGCCACCGTATCGTTGCCGCCCCCAACCCGGCCGCCGCGCGCGTATTGGCCAATGCCTACGACAGCCTGGCCGTGGCCGATGCCGAGGGCCTCCAGCAAGCCCTTGGGCCGATGCCCATCGATCGCGTCGGCATCGACCCGCAAGCCGCCACGGCCTTGTCGCGCATGGGCCTGCGGACCCTGGCCCAAGTGCAGGCGTTGCCCCGGCATACCTTGGCCCGGCGGTTTGACGCAGGGTTGCTCAAGCACCTGGATGCCTTGACCGGGCAACGGCCGCTGGCCCTGGATTTTTATCAGCCGCCGGATCGTTTTGACCTGCGCATCGAATTGAATTTCGATGTGCAGTCCCACCAGGCCCTGTTGTTTCCCTTACGGCGCCTGACCGGCGACCTGGCGGCGTTCCTCTGTGGCCGCGACAGTGGCGTGCAGCGTTTTGCCCTGCACCTGGAGCATGCCGAGGCGCCGGACAGCGTGATCACGGTGGGCCTGCTGAGTGCCGAGCGCGAACCTTCGATGCTGTTTGAACTGGCCCGTGGCCGCCTGGAACAGGTGCTAGTGGCCGCGCCCGTGCATGCCCTGCGCCTGCTGGCCGAGGACCTGCCGGTGTTTGTGCCCCAGCGCCAGGACCTGTTCGACGAGCGCCCGCAGCAAACCCTGCCCTGGGCACAATTGCGCGAGCGTCTGCGGGCGCGCCTGGGGGATGAGGCGGTGCAGGGCTTGCGCTTTCATGCTGACCATCGCCCCGAGTGTGCCTGGCTAGCGGGCAGCGACAGTCGCGTCTGCCCACCCTTGAGCCCGGTGCAACGCCCTGGCTGGTTGCTCAATGCGCCGACCTTGCTGGCCGAGCAGGGTGTCCAGATCCTGCTGGGCCCGGAGCGCATCGAGTCCGGTTGGTGGGATGGCGCGGATATCCGCCGCGACTACTACCTGGTGCGTACCCGCGCCGGGCAGCAAGGCTGGGCTTATCGCACCGTGGGTGACAGCGCCGGGTTGTGGCTGCAGGGTTGGTTTGCATGATGCAGGGCTACGCCGAGCTGCATTGCCTGTCCAACTTCAGCTTCCAGCGCGGTGCGTCCAGTGCCCGCGAGTTGTTCGAGCGCGCCAAGCAGCAGGGTTATCAGGCCCTGGCAATCACCGACGAATGCACCCTGGCCGGTATCGTGCGGGCCTGGCAGGCGGCCAAGGAGGTCGGGCTGGAGTTGATCGTCGGCAGTGAGGTGCGCCTGGAGAACGGCCCGAAACTGGTGTTGCTGGTGGAGAACCTACAGGGCTACCAGCACCTGTGCCGGCTGATCACCCAGGCCCGGCGCCGTGCCGAAAAAGGCCAGTACCGCCTGTTGCGCGAAGACTTCGCCGACCCGGTGCCGGGGTTGCTGGTGCTGTGGCTGGCCGAGGAGGGTGATACACCTGCCGATGGCCAGTGGTTGTGCGACACCTTCAATCAACAGCTATGGCTGGCGATAGAACTGCATTGCGCCCAGGACGATGCCCGCCGCCTGGCACAGCGTCTGCAACTGGCCGCCAGCCTGGGCCTGCCAACCGTGGCCTGTGGCGATGTGCATATGCATGTGCGTAGCCGGCGCGCCTTGCAGGACACCATGACCGCCATCCGGCACCATCTGCCGGTGGCGCAAGCCGGCGAGCGCCTGCACCCCAATGGCGAGCGGCACTTGCGCAGCCTGGAGGCGATCGGTGCGCTGTATCCGGCGTGCTTGCTCGAGGCGTCACTGCAGATCGCCCGCCGTTGCACCTTCGACCTGGGCCAGTTGCGCTATCAATACCCCAAGGAGTTGGTGCCGCAAGGGCAGAGCGCCAAGTCCTGGCTGCGCGCCTTGACCGAAGAGGGCATCAGCCAGCGCTGGCCCGAGGGGGCGTCAGCCAAGACCCTGGAGCAGATCGATAATGAACTGGAGTTGATCAGCGACCTGGGCTACGAAAGCTATTTCCTTACCGTGCACGACATCGTGCGCTACGCCCGCAGCCGTTCGATCCTCTGCCAGGGCCGTGGCTCGGCGGCCAACTCGGCAGTGTGCTTTGCCCTGGGCATCACCGAAATCGATCCCAGCCGGATGAACATGTTGTTCGAGCGCTTCCTGTCCCGGGAACGCAACGAACCGCCGGACATCGATGTGGACTTCGAGCACGAACGCCGCGAAGAGGTGCTGCAATACGTGTTCCAGCGCTATGGCCGGCGCCGCGCGGCCTTGACCGCAGTGGTCAGCAGCTACCACGGGGCCGGGGCGGTGCGTGATGTGGCCAAGGCCCTGGGCCTGCCACCGGATCAGGTCAATGCCCTGGCCGATTGCTGCGGGCGCTGGAGCGATGAAGCGCCGCCCCTGGAGCGCTTGCGCGAGGGTGGTTTTGACCCGGACAGCCCGGTCTTGCGACGGGTCCTGGGCTTGACCCAGCAACTGATCGGCTTCCCGCGCCACCTGTCCCAGCACCCCGGTGGCTTCGTGATTTGCGAGCAACCGCTGGACACGTTGGTGCCGGTGGAAAACGCCGCCATGGCCGAACGTACCATCATCCAATGGGACAAGGATGACCTGGACGCCGTGGGCCTGCTCAAGGTCGATATCCTGGCCCTCGGCATGCTCAGCGCGATCCGCCGCTGCTTCGACCTGCTGCGCCGCCATCGTCACCGCGACCTGACACTGGCGACGGTGCCCTCGGAAGATCCGGCAACCTACGCGATGATCAGCCGCGCCGACACCATCGGCGTATTCCAGATCGAATCACGGGCGCAGATGTCCATGTTGCCCCGGCTCAAGCCCAAGACGTTCTATGACCTGGTGATCGAGGTGGCTATCGTGCGCCCCGGGCCGATCCAGGGCGGCATGGTGCATCCGTATCTGCGCCGACGGAACAAGGAAGAGCCCGAGACCTATCCGTCGCCCAAGCTGGAGGCGGTACTCAAGCGCACGTTGGGTATCCCGCTGTTCCAGGAGCAAGTGATGCAGATCGCCATTGTCGCGGCGGACTACACCCCCGGCGAAGCTGACCAGTTGCGCCGCTCGATGGCGGCCTGGAAGCGCCATGGCGGGTTGGAGCCCCATCGCCAGCGGCTGCGCGCCGGCATGCTCAACAACGGCTACAGCGAGGCCTTTGCCGCCCAGGTGTTCGAGCAGATCAAGGGCTTTGGCAGCTATGGTTTTCCCGAGTCCCACGCGGCCAGTTTCGCCTTGCTGACCTACGCCAGTTGCTGGCTCAAATGCCATGAGCCGGCGGCGTTCGCTTGCGCCCTGATCAACAGTTGGCCCATGGGGTTCTACAGCCCGGACCAGATCCTGCAGGATGCGCGCCGCCATCACCTGCAGATTCGCCCGGTGGACGTGACCGCCAGTGACTGGGATTGCAGCCTGGAACCCATCGACGGCCAGCAACCGGCGATTCGCATGGGCTTGCGCATGATCAGCGGCTTTCGCGAAGACGAGGGCCGGCGTATCGAAAAAGCCCGTCAGGGCGCAGGGTTTCGCGATATCGCCGACCTGGGCGAGCGCGCCCGACTGGACAGCCGGGCCCAGGAACTGCTGGCGGATGCCGGGGCCTTGCGCCAGTTGACCGGGCACCGGCATCAAGCGCGCTGGGACGTGGCCGGGGTGGAGAAGCAACTGGGATTATTTGCCGGGGCATCGAGCCCGCAGGAAGAGGCGGTGCAACTGCCGGCACCCAGCGTCGGCGAAGACCTGTACGCCGACTATGCCAGCGTGGGCACCACCCTGGGGCCCCATCCCTTGGCGCTGTTGCGTGATCAATTGCACGCGCGGCGCTGCCGCAGCTCACAGGAGCTGCAGGCGGTGGAGCATGGGCGCAATGTCAGCGTTGCCGGCCTGGTCACTGGGCGCCAGCGCCCGGGCACTGCCAGCGGCGTGACCTTCGTGACCCTGGAAGACGAGTTTGGCAACATCAACGTGGTGGTCTGGCGCGACCTGGCCGAGCGTCAGCGCCAGGTGCTGGTGAACTCACGGCTGCTCAAGGTGGATGGTCGCTGGGAAGTGGTGGGCGAAGTCCGCCATTTGATCGCTGGCCGCCTGAGCGACCTGACGCCACTGTTGGCGGGGATCAGCGTGCGTAGCCGGGATTTCCGCTGAGGGGTACAACGCTCTTCTTTCAAAAAACAACCCCTGGCCACAGGGAACTTGCAGCACCCTGGAACCTACTATGTACCACTGGCATTATGTGGCGAGCGGGCTGTATGTGGCGAGCGGGCTTGCCCCGCGCTGGGTGGCAAAGCCACCCCAACCGGCTCACCATGCTCCACCAGACACACCGAGGTGGCAGGATTTGGGGCTGCTGCGCAGCCCAGCGGGGGACGAGCCCCCTCGCCACAAGGAGCTTGCCGCACCCTCGAACTTACTGTGGACCACCGTCTTTATGTGGCGAGCGGGCTTGCCCCGCGCTGGGTGGCGAAGCCACCCCAACCGCCTCACCATGCTCCACCACACACCCCGAGGTGACAGGTTCTGGAGCTTGCTGCGCAACCCAGCGAGGGGCAGCCCCCTAACCACATTGATACAGAGTGAAACCATCCAGCACCGCTATGCTCCAACCTTGGCGAACGTCTTCTCTTTGTATGAGCAGGGTCCATGCAATTTTTATCCAATACCCATGGTTGTGACGGCTGGGGCGGTGAAATGGCCCAAAGGATTCGTGCCTTTGACTGGTCGAACACGGACCTGGGCTCGATTGACAGTTGGTCCACCAGCCTGACCTGTGCCGTGCAGATGCTCCTGGCCTCGCCGGTGCCGATGGTGATGCTCTGGGGGCGCGCCGGGTACATGATCTACAACGACAGTTACTCGGTGTTTGCCGGCGGCCGGCATCCGTCCCTGTTGGGCATGCCGGTGGAGCAGGGCTGGCCGGAAGTGGCCGACTTCAACCGGCATGTCATGAGCACCTGCCTGGCCGGCGGCACCTTGTCCTATCGCAACAAGGCCTTGACGCTGCTGCGCAATGGTCAACCCGAAGACTTGTGGCTGGACCTCTATTACAGCCCGGTAGCCGGTGACGACCAGCAGCCGGCCGGGGTGCTGGCGATTGTCGTGGAGACCACCGCGCACGTGCTGTCCGAGCGTTTGCGCCAGGAAGCCGAGGGTGCCTACCGTGTGGCGGACGAGCGTTTGCAACTGGCGCTCAATGCCGGGGCGTTGCTGGGCTCATTTGTCTGGGATGTGTTGCCGGATCGCCTGTCGGGAGACGAGCGTTTCGCCCGCACCCTGGGCCTGTCCATGGACGATGTGGAGCAGGGCCTGCCCATCGCCACCGCCACCGAGATCATCCATCCCGATGACCTGGCGCGGGTCAGCCGCCTGATCGCCCGCACCCTGGAAGCCGGCGGGTCATATAACGTCGAATTTCGCGTGCGCCGCCCTGACGCCAGCTATCTGTGGGTACTGGCCAGCGGGCGTTGCGAACTGGATGCGCAGGGGCAGCCGCTGCGCTTTCCCGGGGTGATCATTGATATCCATGTGCGCAAGATCGCGGAAGAGTCCCTGCTCAAGCTCACCCACAATCTGGAGCAGCGCGTCGCCGCCGAAGTCCAGGCGCGCTCGGCCGCCGAGGACCAGTTGCGCCAGTCGCAGAAGCTCGAGGCCATTGGCGGGCTGACGGGGGGCGTGGCCCATGACTTCAATAATCTGCTGCAGGTGATTGCCGGCAACCTGCACTTGCTGGCTCGCCATGAACGGGATAACCCCCAGGTACAACGGCGCGTCGGGGCTGCCCTGGCTGCCGTCGAACGCGGCGCCAAGCTGTCTTCGCAACTGCTGGCGTTTGCCCGGCGCCAGCCCCTGTCACCGGCGGTGTTCAACCCCCGGCGCATTTATGAAGGCCTGGGTGAGTTACTGCAGCGGGCACTGGGGGAAACCATCCAGATCGATGTGCAATTGCCGCAAGACCCGTGGTGCATCCATGTCGATCGCAATCAGCTGGAAAATGCCGTGCTCAACCTGGCGATCAATGCCCGGGATGCCATGAAAGGCGAGGGGGTGATCCGCATCACCGGTGAAAACATCACCTTGTCGCCCGAGGAGGGCAGCCGCAACGGGATTGCCCCCGGTGAATATGTGCGCCTGTCTGTCAGCGACACCGGGGCCGGCATGTCGCCGGCGGTGCTGCGACGGGTCTTCGAGCCGTTCTTTACCACCAAGCCAGACGGTCACGGCACCGGCCTGGGCTTGAGCATGGTGTTTGGTTTCGTCAAGCAAAGTGGCGGGCATGTGCAGGTCAGCAGCGAGCCGGGCCAGGGCACCGTAGTGCAGATGTACTTCCCCCACAGCCTTGAGCCGGAAAGCGAGGAAACGCCTGCCCAGGTGATGTTGCAGGAAGGCGGCCGCGAAACCATCCTGGTCGTGGAGGACAACCAAGGTGTACGTGCCGCGGCGGTGGAGTTGCTGCAACAGGCCGGCTACACGGTGCTCACTGCCGAGGACGGCGATGACGCGATGTTGATGCTGCGCACCGGTTTGCGGCCGGACCTGATCTTTACCGACGTGGTCATGCCGGGGCGGTTCAAAAGCACGGACCTGGCCGAGTGGGCCAAGGTACAACAGCCGCCCGTTGCTGTGTTGTTTACCTCCGGGCATACCCGCGACGTGCTTTCCAGCAATCACCAGTTGGGAGCCGATATTCACCTGCTGGGTAAACCCTATAGCCCTGATGCCCTCGCGCAGCGGGTACGCTCAGTACTCAATGCACGTAATTGAACGTTTGCCCCGGTTCCTGGCTCCACCGCAGGACCTGCCACCCTCAACAAGGTTGACCATGACTTCAGCGCGCCACTTGCCGCCAGGCACCAATCTTCTTGCCGCGCGCCCCGGTTTTGTCCGGGTGCGGGGCGCCCGTGAACATAACCTGCGCAATGTCGATGTGGACATCCCACGGGATGCCCTGGTGGTGTTCACCGGGGTGTCGGGGTCGGGCAAGTCGTCCCTGGCGTTTTCCACCCTGTATGCCGAGGCGCAGCGGCGCTATTTCGAGTCGGTGGCGCCCTATGCCAGGCGCCTGATCGACCAGGTGGGCGTGCCGGATGTGGACTCCATCGAAGGCTTGCCGCCCGCCGTGGCGTTGCAACAGCAGCGGGGTACGCCGAGCACACGCTCGTCGGTGGGCAGCGTGACCACCTTGTCCAGCTTGATCCGCATGCTCTATTCCCGTGCCGGCAGCTATCCGCCGGGGCAGCCGATGCTGTACGCCGAGGACTTCTCGCCCAACCTGCCCCAGGGCGCCTGCCCGCAGTGCCACGGCCTGGGCCGCGTGTATGAAGTGACCGAGGCGCTGATGGTGCCCGATCCCTCCTTGACCATTCGCCAGCGTGCCGTGGCTTCCTGGCCACTGGCCTGGCAGGGGCAAAACCTGCGGGATATCCTCGTGACGCTGGGTTACGACGTCGATATCCCTTGGCGCGAGCTGCCGAAAAAACAGCGCGACTGGATCCTCTTCACCGAGGAAACACCCACGGTGCCGGTGTACGCCGGCTTGACCCCGGCGCAAACCCGCGACGCCCTCAAGCGCAAGCTCGAACCCAGTTACCAGGGCACCTTCAGCGGCGCCCGGCGCTACATCCTGCATACCTTCACCCACACCCAGAGCGCGCTGATGAAAAAGCGTGTCGCGCAATTCATGCAAGGCAGCCCGTGCCCCCTGTGCGAGGGCAAGCGCCTGAATAAGGCCGCGCTGTCGGTGAAGTTCGCCGGGGTGGATATTGGCGAGTTGTCGCAGCTATCGCTGTTGCAACTGGCGCAACTCCTGCGTCCGGTGGCCGAGGGCAAAGGGCGGGTAAAACTTTCGCTGGAAAAACGCCTGGCCGCCCAACGTATCGCCCAGGATTTACTGGAGCGGGTCAGCACCCTGACCGACCTGGGCCTGGGCTATCTGTCTCTGGAGCGCAGTACGCCGACCCTGTCCTCTGGGGAGCTGCAGCGCCTGCGCCTGGCGACGCAATTGGGCTCGCAGTTGTTCGGGGTGATCTACGTGCTGGATGAACCGTCGGCCGGTTTGCATCCGGCGGATGGCGAGGCCTTGTTCACCGCCCTTGAGCGCCTGAAAGCCGCCGGCAACTCGCTGTTTGTGGTGGAGCACGACCTGGAAACCATGCGCCGCGCCGACTGGCTGATCGACGTCGGGCCGGCTGCCGGCGAGCAGGGCGGCCAAGTGTTGTACAGCGGCCCACCGGCAGGCCTGGCACAGGTCCAAGCCTCACAGACCCGCGAATACCTGTTTGCCGAGCCGCAACCGCTGAACCCTTCGCGTCGTGCGCCGAGTGGCTGGCTCAGCCTGGAAGGGGTCAGCCGCAATAACCTCGACGAGGTGAGCGTGGACTTCCCCCTGGGCTGTTTTACGGCGGTGACGGGGATTTCCGGCTCGGGTAAATCCAGTCTGGTCAGCCAGGCGCTGCTGGACCTGGTGGGTGAGGGGCTGGGGCGGGTGGTGGTCAGCGAGGATGAGCCCGACCTGCAAGACCCGGCACCGCAAACCAGCGGCGGGCGCATCCGCGCGGGCCTGGAACAGATCCGCCGCCTGGTACAGGTGGACCAGAAGCCCATCGGCCGCACCCCGCGCTCCAACCTCGCGACCTATACCGGCTTGTTCGATAACGTGCGCAAACTGTTCGCCGCCACCCCAGCCGCGAAAAAACACCACTACGATGCCGGGCAGTTCTCCTTCAACGTGGCCAAGGGTCGTTGCCCGAACTGCGAGGGCGAGGGTTTTGTCAGCGTCGAATTGCTGTTTATGCCCAGCGTCTACGCCCCTTGCCCCACCTGCCACGGGGCGCGCTACAACCCCCAGACCCTGGCGATTACCTGGCAGGGCCTGAACATTGCCCAGGTACTGGGCCTGACCGTCGAACAGGCGGTGGACGTGTTCGCCGAACAGCCGGGCATACTGCGTGCGTTGCAGGTCCTGCGCGACATCGGCCTGGGCTACCTGCGCCTGGGCCAGCCGGCCACCGAACTGTCCGGCGGCGAGGCCCAGCGGATCAAACTGGCCACCGAACTGCAACGCACCGCGCGGGGCGCAACCCTGTACGTCCTCGACGAGCCTACCACCGGCCTGCACCCCCGTGACGTTGACCGCCTGCTACTGCAACTCAACCATCTGGTGGACGCCGGTCACACAGTGATTGTGGTCGAACACGAAATGCGCGTGGTGGCCCAGAGCGACTGGGTCATCGACATCGGCCCAGGCGCCGGCGACCAGGGCGGCCAAGTCGTCGCCAGCGGCACGCCCCAACACGTCGCCCAAAGCAAAACCAGCCGCACCGCACCGTTCCTCGCACGCGAGCTGGGCCCGGGGAATTGACCTTGGGCATGACAAGAGGCCCATGGATGGGCTAGCTTCAAGGTGTACCAGTCATTGATTAACTTGCGGAGGTACTTCATGCCAGTGAAACATGATCTTTATCAGGATTTGGGGTTGAGCAAGGACGTCGTCGACAAACGCCGGGCAGAGAACCCTCACCTGAACGCGTTGCTTGATAAATACAAGACTGTCGATGAACTGGTGTTGAGCGCCGAAAAAGCAGCCGGCAACGATGATGAATTGAAGAAGCTGAAGGAGAGGCGCTTGTTGATCAAGGATGAAATTTCCCAGTTGCTTTGATCCGCGAAGTGAAGCCAGTCAAGGGAGCGAGGAGATCGCGCCTTTGACTGCTTAAGGTTTACGATGGCTGCGGCAATTTTTTACGTTTTATTGGGAGCCAAGCCGGAAACTTCATAGATCAGCAAGCACAGCAATACCCCGAAAGCTGCCAGAAACACCATCATGGTGCCTGCGGATATAGATTGTTTGTAAAAGGTCAGTGCAACTATCAGTTGTGTGCAAGGTAGTATGAATTGAAAGGCCGCTGTTGTGGAAAGCGGCAGTTTTCTTACTGCATACGCGAATAAGACTAGAGGTGTAACGGATATGCATCCGGCCAAGAGAATCAGCCATTGCGAGTGACTTGTAACGTTTTTGGGCAAGGTAAATGTCCAGATGCCTGCTGCCCAACCTAGCACTATGCAAATACTCAAAAAAATAGTTTCTACTAGCAGACCATTTATAGCCGTTAGCGGGGTAGCCTTTTTTAGGCAAGTGTATGCGCCCCACGTAGAAGCAATTAATAAATAAACCCAATGCTTGAGTTCGTTGCTGTAGATAATGAGCAGGATCACCAAGCTAACTAATATAAGGAGTGTCAGTGCTTGAGTGAGTTTGAGAGGCTCATGGTAAATAAATAAACCTATGCCGATGGACAGGGCGGGCGCTAGCAAATACCCGAAGCCGCTTTCCAGAATTTGCCCATTTATAGAGGCCCATATAAAAGCACCCCAGTTTATAGCGAGTAGTAGAGATGCTACGCAATGCAGAAATAGCGTTTTCAGGTCTAAAAGTCTTAAGTTACTGAGGTTTCTGCTTGCAACAATCACCATGATTACGGTGGCTAGTGATATGAGTACCCGATAGGTAACCAGTGTTTGGGGGGTGAGTTCTCCCAGTTCTCGCCAATAGAGGGACGACGCGCCCAGCAGGATGTTTGCTGTAGCGCCGCAAAAGAATGCCCAAGTGTAAGTGGCTGAATGGGAAAGTTGAGGCATGAGCTGATGGATTGTTCAGAGTGTCTCTTCAGCATTGTATCGAGTGGGATGTATGGCAAACCGAGGGTGTCCCAAATCAATGTAGTACTTTTCCGCTACGTCACACTCCTCGTCGCGAGCCTGCTCGGGGAGTCTCCATATTTCTTCAGAATTGCCACAAGGACAGCCACCCCTGCACTGCCTATTATCCCAACCGTTCGCCCGACCCTGGGGCACGTTGACTGCGCATGGATTGCGTTGTGGTGTCGGGCGAACTCTACTCTCTAGGTGCGCAGCGCCTGCAGGCAGGCGTCGATCGAGCGCTGCTGGGTGTCGGCGTACAGCTGCAACTCATCAATGGTCTGGCGGCCCAGGGCCTGTTCGAATTCGGCCTGGTTGGCGTTGGCCGCGTAGTGACTCTGCGCCGCATCGCCCAGGTTCGACTGGAAAATCCCCGCCGCGCTGACCGGCAGAAAATCCTCATACACCAACGGTTCGATTGCCACGTAACCGGCCTCAAGCAGTGCGTCCAGATTGGGGAGCGGGCTCTTATCGGCTGCGCGGCCCTTGTCGGTCAGGAAGTAGCGAAAGAACGCCAACCCCTGCTCGCGCATGGCCCGGTGGTTATCCGGGAATGCCTGGAAGTGCTGCTCCATCAGTTCGGTGTAGCGCCGGGCGTTGGCCTCATTGGGGAAGGCGCCCAGTTCATCCCGGGCGGCGTTGAGCAACTGGTCGTAGAGTGCCCGGCCTTTGGGCGTCAAGGCCACGCCACGTTGTTCGATTTCGCCAAAGCGTGCGCTGTGGCTGCCCGTGGCATCGGTAAAGGCGATGGCTTCGTCGAGGGCCTTGAAGCTGGTCTGGCGCAGCAGGATCGGGCATTGGCGGCGGGGTGGGCCTTCGATCACGGCCTTGGGGGTGATGCCTTTGCCGGGCATGTCGGCTTGTACGCGGTCGATGTCCAGGGTGCGTGGGGTCAGGTGATTGATGTGCGGGCCCTTGAAGGCCACCACATCGGCAATCAGCCGGTGCTGGGCGCTGAGTTGTTGGTATTGGGCGGCGCTGACGGTGGCTGTGTGGTGCCAGCGAAAGGTTTCCAGGGCTTGCTGGATAAAGGCCTGGGCATCGTTGGCATTCAGGCCGCCGTCGGCTTCGGCCTGTTCGATCAGGGCCAGCGCCCGTGGGGTGAAGATCGAGCGCTTGCCCAGGGCGGCTTCGGCAAAGGCCCGCAGTTCAAGGTTTTCGATCAGTTCCAGGCGCAGCAGCGAGGTGAAGACCCGGAACGGGCTGGTCTGCAAGGCGCTTTCATGCACTGCGCGAAAGGCCGTGGAATGCACTGGCACGCCGGCCGGGGTGAGGTCGTAGTAGCCCACCGGGTGCATGCCCATCACCGCAAACAGGCGACTGATGGTTGCCAGTTCAAGGGCAGTGCCCAGGCGGATGGCGCCGTGGCGCTCCATGTCCAGGCGCTGGATTTCACCGGTGCGCTGCAGTTGCCGCGCCAGGTCGGGATTGCTCGCCAGCGCCCGGGCATTGGTGTCGGCCACCAACTCCAGCAGCGCGCCATACAGCGGCACTTCCTCGCGGTACATGTCGGACATGGCCTTGGAGAAGTCTTTGCGGATGTCGTCGGGGCTGATATGGCGCGGGGTAGGCATAGAAAAAATCCTGGCTGCGATAACGGTGGTATGGGCCGTGAGCCAGATTTTGTTGGGCGTTGCCCGTGGGTGCAAATGAAGATTCCTCTGGACTTCATTCTGCAAATGAATGAGTTCCACTGCGGGAACCGGTACAAACAAAAATCCCGCCTGGGCAGGCGGGATTGGTCAACCCAGGTTGCCCTGGATCAGGCCGGGAACAGTTCGCTCAGCTTCATCGCCAGCATCATGTCGCCTTCGGTGCGCAGTTTGCCGCCCATGAAGGCCTGCATGCCGTCGGTGGAACCGTCGACGATGCCTTTCATGGTGTCGCCGTCCATGACCAGGGTCACTTGGGCGTCAGGGTTTTCGCCTTCCAGCAGTTCGCAGGTGTTGTTTTTAACCACCAGCGAGAAGTTCTGGGTGTCGTCGATACGGAAACCGAACACCAGGTCCAGGCCGTCGGCGGCGCCTGGGTTGAATTTGGCTTTCATTGCTTCTACGGCTTTAGCTACGTCAGTCATGGTTCGATCCTTTTATGGGTGGTGCCAGTGACCTTGGGGTCACGGTTGGCCGCAATTCATCGGAAAGTGATGAGCTGCGGCGCCTTCAACAGTTGCAAGTGGGTATGGCTGTTGAAGGAAGCCAGTGCCACCTCGCGTCCACGGAACTTCAAGTGGTTGAGCGAGGTGTTGACAATCTGCCAGTTCAGCTCGAAAGCCTGGGCGGCAGGTATGCGGGTAATCAGGTGGAGCAGGGCGGTGATGGTGCCGCCAGAGGTAAATACCGCGATCTTGTGGGAGTTGTCCGCCGCCTCTAGCAGACGCTGCAAGCCACCACGGACCCGTTCGACAAACCCCAACCAGCTTTCCAGGCCGGGCGTGTCGTAGGTCCCGCTCAGCCAGCGCTCGATGATCAGGGCGAAAATCCGCTGGAACTCGCTACGGTTGTGTGGCGCGTTGCGCAGGATCTCCAGGGCTTCGGGCTCGCTGTCGAGCAAATCCGGGAGCAGGGCGCGGATGATCGCGTCGGCATCGAATTCGTTGAAGGCGCTGTCGATTTCCAGGGGCGGCACCGGCAAGCCTTGGGCGCCGATGGACTCGAACGCGGCGTTGGCGGTGTGCTGCTGGCGGCGCAGGTCGCCCGACACGCAGCGGTCGAACATCAGGCCCAGATCCGCCAGGTGGCTGCCCAGTACCTGTGCCTGCTGCACACCGACGGGCGACAGGACGTCATAGTCGTCTGCACCGAAGGAGGCCTGGCCATGTCGAATCAAATAGATGCTGCCCACGTCCGTTCACCCGGTACGTTGAAAGTCTGGCGAGGTTATGAGGATGCCGGGAAGCTGTCAATGAAAAAACATACGCTTGTTTTAAAAGCTCGTTAGAGGCCCGTTTCAAGGGGTTTCAGCTCTGGCTCACCGGCAGTCCCATCGGTATGCTGGGGCAATCCGCGCCTGGCGCACCGTATCTGTAAGGAGTCCCATGGAGTTTTTGGCTGAGTATGCAAGTTTTCTGGCTAAAACCGTCACGTTGGTCGTCGCCATCCTGGTGGTGCTGATCAGTTTCGCGGCGTTGCGCAGCAAGGGCCGGCGCAAGAATGCAGGGCAGTTGCAGGTCAGCAAGCTCAACGATTTCTACAAAGGCCTGCGCGAGCGCCTGGAGCAGACCCTGCTCGACAAGGATCAGCTCAAGGCCCTGCGCAAGTCCCAGGGCAAGGCCGAGAAAAAACACAAGAAAACCCCCGAGTCCAAGCCACGGGTGTTTGTCCTGGATTTTGACGGCGACATCAAGGCCTCGGCCACCGAGAGCCTGCGTCATGAAATCACCGCACTGCTGAGCCTGGCGACGCCCAAGGACGAGGTGGTGCTGCGCCTGGAAAGCGGCGGTGGCATGGTCCACAGCTATGGCCTGGCCTCGTCGCAATTGGCACGCATCCGCGAGGCGGGCGTGCCGTTGACGGTGTGCATCGACAAGGTTGCGGCCAGCGGCGGCTACATGATGGCGTGCATCGGCGAGAAGATCATCAGTGCACCGTTTGCGATCCTCGGTTCGATTGGCGTGGTAGCCCAGTTGCCCAACGTCAACCGCCTGCTGAAAAAGCACGATATCGACTTCGAAGTGCTGACTGCTGGCGAGTACAAGCGCACCCTGACGGTGTTTGGCGAAAACACCGAGAAAGGCCGGGAGAAGTTCCAGGAAGACCTGGATATCACCCACCAACTGTTCAAGAACTTCGTCTCGCGCTATCGCCCGCAACTGGCGATTGATGATGTGGCCACCGGCGAAGTCTGGCTGGGCGTCGCAGCGCTGGACAAGCAATTGGTGGACGCCCTGCAGACCAGCGACGAATACCTGGCGACCAAGGCCAAGACCGCCGAACTGTTCCACCTGCACTATGCCGAGCGCAAAAGCCTGCAGGAGCGGGTGGGCCTGGCGGCCAGTGGCTCGGTGGACCGGGTACTGCTGACCTGGTGGAGCCGCCTGACCCAGCAGCGCTTCTGGTAACACGGCCCGCCTGGAGCCGGGCCCGCCTCTGTAGGAGCGAGCTTGCTCGCGAAGAACTCAAGACCAACGCGGTCATCCAACAAACCCGCGTTACCGTTGACGACCTTCGCGAGCAAGCTCGCTCCTACAAGGTGTGGGAATCGGATGCCTCATCAGCAGGCCCACCACCAGCGCCCCCAGCAGGCTCAACACTCCCGCCACCCACAATACCCGGCCAAACCCACCGACAAACGCCTGCCAGGCCAAAGGTTGCACTTGCCCTTGCGCCGATTCCGGCAGCAGCGCCATGGCCGCAGGCATGTCCCCGGCCACCACCCGCGAGGCAATCCCCGGTACCTGAGCCTGCCATTGCGCGCCAAGGCTGGCTTGCAGCAGATGCTCGCTATGGCTGGCCAGCAGCGCCCCGTATACCCCGATCGCCAACATGATCGCGCTGAAACGCATGGTGGTACTCATGCCCGAGGCCATGCCCGCCCGGTCCCTCGGCACGCAGGCCATGATGTTTTTCTGGGTATCGCCATTAAGCAGCCCGGCACCGGCGCCGGTCACTGCAATTGCCAGGGCGAACGGTAGATAACCGCCAACACTCACGGCCCAGGCACTGAGCAGGTTGCCGCTGCCCACCAGGGCCAGCCCGGCCGCCATCAGGGTGGCCGGGGCAAAACGGCTGGCCAGGCGTGCGCCGATACGCGGGCAGATCAGCATGGTCAGGGCAAACGGCAGCATCCCCAAGCCCGAGGCAATCGCCGAAAACCCCAGGCCGTTCTGCAGGTAAAACGGCAGCAGCGTCATCATCACCTGGGCACAGCCGGCATAGGCAAACATCCCCAGCAACGCGCCGACAAACCGTGGCGACTGGAACAGTTGCAGGTCCACCATCGGTCGGTGTTGCAAGCGCTCCACCCACACAAACAGGCCCAGCAGGAACGCGCCGCCAAGCAGTCGTGCAGAGGTCAACGGGTTGTCCCAGCCGATCCGGTTGGCTTCGATCAGGCCCCAGATCAGGCATAGCAGGCTGGCGCTGAAGGTCAGGCTGCCCCAAGGGTCGAGGCGCGCCGATTGGCTGTCGCGCGATTCCGGTATGGCATGCAGGACCAGCGCCAGTAACGCCAGGCCCACCGGCAGGTTGAGGTAGAAAATCCAGCGCCAGCCCAGGTAGTGGGTAATCAGGCCGCCGAGGGTCGGCGCGGCGGTCATCGCCACGCCCATGCAGGCGCCCCAGAAGGCCCAGGCCTTGGCCCGTTCCAGTTCATCGTGAAAGGCGTGGCCGATGGACGCCAGGGCTGATGTCAGCAGTAACGCCGCACCGACACCTTTGACGGCGCGGGCGATATCCAGCAGCAGCACGTTGGGGGCGGCGCCACAGCCCAGGGAGGCGAGGATAAAAATAACCAGGCCACAGAGCAGGGTTTTCTTGCGACCAAAGCGGTCGGCAATGCTCCCGGCCGGCAACAGCAGGGCGGCGAACGCCAGCATATACGCGCTGACCACCCATTCGATATCGGCAAAATTGGCCCCCAGGTCGCGGGCGATAGTCGGCAAGGTCACGGCGACGATATTGGTATCGAGGACAATCAGCGAGCAGACCCCCGAGGCGGTCAACAAGGTAAGGCGTGGGCTGACCTGGCTCATGGCATGATTACCTGGCAGGCAACAGGCAAGCTGGATTTGACTGGCATCGTAGCGACTCTCTACTGTGGGCGTCCTGTCAGCTTAACGTCGGCGCCAAGTGGTTCTGTTAGCCGAGGCGAAGCACATCATTACCTTTGAGCTAATCCTGCAATGGAAATACGTCATTTCCGCTACTTCCTGGCCGTTGCCCGGCACCGCAACTTCACACGTGCCGCCGAGCAGTTGGATATTGCCCCACCCACCTTGAGCCGGCAGATCCAGGATATGGAGCGCACCCTGGGCACCCGTCTGTTTATCCGGCGTCAGCGTGACGTCAGCCTGACCGAGGCGGGTACCGCGCTGCTGGCCGAAGCCGAGGCCACCGTGCGCCAGTTCGAGTTTGCCCAGCGCAATGCCCAGCGCGCCGGGCGTGGCGAAATCGGCCATATCGAATTGGGTTATGTCGCGTCGGCGGTGTATTCGGGGGTGCTGCAACGCCAGGTGCAGGCGTTTTGCGCAGAGTTTGCCGATGTGAGCCTCAGCGTGCGGGAAAGCCCCATGGCCCTGTTGCCGGGGCTGGTGGCCGAAGGGCGCTACGACATTGGCTACATTCGCTCACCGATGACCTTGCCCGACGGTGTGGAGGCGCTACGCCTGGGCAGCGAAGGTTTTGTCCTGGCGCTGCCCCAGGGCTCGTGGCTGCTGGGCTTGAAGGCGATCACCTGCGAGCATTTGCAGAACGAGACCTTCATCCTGCCCGAACAGATCAGCGGCACCTTGCAGGTGGCCGCGCAAGGCGGGTATGCCCCGCGCCTGGGGCCGCAGCCGGGAGGCCTGGTGGCGGTGATTGCCCTGGTGTCGCTGGGGCAGGGGGTGGCGGCAGTGCCGGAATCGGTGGTGGGGCATGTCAGCCTGCCGGGCGTGCAATACCGCCACATCCAGGGCAGCGATGCGTCGTCGTGGCTGTCGCTGATTTACCGGCGATTTGAAAAAGCCCCTGCCGTGGCGCGGTATATCCAGCACATCAAACACAACCCCACCCTGTAGGAGCCGGCAAGCTGGCCCCTACAGGGCCAGGCGGGGTTGGATCGAGTCTGCCAGTTGCGTGAGGATCAGGCAGCAGGACACCGCCCCGGCGTCCTGCACCCCCAGCGACCGTTCGCCCAGGCGGCTGGCCCGGCCGATCTTGGCCACCAGGTCCTTGGTCGAGTCGCGGCCCTGGGAGGCTGCACTTTTCATCGCGTCCAGGGCATCACCGAAGGAGGCGCCCCCCGCCTGCGCCCGCTCAAACGCCTCCACTGCGGGAATCAAGGTGTCCATCAAACACTTGTCGCCCACGCCGGCTTCGGTGATGTCCTGCAACGAGGTCAGGCCGCCGCGCAGTAAATGGGCGAAGGTCGCGCCATCAATGTCTTCGCAGCCGCGCACTTCGTCGGCCATGCCGATAAACAGGCTGCCATACAGCGGGCCCATGGAGCCGCCGATGCCTTCCATCAGGCTCAGGGTCAGTTCATCCAGGGCCTCGGCCAGGGTCAACTGCCGGCCCTCAATGGTGCGGCCACAATGGGCGAAGCCCTTGGCCATATTGATGCCGTGGTCACCATCGCCAATCGCGCCGTCGACCGCGCTGAGGTATTCACGGTTGGCGACGATCACGCTCACCAGGTCAGTGACAATCGCGCTGCCGTCGTGGGTAGAGAAATGCTGGCTCATGGTTTACTCCGCCTGGGTCATGCCGATGGAGCGGCAAGGTTGGTCGATCAGGGTTTTCAGTTCGGCATCCAGGCCCAGCAGGGTCAGGGTCACGCCCATCATTTCCAGGGAGGTGAAGTAGTTGCCGACGTAGCAGCGATGGATCTTCAGGCCCTTGGCCTTGAGCTGGCTTTCGACTTCGGCGTAGAAAATGTACAGCTCCATCACCGGCGTCGCACCCAGGCCCGAGACCAGCACCACCACGCTGTCATCCTGGCTGAAATCCCGATCCGCGAGGATCGGTGCCAGCATGCGCGTGGCCATGGCAGCGGCGGACTCGATCGGAATCACTTCGATGCCGGGTTCGCCGTGGTGGCCGATACCCAATTCCATCTGGCCATCGGGGATCTGGAAGTTCGGCTTGCCCACGGCCGCAATGGTGCAGGGCGTCAGGCCGATACCGATTGAGCGGCAGTGATCGACGGCCTTCTGCGCGACGCGGATCACCCCGTCCAGGTCATAGTGTTGGGCGGCGGCGGCACCGCCGATTTTCCACATAAAGATTTCCCCGGCCACCCCGCGCCGCTTGGCGATATCGGCCTTGGGCGCCGACGCCACGTCATCGTTGGCGACTACGGTGCGGATCTGCATATCTTTGCTGGCGGCCATTTTCATCGCCAGCTTCACGTTCATATTGTCGCCGGCATAGTTGCCGTACAGGCAGGCCACGCCCGCCCCGTGATCGGCGGCGCGGAAGGCATCGAAGAAGCTTTTGGCGGTGGGCGAAGAGAAAATTTCGCCGACGGCCACGGCGTCCACCAGGCCGGGCCCCACGTAGCCGAGAAACGCCGGCTCATGGCCGGAGCCACCGCCGGTGACGATGCCCACGCAGCCTTGTCTGGACGGCTTGGCCTTGCTGATGACGCGGGGGTTGGTTTCGCTTTGGCGCAGCTCGGGATGGGCGACCAGAATGCCGCGCAGCATGTCCTCGACCACTTGGTCCGGATCGTTGATGACTCGATTCATAACGCGGGTTCCTGTTCTTGTTGTGGGCAACTAACTGTAGGAGCGAGCTTGCTCGCGAAAAACGTTAACGCTAACGCGGGCTACCTGGATGAGTGCGTCGCCCTCAGGTTTTTCGCGAGCAAGCTCGCTCCTACAGTAAAAAGCGGTTGGGGTGTTTTAGGGTTCGAGCACAACCTTCAAGGACTTGTCCCCGCGCTCCATCACCGCAAACGCTTCCTTGAAATCCGCCAACGCAAACTTGTGGGTCACTACGTCGCGCATGTCGATCTTGCGCTTGCCGATAAAGTCGATGGCCCGTGGGTACATGTAGGGCCCCAGGTGCGAACCCAGCACGTCCAGTTCCTTGCGGTCGCCAATGATCGACCAATCTACCGTGGCCTCGTCGTTGAATACGCTGAATTCGACAAAGCGCCCCAGCTTGCGCAGCATCGCCAGGCCCTGGTTCACCGCCTTGTGGTGCCCGGTGGCTTCGATGTAAATGTCGCAGCCATAACCGTCGGTGATTTCGCGGATTTTCGCCAGTACATCGACCTCGGCCGGGTTCCAGACCTCATCGGCACCCATGCGCAGGGCCAGTTCGGCGCGTTCGGGTTTCATGTCGAGCACGATCAGGCGTTTGGGGTTGCGCATGCGCACCGCGCCGATGATCCCCAGGCCCAGGGTGCCGGCCCCGGCCACCACTACCACATCGTCGAAATCCACATTGGCCCGTTCCGCCGCGTGCAGCGAGCAGGCCAGGGGTTCGATCAGGATCGCCTCGTCCGGCGCGATGGAGTCCGGCACTTGGTGGATGATGCCTTCCTTGGTGAAAATCATGTATTGGGCCATGGCGCCCTGGACGTTGTTCTGGAAGCCGTAGAGGTCGTGTTTCTGGCACATCCAGTACTGGCCGTGGTTGCAGAAGCGGCAGCCCCAGCAGGGCACGATCTGCTCGGAAATCACCCGGTCGCCAACCTTCACCCCACGCTTCTCGGCGCCGGGGCCCAGGGCGACCACGCGGCACACAAACTCATGCCCGGGAATCATCGGCGGCTTGACGTAGCGCGGCTGCTCGGCGTCGCCCCAGAACGATGGCGCGCCGCGATAGGTCTTGATATCGCCCATGCAGATGCCGCACAGCTCGACCTTGGTCAGAATCTCGTCGGGGCCGGGGGTGGGCACGTCGACGGTTTCCAGGCGATAGTCTTCCGGACCATGGCAGACCACGGCCTGCATGGTCTTGGGGATCACCGGGTGGAGTTGTTCGGCGGTACGTTCGGTAGCGGTGGACATGACAAACCTCACGACGAATAGATGGGTTACTGAATGCTGTAGCCGCCGTCGATCACCATATTGGCGCCGGTGATCATCTGGGCGGCATCGCTGAGCAGGTACAACGCCAGCCCGGCGATTTCATCGGGCTGGGCAAAACGGCCCGCCGGGATCTGCAATTTGGCCCGTTCGCCCACTTCGCCTGCCCAGGCTTTCTTGCCCAGGGCAGTCTCGACAATGGTGGGGGAGATGGCATTTACATTGATGTGCGGTGCCCATTCCATGGCCAGGACCTTGGTCATGCCGACAATCGCAGCCTTGCTCGCGCAATACGCCACATGTCGATCCAGGCCGATCACCGCTGCCTGGGACGCCAGGTTGACGATGCGCCCGCTGCCCTGGGCCAGCATGTATTTGGCACAGGCCTGGGCCACGAAGAAGCTGGCCTTGAGGTTGATATCCAAGGTGATGTCCCAGGCGTTTTCGCTGACGTCGATGGCCTTGTCCAGCATCACCACGCCGGCGCTGTTGACCAGGTAGTCCAGGCGCTTGAAGTGCGCGAACACGTAGTCGATGCTGCTCTGCACCTGGTCGAGTTGGCGCAGGTCGACGGCAAGGCCGATATGCCCGGCGCCGAGGCTGGCGGCCACTTCAACCACGGCCGGATCGCGGTCGAGCAAGGCCACGCGGGCACCACGCTCCACCAGCAGGCTGGCGCACGCCAGACCAATCCCCGCCGCCCCGCCGGTGATCACGGCGCAACGGCCGCTGAGGTCGAAGGCTTGGTTCCAGAATCCAGACATTGGTTTAACTCCATTCTCAAAAACAGTGCAGATCAAATGTGGGAGCTGGCTTGCCTGCGATAGCAGCGACTGGGTAACCCTGATACACCGAGGTGCTCGCATCGCAGGCAAGCCAGCTCCCACACTGGTCTGTATTGCACATCAATATTTACTTGCTGCCACTGACCTGCTGGTACAGCGCATCCGCATTTGCATTGGTCACCGGCACCCACGGCAGGATGTAGTTCTTGGCGGTGCCGTCGCCCCAGGTCACGTCCTTGGCATAGCGCTCCCAGATCACCGACTTGGGCGTGTAGTCCTTGCCGGCCAATTGGCGCAGGGCTACATCGAGTGCGCCCTGGGACTGGGCCTGGGCGTCTTGCAGGAAGGTGGTGACTTCATCTCTTTTCGCCGCCTGGATCGCATCGGGCATGCCGTCGATGGAGGTGACGGGCACGTCCTTGGACGTCAGGCCATGGGACTTGAGGGCCTGCACGGCGCCGAGGGCCATGTCGTCGTTTTGCGCGATCACCCCGTTGATGCCTTTGGGGTGGGCGTTCAGCCAATCTTCAGTCAGGGTCAGGGCCTGGGCGCGGTCCCAGTTGGCGGTCTTTTTCTCGATGATCTTGATCCCGGGGTGCTTGCCCAGTACTTCCAGTTCGCCCTTTTCCCGATCGATCTGCGCCGACTGGCCAATCGGCCCCTGGATGATCACCACATTGCCCTTGCCCTGGAGTTTGTCGACCATGGCCTGGGCCTGCAGGCGCCCGCCCTCGACATCATCGTTGCCCACGTACGGCACGCTGGCATCGGCGACCTTGGTGTTGGAGGCAATCACCACCACATCGTTGGACATCGCCTGCTTCACGGTGCCAACGCCGGCCTTGGTGTCGATGGGCACGAAGAGGATCGCGTCGTAGCGCTGGGTCACCATGTTTTCGATCTGGTTGTTCTGGGTCAGGGCGTCATAGTTGCCGTCGAAGACGGTCAGCTGCACGGTGCCGTCCTTGACCGCCGGGTGTTCTTTCAGCTCGCGTACCCAGTTCTGCATGAACTGGCCCTTGAGGCCGTACACGGCAGCGCCGACTTTGTAGGTCTTGCCATCGGCGGCCAGGGTGATGCTGCTGGCGAGCAGGGTGAGGGCCGCAACGGCGGCAAATGATGTAGCGACTTTCATGATGAGAACTCCGTTTATTGTTGTGGTCGTTCAGTTCGTTCAGAGGAAAAGCGACTAGCGTTTTTTCTTGCGCCACACGTCAATCAACACCGCGAGCACGATGATCAGGCCCTTGGCGACCTGCTGGTAATAGGAGGACACGCCGAGCAGGTTCAGGCCGTTGTTGATCACCCCGATCAGCAGGGCGCCGAACAGCGTGCCGACGATGGTGCCGACGCCGCCCGACAGGCTGGTGCCGCCGATCACCACCGCGGCAATCGCATCCAGCTCATAAGACATGCCGGCCTGGGGCAGGGCCGAGGTGGTGCGCGCAGACAGCACCACGCCTGCCAGGCCGGCGAGCAAGCCCGAGACCACGTACACCGAGAACGTCACCTTGCGCACGCCGATTCCCGAGGTGCGCGCGCTTTTTTCATTGCCGCCCACCGCGTACACATAGCGCCCGTAAGTGGTGTAGCGCAGCACCATCCAGAAAATCAGCGCAACCACGGCAAAGATGATGATTGGCACGCCAATCGGCCCCAGCTTGCCGATGCCCAGGGCCAGGTAGGCGTCCGGCAGGTCGGTGACCGGGCTACCGTCGTTGAGGATGAAGGTCATGCCCCGGGCAATGCTGAGCATGCCCAGAGTGGCGACAAAGGGCGGGATCGACAGGTTGGCCACCATAAAGCCGTTGACCACTCCCAGCATCGCCCCGGCAAACATCCCGGCGCTGACGGCGGCGAGCAGGCCGTAGCCCTGGGTCGCGACCAGTGCGCTGCACAGGCCGGCGAAGGCGAGGATCGAGCCCACCGAGAGGTCGATGCCCTTGGTCAGGATCACATAGGTCATGCCCACCGCAAGGATGCCGTTGATCGAGGTCTGGCGCAGGATGTCCATCCAGTTGCGCCAGGTCATGAAGTATTCGCTGGAGAACGCCATGACCACGCACAGCAGGATAAACACCAGCGGCAGGCCAAAGCGGTCGAGGGAAAGCCGCAGGCGGCTGCGCGCGGGGGTGGTCAGCGGGGCGGTAATGGTTTTGGCATTCATGAGGCAAGACTCAACAAGGCTTCCTGGGAAAGGGCGGTGTCGCTGCTGATAGTCACCAGCCGGCCACCCTTGAAGACGGCGATACGGTCGCTCAGGTGCAGCAGTTCCGGGGCTTCCGACGACACCACGATGGCCGCACCACCGGCGCGCACGAACTGGTCCAGCAAGTGATAGATCTCCTGCTTGGCGCCTTCATCGATGCCCCGGGTCGGCTCGTCGCACAGCAGGCACACCGGCTGGGTCGACAGGCATTTGGCAAGCACCACCTTCTGCTGATTGCCGCCGCTCATGGACGCCACTGGCAGGTCCAGGGAAGTGGTCTTGATCTGCAGGCGCTTGACCATGTCTTCGGCCAGTTGGTTTTCCTTGCGCGCATTGATCAGCGACCAGCTCGACAGCTGCTTGTACGCCGATAACGCGATGTTCGAGAGGATGCTGGAGCTGAGCACCAGGCCGCTTTCCTTGCGGTCTTCGGTGACCAGCGACATGCCGGCGCGGATGGTCGCCTTGGGCAGGCCGATGGGCATCGGTTTGCCTTGCAGGGTAACGCTGCCGGCATCCGGGGTGGTCAGGCCGTAAATGCAATTGAGGAACTCGCTGCGCCCCGAGCCCATCAGGCCATAGATGCCGAGGATTTCGCCCTGGCGCAATTGCAGGCTGATGTCCTGGAACTCGCCGCGGCGGCTCAGGCCCTGGACGTCCAGGCAGCACTCGGCGGCGCTTTCGCGGCCGACCTTGTGGTCGATGCGCGTCAATTCCTGGCCGACGATGCCGCGCACCAGGTGGGCGCGGTCGATATCGGCCATGCGCCCGCTTTCGACGAAGGCGCCATCGCGGAAGATGCTGTAGTCGTCGGCAATCTGCGCCAGTTCGCTGAGGCGATGGGACACATACACGATCCCGGCGCCCCGCGCGGTGAGGCGGCGGATGGCCTTGAACAGGGTTTCGGCTTCGCGCTCGCCAATGGCGGAGGTGGGCTCGTCCATGATCATCACCTGGCAGTCATGGCTGAACGCCTTGGCGATCTCTACCAACTGAATCTGCGCCACGCTCAAGCGATGCATGGGCGCGGTAGCCTCGACGTCGAACTCCAGGCTTTCCAGCAGTTCGCGGGTGCGTCGGTTCAGCGCCTTGCTGTCGACGATGCAGCCGGCGCGCCGTGGTTCGCGGCCCAGCCAGATGTTTTCGGCGACGGTCATGTAGGGGATCGGTTCCAGCTCCTGGGTGATCATCGCGACACCCGCCGCCAGCGCTTCACTGGGGCGATGGAAATGCACAGGGGCGCCATTGAGCAGGATGCTGCCGGCGTCACGCTGGGTGATGCCCATCAAAATACTGAGGAACGTGGATTTGCCGGCGCCGTTGCCGCCGCACAGGGCATGCACACTGCCGGCCCGCAGCGAGAGGCGGCCGTCACGCAGGGCAGGGATGCCGGCGTAGGCCTTGGCGACGTGTTCAGCCTGGAGCAGTAATGGCGTAGCCATCGGCGTGTCCTCGTGCTGTGAATTCTTATTAGGTACACAGTCGTGTTGCTGCGTGAGCATATGTGTATCAAATGAAATTCTGATCAGTCAATCTCTTTCATTGAAAACTTGTAATTGCCTGCTCTTTCTTAATTCGTGGCGTTTTAGAGGGGTTTGACTGGCAGGTCAGTTAAATCGTGCTTGACAGTTGTCGGGGAATATCCGAGAAATGGCTGATCGAAATTTCACTGAGTGATCATATGATCAGTCTTAAATTTCACCACGGCAGCGGAGCCTAATGCCATGAACACACCTTTCCCGGTGGCTATCGGATGTGATGAAGCAGGTTTTGAGCTCAAGGAGCTGTTGAAGCGCCATATCGAGGCGCTGGGGTATCCGGTGACCGACTTTGGCACCCACTCCACAGCCCCGGTGCTCTACCCGGATATTGCGCTGGCGGTGGCCACGGCCATCAACGCCGGGCAGCAGCGCCTGGGCGTGCTGGTGTGTGGCACGGGCATCGGCATGGCCATCTCGGCCAATAAAGTGCTGGGGATTCGCGCGGCCCAGGCCCACGACACCTATTCGGCAGAACGGGCGCGCAAGAGCAACGATGCGCAGATCCTGTCCATCGGTGCGCGGGTGGTGGGTGCGGAGCTGGCCAAGAGCATCGTCACCGCGTTTCTGGCCTCGGAGTTCGAGGCGGCGCGGTCCGGGGCCAAGGTCGAGCGCATCAATGCCATTGAGCGTGATGGGCATCAGTAGTGGACGTAGCGGGGCAAGAGTCGGGAGAATGCGCCTTTGACGCCGAAACGGAAGCCCGTCCCCATGAGTGACAGCACCCTGCGCACCGCCAGCGATATCGATCTGATGACCGAAGTGGCGATGCTCTATTACCTTGAGAACGTCACTCAGGAAGCCATCGCCAAGCGGTTCGACCTGTCCCGGGCCAAAGTCAGCCGGCTGCTCAAGCGTGCGCGCGATGAAGGGATTGTCGAAGTGCGGGTGTTGCAGCATCCGGCAATGAACAATGAACTGGAGCAGGCGCTGGTGGAGCGCTTCCAGTTGGACCGTGCGTTGATCGCGGTCGACCACAGCGACGCCGACACCCAGCGCTCCGCCGTGGCCAGCCTGGTGGCCAACTACCTGAACAAGACCCTGGGCGACGGGATGATCGTCGCCGTGGGCATGGGCCGCAATGTGGGAGCGGTGGCCGATAATGTGTTTTTGCCGGTGACGCGCAACTGCACGTTTGTCTGCGCCATTGGCGGTTCGCTCAAGGCCGGCGAATACATGAACCCCGACCACATCTGCCGACGCCTGGCCCTGCGCTTTGGCGGTGAAAGCGAAAGCCTGTACGCCCCGGCACTGGTGGCCAACCCGGAACTGCGCAGCGTACTGATCAGCAACGACACCGTACGCTCCACCCTCGACCGTGCACGGCGGGCCGACATGGCGCTGATCGGCATCGGTGACATGAGCGAAAACAGCAATATGGTGCGCATGGGCTGGTTCTCACCCCAGGAAATCGCCCAGGCGCGTTTGTCCGGCACTGTGGGCGACATGATGGGCTACGACTTTATCGACATCCATGGCCAGCCGGCGGTCAACGCCATTCAAGGGCGGGTGATCGGCTTGACGGTACAGGAGCTGTTCCGCATTCCAGATGTAGTGGCAATCGCCAGTGAAAACACCAAGGCGGCGGCGACGCTGGGGGCGCTGCGCTCGGGGGTGATCAATACCCTGGCAACCACGGTAACGAATGCCCACACCATCCTGGCGCTGGACGACGCAACCCGCAAAACCTGACCCGCTCGCTCATGGAGCTGGCTTGTATGGGAGCTGACTTGCCTGCGATAGCATCACCGCAGCGTGACGGATACATCGAGGGGCGTGCATCGCAAGCCGGCTCCTACAGGGGTTTGCGGGGTGCTTTTACAGATCTTGTAATAGTTTTAAATTGTAGGAAGTTTGTATTTCGGCTGTAGGATTAAAGTCCTTTTCTCACTGCAGGACTTGCATGAACACCCTCTCGGAGCCTCCCAGTCGTCTTTCCCCAAGACCTCTATTGCCGCCGTTCCCGCTGAAGCATCCCCTATTCAGACTGCTAACCTTTTCCCGGCCATCGGACCGCGTTTTGTTGTGCCCGGCATTCTGAATATCAATAAAGAGACAGAGACTACTATATGGAATGGTTAGCGGATCCAACGGCCTGGCTCGGCCTGTTGACCTTGATTGTGCTGGAACTGGTACTGGGCATCGACAACCTGGTGTTTATCGCGATCCTGGCGGACAAGCTGCCACCGGAGCAGCGTGACCGTGCGCGGTTGATTGGCTTGTCCCTGGCACTGCTGATGCGCCTGGGCCTGTTGGCAAGTATTTCCTGGTTGGTGACCTTGACCCAGCCGTTGTTCGAGGTGTTCGACAAGAGCTTCTCCGGACGCGACCTGATCATGCTGTTTGGTGGTGTGTTCCTGTTGTTCAAGGCCACCATGGAGTTGCATGAGCGGCTCGAAGGGCATGTCACCGAACGCACCGGCAATGCAGCCTACGCGATGTTCTGGCCGATCGTGGCGCAGATCGTGGTGCTGGACGCGGTGTTCTCCCTCGACGCGGTGATTACTGCGGTCGGCATGGTGGATGAACTGGCGGTGATGATGATCGCGGTGATCGTGTCCATCGGCGTAATGATCGTGGCCAGCAAGCCGCTGACCCGCTTCGTCAATGCGCACCCGACAGTGATCATGCTGTGCCTGGGCTTCTTGATGATGATCGGTTTCGCCCTGACCGCAGAAGGCCTGGGCTTCCATATCCCCAAAGGCTACCTGTACGCCGCCATCGGTTTCTCGATCCTGATCGAGGTGTTCAACCAGATCGCCCGGGCGCGCCGCAAGAAGTCCGCGCAAGGCCTGCGGCCGATTCGTGAGCGCACGGCCCATGCGGTCATGCGTTTGCTGGGTGGTCGCAGCCTGGCGGTGGAAGAGGTGGGTGAGGACGTTACCGACCTGTTGGATGGCGCCGATAACAGCCAAGGCCCGCTGTTCGATCGCCGCGAACGGATCATGATCAGCGGCGTATTGCAGCTGGCCGAACGGCCGATCCGCACCTTGATGACCCCGCGCGCGAATGTGGACTACATCGATCTGGCTGACGATCCGGAGACCATTCGCCTGAAACTGATGCACTCGTCCTACTCGCGCTTGCCGTTGATCCGTAACGGCGCGGTGGATGAGCCCCTGGGCTTCGTGCACAAGAAGGAATTGCTCAAGGAGTACCTGGCCGGCAATGAGCCGAACCTGGAACACCTGGCGCGACGGGCGATCAACCTGCTCGACAGCTTCTCGATCCTCAACGCCCTGGAGCAGATGCGCCAGGAGTCGACGCACATTGCCTTTGTGATCAATGAATTCGGCGATTTCATGGGGGTGTTGAGCATGACCGACATTCTTGAATCCATCGCCGGTGAGTTGCCGGATGCCAGTGAAGTGGAAGGCCCGGATATCGTCGAAGAGCAGGGCGGCTACCGCGCCAACGGTGCGTTGAACCTGAACCTGATCCGCCAGCGCACCGGTTTTCAGGCGATGGCCACCGAGGATTACCAGACCCTCGCCGGCCTGGTGATGAGCCTGTTGGATCGCCTACCGGTAGTGGGCGACAGCCTGGAACACGCCGGCTGGCGCCTGACCGTGGCAGCGGTGGAGGAGCGGCGGGTGACGCAGGTGCTGTTGACCCCGCTCGCGGTGGGTTAACGGGGCCTGGCCCTTTTGGTCGGCACGCCACGGGTGTGCCGCGCGAAGGTTTTCTTCAGGGTCTGCTCCTGGGTTTCCCAGGGGCCGAACCCTTTGAGTGTTTCGACCAGCCTGCCGTTTTTCAGTATCAGCAGCGTCGGTGTGCCGGTGACAGCGGGGTGCCGAGGCGTCTGGCTGGTATCGAGCACATAAAGGGCGGCCTGGCGGCGATAGCGGCTGGCCACTTTACTGAACAGTGGCTTGGCCGTTCCGCATGCCGGGCACTGGGGCGATACAAAGAGCATGAACACCGTGCGTTGTGTCTGCAGCGCCCGTCTATACGCATCCGCGTCATCGATCACTGTGTTGATCAGTCCCATGACAGTCTCCTTCTCAGGTCCGTGGCCAAACCCTAAGCCGGGTGGGGCAGGCGGTCTACTGTCAGAATTCACAGGTAGCGCACCCCAATGTGTCGGATCGCAACGGATTGTGGGGCGCGGTAGCAGTGCGCGGGTCGTCACGGGCGGGGCGTCGGTGGCTTGGCTATTTCTTATTTGCATGATTTAAAACGACTTTAACGTTTGAATATTTTCCTGGGACTGGCTGTGGCACACTTTCTGCTGCTTATTCCGTTGTTACATACCATGTTCCGTTACAGCGGAATAAGCGGCTTCCGCCACGCCTGGCGCAATTCCTGAAAAATATCCATTTTTAATCAAGGAGCAATTTTATGAGCGTTACTCGTTACGGCGCCGGCAGCACCGCCGGCGGTGGCCAACCCCGCCCATTCGCCCGTGCAGTGGAGGCGGATGGCTGGCTGTACGTATCAGGGCAGGTGCCGGCAGTGGATGGCGAAATCATCAATGGCGGGATTGTCGAGCAGACTCACCAGACCATGAAGAACCTGGTGGCAATCCTTGCAGAGGCCGGTTATGAGCTTAAAGACGTGGTCCGGGTGGGCGTATGGCTGGAAGATCCACGGGATTTCTGGAGTTTCAACAAAGTCTTCGGCGAATACTTCACCCCCGAACACGCCCCGGCACGGGCCTGTGTGCAGGCAAACATGATGGTTGATTGCAAGGTCGAGATCGATTGTGTGGCCTACAAGAAAAAAGGCTGAATGCCTGATCTAAAGCCCACTCAAATCCAAAGTGGGCTGGGTTAGGGTGGGAGCGGGCTTGCTCGCGAAAGCGGTGTATCAGTGCCAGATTTTTTGGCTGACACAGCGCTTTCGCGAGCAAGCCCGCTCCCACACAAGCGCCGCTCCTACATGGACCTTTTATGCCGATGAAGACTGCCATGACCGAAGACACCATCAAACGCCGCGCCAAAGGCCTCGACCGGGCGTTCGATATCCTCGATTTTCTCAAGGAAGTCGGCCAGCCCCTGCGCCCCAACGATATTGCCAGTGGCATCGGCAGCCCCAAGTCCACGGTCTACGAGTTGGTCGCGTCCCTCCTGGAGCGGCGGATTCTCGAAACCGTGGGCAAGGACGGTCATGTCTACCTGGGCCGCCAACTGTACTTCCTCGGCCAGGCTCACTTGCGCCATTTCGACCTGACCCGCGAGGCCGATCACGCGTTGCAGGAAATTGTCCGCCAAACCCACGAGACCGCGCAGATGTGCCTGCTCAACGGGCGCAAGTACACGGTAGCGCTGATGCGCGAGGGCCAGCGGCATTTCCGGATTTCTTCGGATATCGGTGAGAACGCGCCGATCCCCTGGACCGCCTCCGGGCGCTTGCTGCTGGGGCATTTGAGCGACCAGCAGATCATCGATCTGATCGACCACGATGACTTCATCCTGCCGGACGGCCAACGCCTGCCCCTGGACACCTTTCTCGGGCAGATCCGCCAGGCCAGCCTCGATGGTTTCTTTTCCTTCGACAGTGTCGCCGACACCTTTACCCACTGCTTTGCCGCGCCGGTGCGCGATGCCCAGGGCATCGCCATTGCGACCCTGTGCATCGTCGCCCCACGGGCCGACGCCCAGAACCATTACAACGACTACCGCCGGGTGCTGATCGACAGCGCCAACAACCTGGCCCGTCGTATCAATGAATAGCCAAACGGAGTAATCCCATGCCGGTCTTCAATGCCGTTGAAAAAGGCGCTGCCGCCAGCGGTGCCCATCTGGTACGCGACGTCAGCTTGCCTGCCCTGGTGCTGCACCGCGCGGCGCTGGAACACAATATTCAGTGGATGCAGGACTTCGTCAGCAAAAGCGGCGCGCAACTGGCGCCCCATGGCAAGACCAGCATGATGCCGGCGCTGTTCCAGCGTCAGTTGGCGCAAGGCGCCTGGGGCATCACCCTGGCCACCGCCGTGCAGACCCGCGCCGCCTATGCCGGTGGTGTGCGCCGGGTATTGATGGCCAACCAATTGGTGGGCGCGCCGAACATGGCGTTGATCGCCGAACTGCTGGCGGACCCAGGCTTTGACTTCCATTGCATGGTCGACCACCCGGACAACGTGGCTGACCTGGGCGCGTTCTTCGCCGCCCGTGGCCTGCGCCTGAACGTGATGATCGAATACGGTGTGGTCGGCGGTCGCTGCGGTTGCCGCAGCGAGCAAGAGGTGCTGGACCTGGCGCGGGCGATCAAGGCCCAACCGGCCCTGGCGCTCACCGGTATCGAAGGCTACGAAGGGGTGATCCACGGCGAGCATGCCATCAGTGGTATCCGCGAGTTTGCCGCGTCGTTGGTGCGTCTGGCGGTGGATATGCAGAACAGCGGTGCTTTCGACCTTGGCCAGCCGATCATCACCGCCTCGGGTTCTGCGTGGTATGACCTGATCGCCGAATCCTTTGCCGCGCAAAATGCCGAGGGGCGCTTCCTCAGCGTGCTGCGCCCCGGCAGCTATGTGGCCCACGACCACGGCATCTACAAGGACGCGCAATGCTGCGTATTGGACCGGCGCAGCGACCTCAGCGAAGGCCTGCGTCCGGCCCTGGAAGTCTGGGCTCATGTGCAGTCATTGCCGGAGCCTGGGTTTGCGGTGATTGCCCTGGGCAAGCGTGACGTGGCCTACGACGCGGGCTTGCCGGTGCCGCTCAAGCGCTACAAGGCCGGCGTGCTGCCGGCGGTGGGCGATGACGTGAGTGGCTGCAAGGTCACGGCGGTGATGGACCAGCATGCGTTCATGAGCGTGGCGGTGGGGGTTGAGCTGCGGATTGGCGACATCATCTCGTTTGGCACATCGCACCCATGCTTGACGTTCGATAAGTGGCAGGTGGGGTGCCTGGTGGATGAGCAGTTGCAGGTAATCGAGACATTGCAGACCTGTTTCTAGATCGCGTCGCGGCCATCGCAGGCAAGCCAGCTCCCACATTTGAATGTGTTCACAAATCCAAATGTGGGAGCTGGCTTGCCTGCGATGAGGCCCCCAAACCCACCCGAGAATCCGAACATGAACCCACATCCGCGCATCGCCCTGATCGGCGAATGCATGATCGAACTGCAACACCGCGCCGACGGCAGCCTGCACCAGAGCTTCGGCGGCGACACCCTGAACACCGCCATCTACCTGCGCCGCGAACTGGGGGCAGACAGCACGGTGGACTACGTCACCGCCCTGGGCGATGACAGCTTCAGCGATGCCATGTGCGCGCAATGGGCCTCCGAAGGCCTTGGCCTGCAGCGAGTCCAGCGCTTGCCGGGCCGTCTGCCGGGGTTGTACTGCATCCAGACCGATGCCAATGGCGAGCGCAAATTCCTCTACTGGCGCAACGAAGCGGCGGTGCGCGATTGCTTCACTACCCCTGGGGCGGAACCGATCCTGGCGGCCCTGCCGGGCTACGATGTGCTGTATTTGAGCGGGATCACCCTCGCGGTGTTGGGTGAAGTCGGGCGTACACGCCTGCTGGCTGTGTTGGTCGAAGCCCGTCAGCGGGGTGCCAGAGTGGTGTTCGACAACAACTACCGGCCACGTCTTTGGGCCAGTGTCGAAGCCGCCCGCGAGGCTTACCGGCAGGTGCTGGAGCATGTGGATCTGGCCTTGCTGACCGAGGACGACGAACGTGCCTTGTTCGGCTATGCCGACGGCGATCAGGTGTTTGCGGCCTATCCGGGGGTTGATGAAGTGGTGCTCAAGCGCGGCGCGGATGACTGCCTGATTCGCCAAAGCGGCCAGCGTTTCGCGGTGCCGGCGATCGTGGTTGAGAAGGTGGTGGACACCACGGCGGCGGGGGATTCGTTCAGTGCGGCTTACCTTGCCAGCCGGCTGCGCGGTGGTTCGCCGCAAGAGGCGGCTTTGGCTGGGCATTGGCTGGCGAGCCGGGTGATCCAGGTTCCGGGTGCGCTGATTCCCAGGGATTGAAGGTGTAAGGCCGCCTGCGGCGGATCGCGGGCAAGCCCGGCTCCCACATTTGGCCGGGTTCACACCTTCCAGTGTGGGAGCTGGCTTGCCTGCGATAGCGGCCTTGAGCCAAGCGCTCAGTCGCGGTAGAACACCTGCACCAGGTGGTAACCAAACTTGCTCTTGATCGGCCCGTGTACCACCCGCAGGGGTTTCTTGAAAATCACCGCATCGATCACTCCGACCATCTGCCCCGGCCGCACTTCACCGAGGTCGCCGCCGCGCTTGCCGGACGGGCAGGTGGAGAATTTCTTGGCCAGCACATCAAAGGCTTCGCCCTTGGCAATACGCTGCTTGAGCTGTTCGGCTTCCTCGCTGGTCTTCACCAGGATGTGGCGGGCTTGGGCTTTCATTGGGCAGTTACCTTGCAACGGTCGGGCTTGAAGGCGCGGGATTATGCATCAACTTGGCCTTTGACGCCGATCATGCTGCGGATTTTCGTGGCCAACTGATCGATGGAAAATGGCTTGGCCACCATGTCCATGCCGTCTTCCAGGAAACCCTGGCGCTCGGCGGCGGTTTCGGCGTAGCCGGTCATGAACAGCACCTTGAGCTCGGGGCGGTGCTGGCGGGCGATTTCCGCCAGTTGCCGACCGTTCATGCCGGGCAGGCCGACATCGGTCACCAGCAAATCCACCCGCAGATCGGATTCGAGCAGCGGCAGCGCCGCTCGCGCATCTGCGGCCTGGTGGGCGGTGTAGCCCAGCTCATCGAGCAGGTTGATCACCAGCATGCGCACCGCCGCATCGTCCTCGACCACCACCACGGCTTCGCCATCGCGCGCCACTGGAGCTTCCATCGGGCTCTGGGGCTGGGGTTTTTCCAGTGCGGTGCCGTGCAGGCGCGGCAGGTACAAGCGCACACAGGTGCCTCGGCCCGGCTCGCTATGGATCGTGACGTGTCCGCCGGATTGCTGGGCAAAGCCATAAATCATCGACAACCCCAGCCCGGTGCCCTGGCCGATGGGCTTGGTGGTGAAAAACGGGTCGAAGGCCTTGGCCAGGATTTTCGGGGTCATGCCGGCGCCGTTGTCGCATACGCCGAGCATCACGTAGTCGCCGGCCTTGACCGGTTCCAGGGTGGTGATATCGGTGCCGTCGAGGTAGCTGTTGGCTGTCTCGATGCTCAGTTGCCCGCCATCGGGCATGGCGTCGCGGGCGTTGATCACCAGGTTGAGCAGGGCATTTTCCAGTTGGCTGGCGTCGGTGTTCACCGGCCAGATGTCGTTGCCCAGTTTTACCTTGAGGTCGATATGGGCGCCTTTGGTACGCCGGAACAGCTCTTCCAGGGACGCCACCAACTGATTGGGGTCCAGGGGCCGGCGATCCAGCGACTGGCGCCGGGAGAAGGCTAGCAGGCGGTGGGTCAGGGCGGCCGCACGATGGGCCGAGGACACGGCGGCATCGGTGAAACGAGCGATCTCATCGCTGCGCCCGGCAGCGATGTAGCGCTGCATCAGGTCCAGGCTGCCAATGATCCCGGTGAGCATATTGTTGAAGTCGTGGGCGATACCGCCGGTAAGCTGGCCGACCGCTTCCATTTTTTGCGCATGGCGCAACGCATCTTCGGCGCGCTCGCGCTCGAACATCTCGTTTTGCAGGCGCTGGTTGGCCTCGGCCAGGGCCTGGGTGCGCTGGGCCACGCGCTCTTCGAGGTTATCGTTGAGATGGCGCAGGGCCTCTTCGGTGAGTTTGCGCTCGGTCTCATCGATCACAAAGATGTAGAAGCCATTGACCGAGCCATCGGCGCTGAAGCGCGGCAGGTATTTCATCAGTGCGTGCCGGGGCCGGCCATCGCGATGGGGGGAGATGGTGATGAAGCTGCAGGCCTTGCCCTTGAGCGCGGCGGCGATTTTATCGGCGCGCCCGGCATACACTTCGGCGCCGATCACTTCGCGAATGCTCTTGCCATACAGTTCTTGCGGGGTCAGGCCGTACCAGTCGAGGTAGGCGCTGTTGTTCAGGCGAAAGCGTTCTTCGTGGTCGACATAGCCGATCAGCACGGGCATGGCGTTGATGATCAGTTGCAGCTCGGTCTGACTCTGGCGCAGGGCCTGTTCGGTGTGCTTGCGTTCGGTCAGGTCCAGCGCTGCGCCGAGAAAGCGCACCGGCCGGCCATGATGATCCTTGTAGCAGCGGCCACGGGCAAACACCCAGCGTACCTGGCCGTCGGCCTGGAGCAGGCGATATTCCTCGGCGTATTCGGTGCCATGGGTAATGCAATGCTTGATGCTGCGCGCCACCATGCCACGGTCTTCCGGGTGCACGCCTTGCAGGTAGTCGCTGATGGGCAATTGGTGGGCGTTGAGCGGATCGACCCCATGCAGCTGGGCAAAATGGCTGTCGGCGATAAAGTTGTCTTCGCTGATATCCCAGTCCCAGGTGCCCACCGCGTCGGTGGCGGCCAGGGCCAGTTGCAAGCGTTGCTCGGTGTTGTGCTGGGCCTTGAGGCTGGCTTCGGAACGTTGCTGCAGCTCCTCGGCCAGTTGCCGGCGTTCGTTGGTTTCAATGGCGGTCACCAGGATCCCGGCAACCCGGCCACGTTCGTCGCGGATCGGGCTGTAGGTCAGGTCCAGCCAGATTTCCGTATCGCGGTGGTTGCGCTGCAGGACAAAACGCTGCTCGCTGAAGGTGCGCACCTGGCCGGTCAATACGGCGCTGTAGATCGGCGCGGTGAAGTGTTGCAGCTCCGGCCAGACCGCGTGTGTCGGCTGGCCGAAAGCCTGGGGGTGTTTGTTGCCGGCCAGCAGGGCAAACCCGTCGTTGTAGATTTGCGTGAGTTCGTCGCCCCACAGCAACAACATTGGCATCGGCGAGTGGATGACAATATCGATTGCCGTGCGCAGGCTTTGCGGCCAGTGGCTGGCATCACCGAGGGGGCTTGTGGCCCAGTCCAGCCGTGCGATCAGGGCCGCGGCCTGGCTGCCGGTGGGTGATCCGTTCATGTAAGTGTCCCGCGCGTAACGCTTGAAGAATGACAGAAGCCGATTATCCCGTGCTGCGGAAACGGCTGACTACCCCTCGAAAAATAGCATGCTTGAGGGGTTTATCTTCAAATGAGTGCATTGACGCTGAAACCTTTCATCTTTTTATCCCAGCTCCGGCCGGTTGCGAAACTGCTCCAGGGCTTCGGGGTTGGCCAGGGCATCGGTGTTTTTCACCGGTTCCCCGTGTACGACGTTTCTTACCGCAAGCTCGACGATCTTGCCGCTGATGGTGCGCGGAATATCACTGACGCCGAGGATTTTTGCCGGCACGTGGCGCGGCGTGGTGTTGGCGCGGATCACCTCGCGTATCTGCTGTTCCAGGGCGGCGTCCAGGTGCTCGCCGTCATTGAGGCGCACAAACAGCACCACGCGCACATCGTCCTGCCAGCGTTGACCGATGGCCAGGCTTTCCAGGACCTGCGGGACTTTTTCTACCTGGCGGTAAATCTCCGCCGTGCCGATGCGTACGCCCCCCGGGTTGAGCACCGCATCCGAACGGCCATGGATCAACAGGCTGCCATTGGGCCGTTGTTCGGCATAGTCGCCCTGGGCCCACACGCCGGGGAACTGGCTGAAATACGAGGCGCGCAGCTTGTCCCCGTGGGGGTCATTCCATAGGCCGATGGGCATGGCCGGGAAGTGCCGGGTACACACCAGTTCGCCTTTGTCGCCAATCAGCGGCCGGCCCTGGTCGTCCCACACTTCGATTGCCATCGCCAGGCTCTTGCATTGCATCTCGCCGCGCCTTACCGCCAGCACGGGGTTGCCGATCACGAAGCAGGAGACGATATCGGTGCCCCCCGACATCGACGACAGACACAGCTCCTGCTTGATCTCGCGGTACACATAGTCGTAGCTCTGGGGCGAGAGCGGCGAGCCGGTCGAGATCAGGCCCTTGAGGCTGCCCAGGTCGTGGCTGAGGCGTGGTTGCAGGCCGGCCTTTTCCAGGGTGGCGAGGAATTTCGGGCTGGTGCCGAACACGCTGATGCGCTCCTGGTCGATCAGGTCAATCAGGCGCTCTGGCCCGGGGTGAAACGGCGAGCCGTCATACAGCACCGCCGTGGCGCCGATGGCCAATACCGAAACCAGCCAGTTCCACATCATCCAGCCGCAGGTGGTGTAGTAGAACAGGCAGTCGTCGCGCGACAGGTCGGCGTGCAGGCCGTGCTCCTTGAGGTGGGTCAGCAGCACGCCGCCGGTGCCGTGGATGATGCACTTGGGCACGCCGGTGGTGCCGCTGGAGTAGAGGATGTACAGCGGATGGTCGAAGGGTACGGCGGCAAACTGCGGTTCGCCGCCTGGGCGGTAGAAGTCCCCCCACAGGGTTACTTCGGCCTGGGTCTGGTAGTCGTCGACACGCGCCTCGGGCCGGGCGTAGGGCACGATGATCAGTTGTTGCAGGGACGGCAGGCGGTCGAGGATTTCATTGAGCTTGGCGCTCTGGTCGATCAGCTTGCCCGCGTAGCGATAACCGGCGCAGGTGATCAGCACCTTGGGTTCGATCTGGCCGAAGCGATCGATCACCCCTTGGGTGCCGAAATCCGGCGAGGAGCAAGACCAGATCGCCCCCAGGCTGGTGGTAGCGAGCATGCCCACCAGGGTTTGCCAGGTATTGGGCATGCACGCCGCCACCCGGTCGCCCACGCCCACGCCGGCCGCTTGCAGGCTGCGCTGCAGGCCGGCGACGTGGCGAGCCAGTTCGGCATAGGTCAATTGTTCGCGCTGACCGTCTTCGCCGATGGCGACTACGGCGGGGTGCTCATCGCGGCGGCGCAGCAGGTGCTCGGCAAAGTTCAGGGTAGCGCCGGGGAACCACTGGGCGCTGGGCATCTGCGCGCCTTCCACCAGCACGGAGCTGGGCGGCGTACGGAACTGCACCTCGAAAAACTCGACAATCGCCGCCCAGAAGGCCGGGCGCTGGTCGATGCTCCATTGGTGCAGGGTGGGGTAATCGTTGATCTGCAACGCGTGGCGATCATTGATAAAGCGCCGGAACTGGTCCATCCGGGTGTTGTGGATGCGTTCCGGGCTGGGTTGCCAGAGGATGTCGGACATGGCGCACTCTCTTGTTCTTGTATGAAATCTGCCAGGCACCACACATCCAAACTGTGGGAGCTGGCTTGCCTGCGATAGCGGCGGTGGCTGGCCCACCGCTATCGCAGGCAAGCCAGCTCCTACAGGGGATTTGCGGTGTTTGGTTTATTGGGCCAGCCAACCTCCATCGATATTCCACGCCGCGCCACGCACCTGGCTGCCGGCCTCGCTGCACAGGAACAGGACCAGTTCGCCCAGTTGCGATGGGGTCACGAATTCCAATGACGGCTGCTTCTCGGCCAGCAGGTCATGCTGGGCCTGCTGCGGGTCAACGCCTGCGGCGATGCGATCATCGATCTGTTTTTGCACCAGCGGCGTCAGCACCCAGCCGGGGCAGATGGCGTTGCAGGTCACATTGCTGGTGGCGGTTTCCAGGCCCACGACCTTGGTCAGGCCGATCACGCCGTGTTTGGCTGCGACATACGCCGCCTTGCCTACCGAGCCGACCTGGCCGTGTACCGAGGCGATATTGATGATCCGCCCCCAGCCCTTGGCCTTCATGCCCGGCAGGCTCAGGCGCGTGCTGTGGAACACCGATGAAAGGTTGATGGCGATGATCGAATCCCAGCGCTCCACTGGAAAGTCCTCTACCGCCGCCACATGCTGGATGCCCGCGTTGTTGACCAGGATGTCGATACCGCCGAACTCGCGCTCGGCGTAGGCGACCATCTCGGCGATCTGCGCCGGGTCGCTGACATCGGCCGGGTGGTGGCCGACCTTGCCGCCAAAGGCTTGCACCTGGGCGATCACCGCGCTGGCATCGCCGAAACCGTTGAGGATCAGGTTGGCGCCGGCTTTGGCCAGGCTCAGGGCAATGCCCAGGCCGA